>Ga0255360_1000330_pt1 | contig 10815 bp, 14 predicted proteins | sample GFST50metaG_FD_186004 | JGI IMG/M metagenome (GOLD analysis project Ga0255360, IMG submission 186004) | Peat soil microbial communities from Stordalen Mire, Sweden - G.F.S.T50 | ecosystem: Environmental > Terrestrial > Soil > Wetlands > Peat | place: Sweden: Norrbotten County, Stordalen Mire... | reverse complement strand
ATGCCTTATATGTAGTTTCTGTTCGTCAGACCAGAGTTTTGCCGCCGACTTCCTTCAGATTCCACCTCACGATGGACACCCTTGTCTTAAGCTAACAGTTGGCACTATCAACCCCTGTATCGGACTTTCACCGACAAGATTGTGCCCATGTCGGGCACACTAAAAAAGGCTACCCAATAAATTGGGTAGCCTTTTTACTACTATTCAGTTGTAAATGGTAGTAAAGCTATGTTTCTTGCTCTTTTAATAGATTCAGTTAACATTCTTTGATGCTTTGCACAGTTTCCAGAAATTCTCCTTGGTAGAATCTTTCCTCTTTCTGTGATATATTTTCTTAATTTATTTATGTCTTTGTAATCTATGTGATCAGCCTTTTCCATACAGAAAGAACAAATCTTTTTCTTCATTCTTCTTCCTCTTGGACCGCCTTTTTTAGCATCTCTTCCTTCTCTGCTATTTCCATTATCTCTGCTCATTTTTTTCTCCTCCTTACCAAAAATTTTAGAATGGTATGTCTCCGTCGTCTATAGGAGTAATATCTGCTCCTATGCTTGACTCGTTCATATCCCTCATTGAATTAGATTGAAATTCATCCCTTCCTGTTGAGGGTTTATTTCCTCCCCATTCAAGGAACTGCACTTCTTCAGCAACTACTTCTGTTACATATCGTTTTGTGCCGTCTTTAGCATCATAAGATCTAGTTTGTATTCTACCACTAATTCCTATAAGTTTTCCTTTGCTCATATAATTAGCTGTAGATTCTGCTTGTTTACCCCATACTACTATTGGAATAAAATCAGCTTCTCTAACACCATCTTTATTTGCAAGTCTCCTATCAACAGCTACAGTAAAGGTGGCAACAGCATTTCCACTTCCCGGAGTAAACTTAAGCTCTGGGTCTTTAGTCAATCTGCCTATTAAAACAACTTTATTCATTTTAACACCACCGTTATATTATTCTTCTTCTCTTATTATTAAGTGTCTTACAACACCATCAGTAATTCTGAATATACGATCTAATTCTTTTGGTAATTCGGTATCAGCTGTGAAATTTATTAAAGTGTAATGACCTTCATTAACTTTTTTTATTTCATAAGCAAGTTTTCTCTTGCCCCAAGCATCAACGTTATCTACTGTTCCACCACCATTTTCAATTACACCTTTAAATTTTTCGACGTTAGCTTTAACAGCCTCCTCGTCTAATGATGGGTCCAATATAAATAGAGTTTCATACTTTCTCATTAGATTCACCTCCTCCCCCTGGTCTACGGCTGTACATTTCATACAGCAGGGATTTCAACAATTTATTTTATCATAATTATTTACACATTACAATGTTTTATTCATTATTCTTCATTATTTTTTTCTTTTGCTTCAATAATTTGTTTTAGATCTTTTTCAAATTTGTTTCTTGGAATCATAACTATACGCCCACAACCAGTACATTTTATTTTTATATCTGCACCAGTTCTTATTATTTCCCAAGCATTTATCCCACATGGATGCTGCTTTTTCATTTTAACTATATCCCCCAAATTAAAAGTTTTCATAATTTTACCTCCCTGTTACTCCAAATTACTAATATCTAAATTTATATTATTTTTGTTTAAATCATTTATGATAAACCTTCTAAGCTCAACTTCATTCCTGCCCTGAGTTGAAGGTTTAACTTTACCTACTATCATTATGTTCATCCCAGTACCTTTAAAATCTGTTATTCCAAATACCTTCGGTTTTTCTATTATATCCTGTTCTGCCTGCTCTGAAAACTTGTCACAACATTCATTTATTACTTTAAAAACATTGTCTATATTTTCCCTGTAATCAATACATATATTACAAGCTATTCTTATGTCTCCTCTTGAATGATTAGTTACATCTTTTATAGAGCCATTAGGTATTATATGTAAATCCCCATTAGAGTCCCTTATTTTTGTAACCCTTAGTTCTAAACTTTCGATCATTCCAGATTTTCCTTCAATTGTTACATTTTCACCTACTGCATATTGATTTTCAAAAAGTATAAACACACCATTTATCACATCTTTAATTAAATTTTGTGAAGCTAATCCTACTGTAACTCCACCAATACTAGCTGCAGTTAAACTTATATCGCTAAATATTGCCATCACTCCCAAGAAATACACAGTGTATCTAAGTATACTCTTTAGAACCGCTATAAGCGTTTTTGACTTCTTTTCATCTACAGAAAACATTATCTGATGCTTTTTCAATGTTTTCTCAATTATTTTACTTCCTAACTTAATTGAAATAGACATAATTACTAATATAATAGCTATTTGTAAACAGCTATCTATAATTTTATTTATATTAAAACTTTCACTACTAATTTTTTTAAAATCAAAGTTTCCAAATGAAAATATTAACAATTTACTTAACATTTCAAAACCACCTTATGGTTATTTTTGTAAAAAATACTAATATACTCCCTTGTTCTTTTGTTTAATATGGCTTATTATAATATAGCATAAAATTTGTTATATATAAATATGGATTTAAAGAAGGTATTAACTATATTGTATATAAACCTGCTTATTGTTATGGTATAATAAACCATATATACATACTTATGTGATAGCTACTAGATAAACTTATTTATAAAAATGTATATATAAAAAATTATCAATGAGGTAAATCTATGAACTTGTTTTTACTCTTAATTAAAGCCGTTGTTATTGGTATCGCAACTGGATTTGTAATGTCTATCCCCATTGGGCCAAGTGGAATTGAGTCCGTAAAGAGGACTTTATCTAAAAATTACTTTGAAGGTTTTAAGGTTTCTCTAGGTGCCATAAGTGCTGATCTTTTTTACCTTTTCCTAATAAATGGTGGTTTAGCAAACTTATTAAATAGAAATAAACGTACTGAAGCTATTTTTTGGATTATTTCAGGTTTATTATTATCTTTTATTGGGTATAATTCATTAATAAACCATAACGGAAACGAAAATTTTATTAACAAACTTATGAAAAATTCAAATATCTCATCATTATCCTTTGTTACTGGTTTTATGATAACTGTATCAAATCCAATGACACCATCCATTTGGCTAACAATGAGCGGAACTGTTTTAAAAGCTTGGTATCACATAAGCAAACTTGGTTATTATGTCTTTATTTTTTCTCTGATTTTAGGTATGGTTCTTTGGTTCGCTCTATTAAACTTTTTAGCATATAAAGGCTTTAATGTTTTATCTCCACAAAAATCAAAGAGCACTGTTTCTGTTTTAATGTGGGGTATAATTGCTACTGGATTTGCTTTTATATTTTGGGGATTTTATATTTACTTTAATTTACATATATTACATATATTGTAGACATATATAAATACGTTTTTCTTATAAGGAGGAATGATTTAGTTGGATAAATTTTTAGAAAAATTCGATAGGACAATAATTTTTATAGTAGTATATACTTTTGCTTTTGTTTTATTTTTTAAAACAATTTGCTACACTTTGCCTTTCGTACTAGCGTTAATATTGGCAATTGTATTTCAAAAACCAACAAATTTTCTTATAACAAAATTTAAGTTAAAAAATTCTATAGCAGCTTTAATAACTACAATTACTTTTTCTGCAATTATTATGTTAATAGTTATATTTTGTATAACTTCCTTGACTAATGAAATTATTAATTTAACTAAAAATGCTCAAACATATGTTGCTCAGATGTCTCCAAGGATAAATAAATTAGTATTTAATTTTCAAAAATTTTACAAAAAATTAGATCCATCTATTTCAAATACTATTGAACAAAATATTTCTAGTTATGCAACAAAGACTTTAAACGCAACAGTAAATGTTTCTGGTAAAGTTATGTCTTATATTTTAACATTTGTTTCATATATTCCTTATGTCATAATGGTTATAATTTTTACTTTTATTTCTACATACTTTTTTACTAAAGATTTTACTAATGCGAAAAGCAAGTTTACAAATTCTTTTTCAGCAAATAGAACTGATAAAATCTTTACTGTGCTTGATCATGTTAAAAAGATGTTTGCAAATTATATACTTTCAGAACTTATAATTATATGTATAACATTTGTAGAAACACTTATTGCTTATTCAGTGCTAGGAGTTAATTATATTCTATTATTAGCTATTATAACAGGTATTTGTGATATTCTACCCATTGTAGGTATAGCCGTCATTTATATACCACTTGCTTTTATTTACTTTGTTTTAGGTAGTTACTTCACTGCTATTGGACTTTTAATTTCATATGCTTTAATTTCTATAATAAGACAAATTATTGAACCTAAAATTGTTTCTTCAACTATGGGAATACATCCTGTTGCTGCTTTAGCTGCTTTGTTTATAGGTCTTGAAGCTGGTGGGGTTGCTGGAATATTCTTTTGCATGTTCTTAGTTTTATTTTATAAAATGCTTAAAAATTTGAACATTTTATAGTATAAAAAACCTCCTTTTTGGATATTATCTAAAAAAGGAGGTTTTTTTATGATCGAGAAAACTGTAATTGACTCCAATCAATTTAATTCAATTTCTATACTTAGAGATTTGTTATCTAAAGAAATTTCTGAAGTTTTAACACAGGAAAGACCCCTAATTTATTTATGCATTGGTACTGACAGATCGACTGGAGATTGTTTAGGCCCCCTAGTTGGACACAAACTAAACCTTCTTGTTAGAAATAAAATATTAGTATATGGTAATTTAGAATCACCAATACATGCTAAAAATATCTGTTCCACGTTCAACACAATAAAAAAAACATATAATAATCCATATATAATAGCTATTGATGCATGTCTCGGAAATATACAAAATGTAGGAAATATAGTGGTTGAAAACAAACCTATTCTTCCAGGTTCAGCAGTCCATAAAAATCTTCCTCCTATAGGTGATTTGAGTATTACTGGAATTGTAAATATTTCTGGTGCCTTAGAATTTATGGTACTACAAAATACAAGATTATTTACAGTTATGCATTTAGCTGATGTTATTTCAAGAGGAATTTATCACTCTGTTATTGAAACACAAGGGCTAAAAAAACATTATATTTAATCAAAGTTATCTTAGGCATATTCAAAAAGATAGCATGTTAGTCATTCGAAAAAAAATAATAAATCCATATTGCGAGATAATTTTGCGTACTACAAGGAAACAGGTTCCGTTAATACTAAGTAGTCTTAGCGGATTCTGCCAACGCAGTAGTACACGGAATTAGCCGCTAGGTGGACTTATTATTTCTTTCAAGATGCCTTAACTGGTTATTCTTTGAATATGTCTAATTATGTCTTTTTAACTATTTATAATAAATGATTAACTTAAAATAATGAAGTGTATATTCTATTTTTTAATATATATTCTATTTCATCTATGCTTTTACTTCCTATATCAATTATAAGAATACCATCTTTTTTTATATTATTTTCACAGTTTATATTTTGTAGACCACCATTTTTTAAATCACATATCATAGCATCACATTCAATGTTTGAATTAACGCTAACTATTTCATATCCTCTCTTTTTTAACTCTACTTTCACATTTCTTAGTTCATCTGATATACATATTTTCATATAAAAAACCTCCCTTGGTATATTATTTCCATAGGGAGGCTGTTATATTCATTTTATAGTATTTTATTTATAGCATTTTTTAATACTGTTTCTTCCTCCACTGATACATCATATCTTGATATACCTTTATCAATAGGCTTTGCGTAAGTTGTACTTTCATTTCTTCCATATATACTTGTAATAACAAAACCATCTTTATTATTATCTAACATTGCAATTGAAAAACTCAAATCACTTCCTACATCTTCAAATGCCTTATATCTTATTATTGATACATTTTGTATGCACTGATTTACTTTACCCTGTATGTCTAGATATAATTTTTTTACTTCTTTTGTTTCATTAATCGAGCTCTCTACTCTATCCATATATGATTTAACTAATTCTTCAATGTTAGCATTATCTATGCCCCTTGTTAACTTTTTTAATCTATTTTCTATTCTTTTAATTGATCTTCTGTTGACAATTATAACTATAAATAATATTAAAATAAGTAATAGTAGACCTCCAGATATGTATACTCCAAATTTATTATATAATTGTAAAATATTTTGCATTTAATTTCGTCCTTTCATCATTCCAATGTTTCATGTGAAACATTATATTTTTAATATTTCAAGTATCCTTTGCAAATCATCATTTGAATAATACTCTATTTCAATTTTCCCTTTACTATTTTTATTTTTTAAATTTACTTTAGTTGCAAACATTACTTCCAATCTATCACGGATATCGTCTATATATCCTTGATTTTTGTCATCTTGAATTTCCTTGGGTTCATTTTCAATTTTAGTTTGTAATTTTTTTATCAATTGCTCTGTTTCTCGTACACTTAAACTTTCGTCTATAACTTTTTGTGCCAATTCATACTGCATATTCTTATCATCCATACCCAAAATTGTTCTAGCATGTCCTTCTGAAATTACTCCATCAATTAAATATACTTGAACTCTTTCATCTAAGTTTAATAACCTTATGCAATTGGTAATTACCGTTCGCGATTTACCAACCTTTCTTCCTAATTGCTCTTGAGTTAGCATAAAATCTTCTAATAATTTTTTATATGCCATAGCTTCTTCAATTGGATTTAAATCTTCCCTCTGTATATTTTCGATTAATGAAATTTCCAAAAGTTCTTTATCTGTTAATTCCATTATAACTGCCGGAACTTCTTTCAAACCTACATTTTTAGCAGCTCGCCATCTTCTCTCACCAGCTACAATCACGTAATTATCACCATTCTTCATCAACACTAATGGTTGAATAATTCCATGTTCCTTAATAGATTCAGAAAGACTATTAATTTTTTCATCATCAAAGTTTTTTCTTGGTTGTTCTGCATTGGGCTTAATAAGGTTAATTGGTATTGTATTTGCTTCACTTTTTTCTTCTTCCAACATATTTTGATTAATTAATGCTCCAAGTCCTTTTCCTAATCCGCCTTTTTTATTCATTTTAAAATCACCCCTTTTGTCTGCTTAAAAACTCTTCAGCTAATTCTTTATAACGTTCAGCACCTCTACACTTTTCATCATAAAGTAAAATTGGTAATCCAAAACTAGGGGCTTCTGCAAGTCTTATATTTCTAGGTATAGATGTGTTATATATTTTGTCATTAAAATATTTTTTTACTTCATTATAAACTTCAGTGGATAGTCTTGTCCTGGTATCAAACATTGTTAAAATCACACCCTCAACATCTAAATCTTTATTGAGTGATTTTTTTACCAAATGTATAGTATTAATAAGTTGACCTACTCCTTCTAATGCATAAAACTCAGTTTGTATTGGAATTAAAACACTATCTGAAGCACATAAAGAATTAATAGTCAATAACCCAAGAGATGGAGGACAATCTATAAATATATAATCGTATTGGTTATATATTTCCTTAATTTTATTCTTCAATATTGATTCTCTATTTCCAGTATTAATAATTTCAATTTCTGCACCAGCAAGCTCAAGTGTTGAAGGCGCTATATAGAGATTATCAATTAATTCAGATTTAATTACTACATTTTCAAATTTTTCATCTGATATAATTACATCATACATAGACTTTTGTATGTTTTTTTTATCAAATCCTAAACCACTTGTAGTATTACCTTGTGGATCAATGTCTATGGTCAATATCTTATATCCTTTCATTGCAAGATAAGAACATAGATTTATATTAGTTGTAGTTTTACCTACACCACCTTTTTGATTGAAAATACTTACTATTTTCATTTCCCTTCACCTCTTTTCATTTTTTTAAAAATTAATATTTCTTAAGTCACACATTTAAGTTATATTAACATTATAATCTGATATCTTTAGTTTATAAATAGATTTTACAAAACATTTTTAAAAAATATATAAAAAAGTTATCTCAAAATGAGATTGCTCATCTTAAGATAACCTTTTAGAAATATAAAAAACCATAAAATAAGGCATATGCCTTATTTTTTATTTGTTTCACGTGAAACATTACTTTTAGGAATTTTAATGGTAACCTCAATAAAATCATCTAATTCTCTAGACTTATAGTTAGCATTAATACCATACTTATCAAAAACCTGCTTAATTGTATTGATATATACCTTAGAACTAAAAATTCCTTTTATTCTTTTTTTACCATCAGCAGCTTTATCAGCATTACTTATTTTCAATAGTTCTCTTTCAATCAATTCTTCTGTCTTTTTAACATTTAGTCCTTGACTAATTATTATTTTTAAAATTTTCTTCTGTAACTTTATATTGGGCAACTTTAATAATGCCCTAGCATGTCTCTCTGTTAATGCATTATTTAAAATTAATTTTCTAAGTTCTGAGTCCAACTTTAGAACTCTAATTTTATTAGCTATAGTAGACTGTTTTTTTCCTATGCTTAAAGCAAGTTGCTCTTGTGTATATCCATGTTCTTTTATTAAATTATAATAAGCTTCTGCCTCTTCTACAAAGTTTAAATCTTCCCTCTGTAAGTTTTCTAATAATGCAATAGCTGCGGATTCATTGTCGGAAACATCTACAACTATAGCTGGTACAGATTTTAATCCTGCTATTTTTGCAGCTCTAAACCGTCTTTCACCAGCAATAATTTCATACTTTCCCACTTCATCTTTTCTTACTGATAATGGCTGTATTATACCATAATTTTTTATTGATTGAGCTAATTCATTAAGAGCCTTTTCATCAAAGTATTTTCTTGGCTGATATGTATTAGCATAAATACAATCTGTTGGAATATATAGTATATTATCATTAACCATAGTATAACCCATCCTTATATATATTTCATTAGACATCTAAAAAAATAATAATTGCAAATTAGTCACTAATTTGACTCGTTATTTTTTTGAACATGCCTTCTAAATTATTTCTTCATAAATTGATAAAATCCTTCTTTTTTTTAAACAAGTTTTTCCACTTTTTATTAGTAAAATAGCTATCCGGTATATTAGCCTATTTTCCTTCAGGAGCCTTAAGTGGTTTTTTTGTAACCATCCCAGCCTTCCTAGGATATGTCATACCTGTTTTTTTTACCTTTTTTATTATAACTAAATTATGTTTCATATCACTATTTTCTATTTCAACTTGTATTATTTCTTGAATTTTACCGCCTAAAATTCCTATAGCATTTTTAGCTTCCTTCAATTCTTCTTCGATAGCCGGCCCTTTAAGCGCTAAAAAATATCCTCCTACTTTTACATATGGAATACAGAATTCACTTAAAACTGTCATATTTGCTACAGCTCTTGAAGTTGCTATATCAAATTTTTCTCTATATTCTTTATCCTTTGCAAAGTCTTCTGCTCTTCCATGTATTGTTCTTATATTTTTTAGCTGTAATTCATTAATAACTTCATTTAAAAAATTTATTCTCTTATTTAAGGAATCCAGAAGAACAACTTCTATATCCTCATTTAAAATTTTTAAAGGGATACCTGGAAAACCACCACCAGTACCAACATCAATGAGACTTTTAGCCTCTTTTAAATATTCAAAATGGAACGCCTTTATACAATCAATAAAATGCTTCTGAATTATATCTGTATCTTCAGTAATAGCAGTAAGGTTAACTTTTTCATTCCATTCTTGTATCATTTCTTTATATTTTATAAATTTATTATACTTAATTTCATCAAATGATAGTCCCACTTCATCACATGATATATTCATTGTGTCAAAATATTCCATATTTCCTCCATTTTTCCTTTGACTTTACAAAATAGTATTTATAATTTGTATCTTCTTAAATTACTTTGAAATTGATTTAAAATATTGTTCCATGTAAATCATAAGCACTGATATGTCTGCTGGAGATACTCCAGAAATCCTTGAAGCCTGGCCTAAATTTACAGGTTTCATTTTGTTAAGCTTTTGAATTGCCTCAATTCTTAAGCCCTTTACCATTTCGTAATCTAATTCACTAGGTATATTTCTATTTTCAAATTTTTTAAACTGTTCAACTTGTTCTAACTGCTTATAAATATATCCTTCATATTTTGTCATAATTTCTACTTCTTCTATGATATCCTTTGGAAGTTTTGGTCTTTCTCCATCTAATTCTTTTACCATATTATAATCAAGCTCTGGTCTTTTTATAAGCTCATATAAGCTAATTGGTTTTCTTAGAGGGGCTGTTCCAACTTCTTCTAGAAAAAAATTAACTTCTCTTTTATTTGTAATTTGAAGCTTTTTCAATCTATCTATTTCTTGGCTCACAGCTTTTTGTCTATTTATAAATATTTCATATCTTTCTTCATTTACTAATCCAATTTTATGTCCCATTTCTGTCAATCTTATATCAGCATTGTCTTGTCTAAGAAGCAGTCTATATTCCGCTCTAGAGGTCATCATTCTATATGGTTCGTTTGTTCCTTTAGTTATGAGATCATCAATCAATACTCCTATATAAGCGTCTGATCTATTGAGTATTAATGGATCTCTGTCTTTTACCTTTAATGCACCGTTTATTCCTGCTATGAGACCTTGACAAGCAGCTTCCTCATATCCTGAACTTCCATTTAACTGTCCTGCTGCGAATAATCCTTCAATATTCTTAAATTCTAATGATAATTTTAACTGCGTGGAATCAATACAATCATATTCAATAGCATATGCAGTTCTCAGTATTTCTGCATTTTCAAGTCCACTTATTGTTCTAATCATTTTCAATTGAACTTCTTCTGGAAGAGAACTTGATAAACCACCAATATACATCTCATTTGTATTTTCTCCCTCAGGCTCTATAAATATCTGATGTTG
>Ga0255360_1000327_pt1 | contig 10903 bp, 10 predicted proteins | sample GFST50metaG_FD_186004 | JGI IMG/M metagenome (GOLD analysis project Ga0255360, IMG submission 186004) | Peat soil microbial communities from Stordalen Mire, Sweden - G.F.S.T50 | ecosystem: Environmental > Terrestrial > Soil > Wetlands > Peat | place: Sweden: Norrbotten County, Stordalen Mire... | reverse complement strand
TTTTTAATACTTGTTAAAATTAATAAACCACAGATATTTTCTTTTGAAAATTTCTGTGGTTTTTACAATATTTCTTGCTGTAACTTTTCCTGTCTTTGTTGCTGCAAATTTGCTTGTCTCATAACATTAATATGGTTAAAAGTTTTAGTTTACACTTAAAAAGTAGTGCAATTATAGAAAAAGAAAGAAAGTCAACATTGTTTGAGTTGGAAAATGGGACTAATTTAAAGGTGTACATTGATGAAATAATTTTTGTAGAAACTAATTTTAGGACATGTGTATTAAATACAGTAAGAGGACTATATATGTTAAAGAAGATGACTCTAAAAAAAGTACTTGAGTTAACTAATCAAGAGTTTATTTTACAAACTCATAGGTCTTATTTGGTAAATGTGAAGTTTATAAGTAATATTGAAAAATTAGATAAAAGGATAAGTCAAATTCATTTTGATAAATATGAAGGCATGGCACTACTCAGTTATACGTATAGAAATAATGTGTTAGAAAGACTTAAATAGTTTTTAAAATGTAATAAATTATAATTTGGCAATATTGTTTATAGATGTAAATATAAAAAACATAAAATGTACTTTTTTTGACATGAATTTTACTGATAAATTATTTAGGTACAGTTTATGCTCAAAAAAGAACAAGTTATGAAAAAGTACTTCAAAAGTTTAATTATGTATGTGAAAATAAGGGTGTAGATACGTATTGTACAAATTTGTAAAAAATAATTAATTTGGTACTAAATTAATAAACATAAAATTTGAAAGGTAGGAAAAAGATATGAAGAAAAAATTGATACCGGGAATTGTTTTTACGTTAGTTTTGGGGCTTTCAAGTGTAAGTGTATTTGCAGCAACAGTTACAACAAATGCATTACATGTTAACTTAGGATATAATTGTTATGTTGATTGTCATCTTCAAGCTGATGGAGCATCGGGTACTGCAACTACTAGGGCATATGTTAGTAATAGTAGTTACAGAGCTAAAGCATATGTAGAAGCTTGTATAGGATCATATGATAGAATAACATCCTCTGGTTGGGTAACGAATAATGGTGGAGATAATTATATTTCAGCTAGCCTTTCTAATGGTTGGAATGCTACAGAATATCATAGTTCACACACTTGTTCAGGGCCAGCTTCAATTAAAGGAATGATGGTTAGGTTAAACGGACAATAAAAAGGCTTAAGGGAGATTAATTTCTCCCTTTTAAAACAAAGGAGTGATGTATATTTGTTGAATTATTGCAAGGAAATGTATAACAATAAAACAAGTTCATTTTTTGTTTTCTTAGGTTTCTTAGTAGCAATGCTCTGTTTATCTTTTGGAGTTAGCTTTTTTAAAAATTATTATGATTACTATAAAGATAAAGAAGAAATTAGTAAGAAAACCAATATAGTAAATATTACATTTAACCAAAATATTACATTAGAAAATTTATCTAAAAAAATGACTAAAGTGGAGGGTAGTATAAAATTTACATCTGGAGATTTTATGTATTCTATTGATAATAGACGAATTTATGTAGATGGAATTTACAGCACAGGGCAACTTTCTAAAGATGATTATCCACTAAAAGAAGGACGGTATTTATCAAAAAATGAAACTGCTTCAACAAAAAAAGTTGCAATGATAGGTTTTTTATTAAAAGATAATTGCAAAAAAATAGATAATAAATATTTTATTGAGGTAGAAGGTGAAAAATATGAGGTTGTTGGATTTATTGGAAGAAAAACAATGTCTTATTGGAATAATAATATAATAGTTCCTATAAATGCACTTCCTAAAAAATATTCATTACAACAAGCCGCCACGATTCCATTTGTTTTTTTTAATAACAATAATAATGTATATATAAATAACTTGAAGTTCGATTTGAAGGATATATTGAAGGATATAAATATTGACAATGTATCAAATGAGGTTACGGTAACAAAAATAATTGATATTGAAAAAAGTTTTTATACGTCAATTGGGATATTAATAATAATTGCAATTATTAACATATTGAATTTTTCTAACTATTGGGTAGAAAGTTTAAAAAAATCTATGGCAGTACAAAGAGTTGTTGGGGCTTCAAGTTTTGATATATTAATTTTTATCTTTAAGCAAGTCTTTATAATAGCGTTAATAGCTCTAGGTTGTACATTTATATTACATATATGGCTAGAAAGCATACTAAGTAAAGTGTTTATGGTTCAGATGCAAATTAATTTAATAAATTTAGTAATTGCCTTTATTTTTTCAATATTAGTATGTACATTAAATTCATTATTCTTATTGAAGAGAGTTTTAAAATTTGATAAAGAAATTAAAAATTATATATAATTTTTAGTAGAAAGGTACATTTATGAATAGTATAAAAATTTTCTTTAAATCAATGAGCAATCGTATTTTTTCTTTTATTTTTATATTTCTTCAACTTATTATAGCATCATATTGTTTGATGACTTTGTTTTCTATGTTGTTTGGTGTACAAAATTTAATTGGTAAAGTTGATAAAGTGTTACCGATAGAAAGAAGTTTCAAAATCCAAATTCCTCAAGAAGCTGTTTTTGATAATTCTGAATCACAAAAAGTTTCAGAAAGAACAACATTATTGAACTATTTAATCAATAATAAAAATATAGATAAAAAAGGAATAGTTATGGCTTCTGATATATCTATAAATTATTCAGATGTAAAAAATAAGTACTATGAAGTGATTGATAAAACTAGCAAAAATGAATTAAGCACATTTATAAAGGATAATATAGCAGCGTATTCAATTGATAAATATTTTTATAAGTCTTTTAACGTAAAGGTACAATGTGGAAGGGGATTCGACAAAAACGATTTCACAAAACCTAATTATAGTGAATTACCAGTAATTGCAGGATATAATTATAAAAACGTATATAAAATTAACGATAAAATAAAGGTTAGCAATCAATTTGCTTATAAAATAATAGGATTTTTACCTAAGGGATTCTTAATGTATACTGATGGTGATGTTGTTGGAGCAATGAAAAATATGGATTCAACATTAATTGAACCTATTTCAGATGGAGATGAAATTACAAATTGTTTAGATACAATTTTTGCAGGAAGATTTGTCTTTTCAATAAAAAATAAATCAGATGTAAACAACACAATTTCAGATATAACAAGTGAAATTAAAAAACTAGGGATTAAGGTAGAAATAGTTAGTTTTACACAAGATATTAAAGATTTTAAAGAAGCATCAAGCTCAGTCTTATCAGTTGAAATAATTGAAAATCTAGTACTTGTAATTTTTTCAATTTCTGGTTTAATTGCTTCTGTTATTGCAAATATAAATATGAGAAAAAAAGAATTTGGAATATTAATGACTTATGGTGCCAGTTCATCAAATATTTTTATGATAATATTTAATGAATTATTACTCGTTATGTCTTTAGCATATATTATTAGTTCCTTATTATTTTATAATTTAGGAAATCGTATTTATGAAAATCAGCTTCCAAATAGTTTTGGATTTTATAATTTTGGTTTAGGATTTTTAAGTGTTCTGATTTTACTTATCCTCTCAGGTCTTATAGCCTTTTTCAATATTATAAAATTGAAACCGTCTGAGTTAATAGGAGGATTTAGAGAATGAGTATTATTAAGTTGAAAAATATAAGCAAATATTATGGCAAAAATAATTCCAAGGTTACAGCATTAAATAATATTAATTTGGAAGTTCAGGAAGGCGATATGATAGCAATTATGGGTCCATCCGGATGTGGTAAAAGTACATTATTAAATATTTTAGGATGTATTGACTTACCAGACGAAGGTGAGTACATACTTGAAGAACAACTTATTTCAAAATCGAATTTTAATAAGCTTTCAAAAATTAGAAACTCAAAGGTATCTTTTATATTTCAAAATTTTGCACTTTTAAAAAACTTTAATGTAATTGATAATGTAATGTTACCTTTAAAATTTAGAAAAGTTAGTAATAATGAAAAAAAACAAATTGCTACTAAATGTATGGACAAACTTGGGATACTTGAGATTAAAAATAAAAAGGCTTCTAATTTATCGGGAGGTCAACAACAGAGAGTAGCAATTGCAAGAGCACTTGCACAGGATAGTAAAATAATATTAGCTGATGAACCAACTGGTGCACTTGATCAAACAAATGGAACAAATATAATTGAAATTCTACAAAAGCTAAATTTGGATGGAAAAACTGTAATTATAGTAACTCATGATATGAATATTGCTAACAAATGTAAAAAAATAATTTACATGAAAGATGGGGTTTTTGTGTAAAAAGAAAATTAAAATTTTGAAAACAAAATTAGTGAAGTAATAATAAAAAAACGAGTGGCTAATCCTAATTATAGGAAACAAAGTCACTCATTTATTTTTTTGTTTTGTAGTAAAACAAGATACTTTCAATTCTCAACTGAACTGATTACTTCCCAATCTCTAATTATTCTAAATCACTTGCATTTAAGTAATCATAAGCATACTGAGCATGAAGAGCACTGGAAATTTGAATACAATCCTCATCTACAGTGAATTTCTCATTGTGGTGGGGATATTTTGCACCTTTATCCTCATTTCTAGCACCGACTAAAGCAAAGATGCCAGGTACTTTAGCAAGATATAAAGAGAAATCCTCTGAAATTAATAATTTAGTATTTTTTAATAGAGCATCCTTTGATAAAATCTTTTCTACTACAGTTTCACCAATAACTGAAAGTTTTTCATCATTTATAACTGGAGCCACAGCAAAATCATATTCCAGTGTTGCCTCTCCACCATAGGATTTTGCTGTGTTTTCTATTATTCTTGTCATGATTTCAGGTATTTTTTTCCTTATTTCAGGATTAAAGCATCTAGCAGTCCCAGTCATTTCAGCAGAATCAGCTACAATATTATATTGAGTTCCAGAACTAAAGGTGCCAATTGTAACCACAACAGGTTCAAGAGGATCTATTTCCCTGCTGACTAGGGATTGCAAATTAAGAACTATAGCAGAAGCAGCAACCAAGGCATCTACCCCTTGATTAGGTCTCGCACCATGGCAGCCTTTACCTTTAACTTTTATATTAAATTTGTCTGCTGAAGCCATTGTAGCACCAGCATCAATTGAAACTTTACCACATTCAATATCGCTTATAACGTGTATGCCAAATATACTGTCAACTCCATCTAAAAAACCTTGATCAATAAGCTTTTGAGCACCTTTTCCCATTTCCTCACCAGGCTGGAATATAAGTTTTACAGTGCCAGGTAGATCTTTTTGAATATCTTTTAAAATTCTTGCAGCACCAAGAAGTGAAGCCATATGAGCATCATGACCACAAGCATGCATGCAGCCTGGATTTTCAGATTTATATTCTAAATTTGTACATTCAGTAACAGAAAGACCATCTATATCGGAACGTAGAGCTATGGTTTTTCCTTTTTTGAAACCCTCAATTGTAGCAAGTATTCCAGTGTTATTGTCACCAGATTTATATGGTATGCCCATTTTTTCTAATTCTTCTTTTATTTTTTTTGAGGTATTATATTCTTTAAAACTTAGTTCAGGATGTCTATGAAAATATCGTCTTAGCTCAAGCATATAATCTTTATATTTTAATGAAATTTCCTTAATATCCATATTGTGTATCCCTCTTTTCTCTATATAATTATATGATGTTAACGAATTAAGTTTATATATAATAGTATGAAATTGCTGCGGAAATTGTTTAGTTGAAAGTTGAGAGTTGAAAATTGAAAGTTAAGGTTGATTTTTCTTCGTTACACTACGAAAAATCTAGAAATAAATTATTAGTTTTTCTGAACATAGTGAAGAAAAACCTCCATAACTTTCCACTCTCAATTTTCAACTTTCAACTTAACAAGCTATTCTCCAATATCGCTTTACTATGAAACAAAAAATTATTTGTCTTAAACCTAGTACCTAGCACTAGTATGTAGCTATATCAACCCAAGAGGCATTTGTTAGTTCCTCCATTTTATAAGGTGAAATCTTTAAGGCTGTTGTCTTTGAACCAGCGGCAGGATATACATATTCAAAATCTCTTATGGATTCATCGATAAAAATTTCCACATCTTCTTTAACTCCAAAAGGACATACGCCTCCAACGGGGTGGCCAATTGAAGATTCAACTTCCTCAAAGCTAATCATTCTAGCCTTTGCTTTAAAAAATTGTTTAAATTTTTTATTGTCAACTCTAGCATTGCCCCTTGTAACTACAAGAATTTTTCTTTCATTTACATTAAAAGCAAGAGTCTTTGCAATAAATTCCGGTTCAATACCCATAGATTTGGCAGCAAGCTCAACAGTTGCACCACTTTCGTTTAAATCAAAAACAGGATCCTCAAGGTTCCTATCTAAAAAGAAATTCCTTACATTTTCTACACTCAAAATTAGCCCCTCTTTCCTAAAATTATTTATCTTTCAAATTAAAACGCCCCTTTTAATTTTTTAAATCCTAACACTTAGAAAAAAATTTGTCAAGGTACAATTGCAACATTAAAAAAGCATAACAGCTGCTATAATTTTATCTTCTCCTCATAAAAATGATATTTTATTACAAAAATATTATATAATATTGAAAAATTTAATATTGTTTTTATTAATGACAATATTTTTCAAAATATTCATAGAATATAATATATAATGTAATTGCAAAAAATATTAACAATTAAAATGAAAAAAATAACAAGTCAAAGATGCGACGGATATTTTGTGTTAGGCAAGGAGGTAGGTTCCTTAGATAGTGGACTATCTAAGGGTTCGGAAGGCGTAGCATGGCGCAAAATAGACTAGCATACTGACTTGCTATTTTTTTTCATATGCCTAAGATGATATGCAAATTATTTTATATCTAGCAAAAGGAGAGGAAGGTAATAATGAAATTAAAACGAAAAATATTAGCAGTTATTTTTAGTGTGTGTGTATTATTATCTGGGATTATGCCACTAGGAAATATTTTTGGTTTAGGAACTACAGAAGCAAAAGCAGCTACTACTGGCGACCCAATGGTTTTACAAGTTCAGCATTGGCTAAATCAAACCTATGGAACAAATTCAAAATTCACAAGCGTTTTCCCATCAGGAATTACTGAAAATGGTAAAACAGGACAACAAGTTGAACAAGGGTTAATAACTGGGTTACAAATTGAATTAGGAATTGCAACTCCAAATGGTTCATTTGGACCAGCAACAACTTCAGCTTTTAAAACAATGACAATAAGAGCAGCAAATAATCTTTCAAACCCAAAGAATATAGAGTATATATTGCAGGGTGGATTTTATTGCAAAGGATATAATCCTGGAGCTTTTTCAGGGATTTTTTATACAGCTACACAAAATGCAGTAAAGGCATTTCAGGCAGATGCAGGCTTAACAAATTGTGATGGTGCTGTAACTGCAATGATAATGAAGGCTCTACTTAATACTGACCCCTTTGTTTTATCACCAAATGGTGATGCTAAAATACGACAAATACAGCAAAGCTTAAATAATAAATATAATGCATACACAGGTCTTTTACCAACAAATGGAGTGTATGTAGCATCTACAAATAAAGCGTTAATTTACGCTTTACAAGCAGAAGAAGGACTTAGTACAAGCACCGCCAATGGTGCATTTGGACCAACAACTACTGCAGATTGTCCAACCTTAAAAGCAGGAGATACACGGACAAGCCATGTGAAAATTTTGCAATATGCATTATATTGTAATGGCTTTGACCCAGGTGGATTCGACGGTACATATGGAAGTGGTGTAACTAATGCAGTAAAAGCTTTTCAAACATCAATGTGCTTAACGTCAACGGGTACTGCAGATATGCCTACAATTAAAGCAACAATGGCAAGCGGTGGAGATACAAACAGGTCTGCAACAGGTTGCGACTGCGGAACTATATTGACAAATGCTACAGCAACAACATTAAAAAATAACGGATATAAAGTTGTAGGAAGATATTTAACAGGAAAATGTAATGGTGTAAGCAAAGCTCTTACAGCTTCCGAAATTCAAATAATTTTAAAAAATGGGCTTAAATTTTTCCCTATATATGAGACTAGTGGTACATATCTTAGTTATTTTACAGCATCCCAGGGAACTTCTGATGCTGCAAATGCAATTAGCGCAGCTTCAAATCTTGGATTACAAAGTGGGACAACAATTTACTTTGCTGTAGATTTTGATGCAATGGATTCAGATGTTACAAGTAATGTATTACCATATTTCCAAGCGATTAAATCGTATTTTGACAGTCATAATGGTAATGGCTACAAAATTGGTATTTATGGAGCGAGAAATATATGTTCCCGTGTATGTAGTGCAGGTTATGCATCCAATGTCTTTGTTGGCGATATGTCTACTGGTTTCAGTGGCAATCTTGGCTATAAAATGCCAACAGGTTGGTCCTATGATCAATTTACAACTGTAACAATAGGTAGTGGTTCGGGTCAGATTGAAATTGATAAGGATAGCTTTTCAAATAATGATGCTGGTGTAAGTGCTGTAACCAATAACTCTAATACACCACAAGTATATAAATAGGTACCAGTAACTCCAAGTGAAACAAAAGTGGCTGATCCTGTTGATTCCAGTACAGGCTCACATGTTATTCAAAAAAGTTTGTTAGAATTCCAGGGTTCACTTAAGTTTTCCTTTGATCTAAACTATAATTCTTCACAGCTTTCAATAGGAGCTATGGGAAAAGGCTGGTATAATAATTATGAAATGAGGATTGAAAAGCAGCCTGACGGATCATTATATTACTATAGTTCTCCATCCTCTTATATTGCCTATACTCAAAGCTCAACGGCAGGTTTATATACAACAAGTACAATAGGAAACCTTGGAACAATCATTTATCCAAATGGAAAAATTGTTACTTACAGTTATGATGCTGGAAACGTAACTTCTGGCAGTGACAAAGTTAGCTATGATCAAAACAACAGATTAACTGCGTATAATGGTATAAATTTAGCTTACGATGCAGATGGAAACATGACAACAGGAGTAGTAGGAACTACCAATAGTTGTCGAAAACTTATACAAAGTTATATATTAGTGGACAATATTCTAATATATAATGACTAGTTGGTTGTTCTCAAGTTTAAGTGAGTGTAGTAGATTGAAAAATCTATAGCATGGTGAACTACGTTATAAGAAAAAGTTAAAGACATACCCTTGAATGTAATCTTCAGTTTAAGGCTCTATGAGTGCCAATCAAGAAACATTACTAATGTCCTGTAATGATAACAGAGAAACACATAAACTTCCTTATGACATTAACAAGAAGGAAAATACCCGAAAGGAGATTGGTTAGAAATGACCAATAATACAGAAATAAAAACTAAAGAATATGCATTTGTATTAGATAATAAGGGCGATAAATTATCACCTACTAATATAAATAAAGCGTGGATATTAATTAGGAAACAAAAAGCCATATTGATACAAAAATATCCTATGGTTATTCAATTGAAAAAAGAAATTAAGAAAGAAGAACAAGATGAATCCGACTTTGTTTGCGGTATTGATGATGGTTCAAAACATGTTGGTATTGCTATAATTCAAAAATGTAAAACACATAGTAAACCTATATTTAAAGGCACTATTGAACAAAGACAAGATGTTAAAGGATTATTAGATACTAGACGAGGATATAGAAGATATAAAAGAAATCATAAGAGATATAGACCAGCTAGATTTGATAATCGTTCTAATAGTAAAAGAAACAATAGAATTGCACCTAGTATATTACAAAAACGTCAAGCTACGCTTAGAGTTATTAATAGAATAAGTAAATATATTAATATATCAGAATATCATCTTGAAGATGTAGCAATAGATATAAGAGCATTAACAGAAGGACATAAATTATATAGATGGCAATATCAAAAATCTAATAGATTAGATGAAAATATTCGTAAAGCAGTTATTTTTAGAGATAATTGCAAATGTCAAGAATGTGGTAAATCTAATTGTGTATTAGAAGTTCATCATATTGTACCTAAGAGACTTAATGGTAATAGTAACTTAGGAAATTTAATTACACTTTGTAGTGCTTGTCATGATAAAACAGAAGGAAGAGAAGATAAATATATTAAACATTATCAAGATATGATAAATGGAGAGAATATAAGATTTGATTTTGCTCAGCACGTAATGCAAGGTAAAACATATTTAAGAAATGAACTATCAAAATCAGGTAAATTAGTTTTAACAACAGGTGGAGATACAGCAAATAAAAGAATAGATTGGGATATAGAAAAATCACATTCTAATGATGCAATTGTAATCAATGATTTAACAGTAAGTAATAAAGATTGTTGTATAAAAGATTGGATGATTAAACCTATGAGAAGAAAAAGCAAAGCAAATGTAGAAGAAGTAAATGGATTCAAACATAGGGATTTAATTAAATATACAAAGAAAAATGGTGATAGTTATATTGGATATATAACAGCAATGTATCCAGAAAAGAAACAATGTAATATAACAACAACTGAAGGAAAAATATTAAAAAGATATGGAATTAAATCTTGTAATTTACTTTGGAGATTTAATAAAATATTTTGGTTTTAAATTTGGAAAATTATAAGCAAATATAAATAAAGGAGTATGGTTAAGTTTGTCCAAGTTTGCTTAACCAGGTGTAAGCTCAAGCTTAACCTATGATTCAGGAAATAGATTAGTACAAGCAGGAGGAATAACCTATACCTATGATGCATTAGATAATCGTATTTCGGAAACAGTAAGTGGAAAAATGACTAGATTTGTATATGATGATAGTTCAAGTGATTTGAGCAGATTGCTTGTTAGTACAGATTCAAATGGGCAAAGCACTTATTATATTTATGGAATAGGACTGCTTGGTGAGCAAGGTTCAAGTGGAAATTAC
>Ga0255360_1000326_pt1 | contig 10917 bp, 14 predicted proteins | sample GFST50metaG_FD_186004 | JGI IMG/M metagenome (GOLD analysis project Ga0255360, IMG submission 186004) | Peat soil microbial communities from Stordalen Mire, Sweden - G.F.S.T50 | ecosystem: Environmental > Terrestrial > Soil > Wetlands > Peat | place: Sweden: Norrbotten County, Stordalen Mire... | reverse complement strand
AGAACTATTAGCAAAATGCTTTTTCTATAGTAATAAAGTGTTTATATAGTAATAATCTGACGCAAGGCATTCGAAAATACTAGAAATAAAATGATGTTTCAATTAGCGATAATTTGACGTTTAACACCATAAACTTATAGAATATTATAAAAATTTTGTACAAACCAACCCAAATTACTGGGAAGCTTATAAATGGCTTATGAATTACTTGATTGCAGATGGCAGATGTACTGAAGCAAAAGAAATTCTAGAAAGATTGAATAAAACCCATCCAGGTTATTTATATCAATTATATGGAGGTCTCATATGCAAGGAAGAAGGTAACCTTTCACAGGCATTAGTCCTTTGGGAGCAGATGACTGAACTGTATGCTGATGAATGGCGTGCATGGTCCTCCAGAGGAGACTGCATGGCTAAACTTTGCAGATACAACGAGGCAATACAATATTATTCCAAAGGTTACGAACTACAGCCAAATCCAAAATATACAGATTCATTGATAGCAGTTTCTAATATATATGAAATTCAAGGAAAATATGATAAGGCTATTGAAAAGCTCCAAGAAATAATTGCACTATTGGAATGTGATTGGAAAGTTACAGAAGGTAAGACAGTTGATTTTTATATAAGAGAAATCGAAAAATTAAAGATAATGCTGAATAAACAAGCATAAAAATTCTATAAAATTACAACACGATCTTCTATTAAAAGATAAAACAATTATATTTATTACTCATAACGTAACAAGTGAAAATCTTAATGATTTTGATGAAATTATAACTATCCCTAAAGTATAGCATCTTATTTAGAAAAGACAAATTATCTCCCCATTCCGTTAATACTAAGTAGTCTTAGCGGGTTCTGCTGACGCAGTAGTACACGAAGTTATCCGCTATGTGGACTTATTATTTTTTTGAAGATGCCTTAATATCTCATTTGCCCATACTGGCATCTTTTTTTCTTTCCATACAAGACTTCCATTTCTAAAATTTATTATTTCCTTAAATATTTCTGTATTATCATAGATGTTTATTTCATCACAAATTTCAATTACATTTTCTAAATTCTTTAATGAATCATAATACCTTCTGTCAATATCTTCATCGGGTATTCCATGACCGCCTTTACTAACTGGGAATCTGACTCTTTCTTTTTATCTCCCTATGACCTTTTCTTGCTCTCTTTGTAAAACCAAGTTAGATAAAGTCATATAAAAATCTTGCTCTTCTTTTGTTTTTGCATTTCTAAATAAATTTTTTAATTGACTATATGAATAATTAAGAAAAATATCATATAGGTTTTCTTTTTTATCTTCCATATATAATACCTCCACATTCAAATTATTTATGCATTATGATATATAATACTCTATTTATATTATATACTTAAACATTAATTCTAATCAAATTCTTTTATACGATATTTTTCAAGTATAATTGTCCATCATACCCACTGTAATGCATATCGTCCACCTTAAGTGTTTTTTTCTTAGCAGTATTTAATCAAGTTTTTTACCCATTGATATGACATAACCCCCTCAATCTCAATAGTACCCATTAATCTAAACCCACATTTTTGTATTACCCTATTTATATATTGAATTCAGTTGCCTTTTCCAATCTAATCCTCAATAATCATTTACATATAGTAACACCTCCTACTTAATTCATAAACAAAAATGCACCACCCAGCACAAGCTAGGTAGCACATTTTCTATTATTTTTAATTCAATAACCCTAAGCATTAATAATTAAATCCTTCTCTTGTCTAACTTTAATACCGCTCATCAATAGAAATATAGTACATACAATCCATATAATAGGCTCTGTAATACACACTCCAAAATAGCCTAATTTAGGAGCTAGATAATAAACAGCTACCACTTTCCCAATTAGCTCCATAAAACTTGCTATAATTGGTATGAGCTTTTGTCCAATTCCTTGCATTGTACTTCTAGTAACTGTTAAAATTCCTAAAATATAATAAAAAGGTGTGTCTATACGAAGATATCTTGTTGCTATCCTAACAATCTGGGTTTCGCTTGTACCAGTAATCCCTGAAACAATTAACGGCGCAAATGTATAGGCTAGTATTACTGAAACTGTTGCCCATATCCACGATATTAAAATTATTTGCTTCAATCCTTTTTTTATTCGTTCTGGTTTATTCGCTCCCAAGTTCTGACTTGAAAATGTTGCAGCAGTTACACTTAAAGTACTAAAGGGTAACATTAACATATCTGAAATTTTACGTGCTGCTGTATGTGCTGCAATTGTAGTTGTCCCAAACCCATTAATTGCATTTTGTAATATTACAGTCCCCATTGACACCACAGATAACATTAATCCCATAGAAACCGCAGTGCTATATAACTCTGTTACAAGGGGGAAACTTACTTTAAAATCTTCTTTTTTCAATCTTAGTATGGGATAATTTTTTATTATATACATAAAGCATAAAATAGCAGATAAAAGCTGTGCTATTATTGTTGCATAAGCTGCTCCTTCAACTCCCATTTTAAATCTGCAGATAAAGAGATAATCTAATGCTATATTAGCTACAGTAGAAATGATTAAAAAATATAATGGACTTTTTGTATCTCCTAAAGCTCTTAGAATACCTGCCAACATATTATAAATCATTGAAAATGTCATTCCAAAAATAATAATTTGTAGAAATGAATATGCACTTTCTATAACATCTCCTGGTGTATTTAGTAATTTTAAGAGAGGTCTCGCTCCAATAATACCCATGATTGTCAAAACAATAGAAGTGGTCGTTCCTAGCACAATAGTTCCAGCTATTGCTTTTCGCATTTGTTTAAGATCGTTTGCACCAAAAAAACGTGCTACAACAACAGCGAAACCATTAGTCATGCCAACAGCAAAGCCTATGAGAAGATTTGCAATTGGAGCTGTTGCCCCAACTGCTGCTAAAGCATTTATTCCCAATGTTTGACTTACAATTACCGTATCAATAAGATTATATAACTGCTGAAATAAATTTCCTATCAATATAGGAATAGCAAATAATATCATCAATTTCATCGGGTTTCCTTTTGTTAAATCCTTCATAATTATAGTCTCCTCGTCTTAGTTATTATAATTATTTTCTCCACAAATATAAATCTGACGAAGATTTGATTAAATCATTAATAAAATCTCGAACTTTAGTTTCTTGTGTTGCCCAAGAGGTTACAAGGCGAATAGCCGAATTATTATCATCAACCTTTTCCCAAATATAAAAGGAATACTTTTCTTGAAGTTCTTTAATCAACTTATTAGGTAAAATCGGAAATACTTGATTAGAAGGCGAATGTGTTAAAAATGAATATCCTGCTTTACTAATCTCATCTTTCAAAATAGTAGCCATTTTATTAGAATGTTTAGCTAAATCAAAGTATAAGTTATCTCTGAATAATTCTAGAAACTGTATTCCAAGTAATTTACCTTTCGCAAGCAGAGCTCCTTTTTGCTTAATGATGAATCGGAAGTCTTCTTTAAGTGAATCTCTACATATTACAAGTGCTTCTCCCATTAATGCACCATTTTTAGTTCCACCTATATAAAAAGCATCTGCATATTTTCCTAAATCTGAAAGCTCCATATCATTCTCTTCTGAACATAGTGCTGAACCTAGCCTTGCACCATCAACATATAAGAATAAGTTCTTCTCTTTGCAGAAAATGCTCAGATTTTCTAGTTCGCTCTTACTATAAATTGAACCAATCTCTGTAGGGTTAGAAATATAAACAAGTTTTGGTTTTACCATATGTTCATCTGCATGTAACTCTAAAATAGAATTTATATGCGTAGAGCACAGTTTTCCATCGTCTACTTCTATAGAAATAACTTTATGACCTGTAGCTTCAATAGCTCCAGTTTCATGGACTAAAATGTGTCCTGTATTTGCTGCAATTGCCGCCTCGTGAGGTCTTAGAAAAGCAGAGATTGCAGTAAGATTTGTTTGTGTACCACCAGAAAATAGGTGTATATCTATATCCTCACGTCCTATTCTTTGTTTCAATAGTTCAATGGCTTGCTTTGTATATGTATCCTCTCCATATCCTTCAACTTGTTCCATATTTCCTTCTATCAAAGCATTTAATATCCTTGGGTGTGCTCCTTCGCTATAATCATTCTTAAAACTATACATTAATAATCCTCATCTTTCTTTTTGTTATCAAATGTTACGATTTGTTATTATATTCTGGATAAATAATCTTCATATATCCTATCATTTCTAATCAAAAGTTCATTTTTACTCTTGGTTAGTTCACCCCATGCAATTTTATTTTCCTCTTTCTTGGGTATATAAATGTACTCACCGTTAATCCTATATTTCTTGAATTTTACATCTATGTTCTTCACTCTTTGAATCATAGCATATTGCCACTGCTAATACTTTTTTGCCTTCATCTTCGCGTTTTATCTTTTCTACATATTCTTTTTCTCTAATTTGATTTATTGCTACTTCTGGTAATTCATCCTTTTTAAGTTCAACTATGAAAGTTAAATCTGCTGCTTTTGAATAGTAAGCTCCTACCATGTCAGCAACACTAGATTTCCCGAAACGTCTTGGTCTTGTTACACATATATATTTACTTTTTGTAGATATTATTTGGTTAAGCAATGTTATCATAGAAGTTTTATCTACAAAATACTCTTCATCCACAAGTTCTCTATAATTTTCAAAAGGTTTATTAGTATTTAAGTATATATACAACTTATCGTCTCCCTTCACATTACTCATTTTCTTTGCTGCACATAATAACTACAATAGTATTATAACATAAGCCAATGAATCCTTTAAATATCATTGTCTTTTTATTTCTTATTTAATCAAACTAGCCGCTCTTTACTCCCACTTGTAGAAGATGGGAGTAAAGAGCGGCTAGTCATCGGATAAAATATTCAAAAAACAGTAGCCCCTCGCGCAATTTGGAAGCTACTGTTATAACTTATTTGATTAGTTTTTTTGTGAAGCAAATAATTCTATTAACCTCAGTAAAACCTATAGCTAAGTGAAATTCTAAACTTTCTCTATTGCTCAATTCACAATCACTAGCAAATTCTTCACAACCTATTTCTATTGCCCAGTTTTCACACCATTGGCATATCATACTTGCTATACTCTTATTACGAAATTTTTCAATTACATAAATTCCCTCTAAATATCCCACAGGAGTACTGTCTGTACCCTCAACATAGTCTTTGCTTTACAAATATTAATCATTATTCTAACCTACTTTTCAAAACAATTTGATATCTTAACTGCGAAAAGATGAATTCTATAGAATATTTTTGTTAACTTATTCTTTGCACGTATTGTTTGAACAATAACTGGCACCGTAATGAGGTATAAAACAATAACATAAAGTGGATTAACCAAATGTTGAACTAATATCATAGCTGTAACAGTTGCCCCAGCTATAATCCCCATAGAAGAACCAATAAGTCCTGGTGCATATTTTTGAAATGCAATCGTCCAATAAATATGCTGCAATCCATTTAATATAGTAAAGACAATAAGAACTAAAATAACCATGGCTGATATAGATTCATTAGGTATTACATAAGCAATTGTACTCATTAAAAATCCCCATAAACTAATTGCCCATAACCATAATCTACAACTTAATTTTGTAGATGGTGGAGGTGTCTCATAAGTACTATGATACCAATCAAGAATATTCCACTCTTCCATTTCATGAATAAAGAAAATAATAGGAACTATCCACATAATTGTTTTTAAATTCATTTCATTTAACATTGTCATAATTATTCTCCTTTCATTGGAACACGCGCTATGACACACTTGTGCCTTCTTTAATATTATGGTACAATTTCATTAGCTAATAGTCAATAAATCCAGTGCAAGTGCTACATAAATTACATTTTTGCGCCACATAGGAGGAGATATGAATCAGACAGAAAACCCCATTGCTTTACAATCAAAAATATGGATTATGGAGTCATTAATAGAACTGATGAATAGAAAAACGTTTCAGGAAATCACCGTCAGCGAATTAGTTGCTCATGCGAATTTAGGAAGAAGAACTTTTTATCGCAACTTCGATTCAAAAGAAGATGTCTTAGAATCCTATCTCAATAATTTAATTCAGGAATTCATTGAACATTTATCGACACATGAAATTTTAACACCTAATATTTGCCTATATGAAATCTTTAAGTTATGTAGTACTAACAAATCATTTTTAACAGGTTTACATAAAAGCAAAATGCTAGGATTTCTTTTAGATGAATGGAATGTTTCACTGCCCATCATTCACCAAATGATTATAGACAAGATTCCTAATTTCCCTAATCAGCATAATGAAACTGCATTAGCTTATACTCTAGCTTTTAACACAGGTGGTGTTTGGAATGTAGTATCAAAATGGATTAGCTCTGGTATAAATCAGACACCAGAAGAAATGACAAATATTGTGATGGACTTAGTCAAATTTAATTGCTAAAGTTAATTAATTATACGATATTTTGATTAGCAAAACCGCTGCAAACCTAGTTATATAAACGCTTTACAAGAAAATCTACGTTACTTATGGTACTGTTCATCGTAACAGATATAACGTAGACTTTTTCAAGCTATTACATAACATTAGGCATAATTATAGGCTTACTACCATTTTAAAATTAGAATGATGTTCACGACACCCCGGGAGTTTTTTTCTTCATCTTAATTTTAATTAAGATTTTCAATTTTTTTAGCCACAATTGTAAATACTTTAGGTATGCCTTTATCAAAAGCATCAGACGATGAGTTAGGTTCCTCATCTAGACTTTTAATTACTAGCTTACTATTGGCAATACTAGTAATTATTTCTCCTAAAGTCCAAAAACGAAGCAATACTTTTTGAGTGCTCTCGGAATCACTTGAATATTTAGAATATGCTACATCTTTTTCTTTAAGTTCTGTATCAAAATAATCTCCTGTCACCTTATGTTTACGTACCTTAGCTGTAGAACCTCTAGAAGTAATAAGTTTAGTTGATACAGGATGAAAATCCCTAATAACAAATATCCCATCATTCTTTAGCAATTTATATACTATATCCATAAATGGTTTTAAATCAGAAAAATAATGTAATATTCCCATCTCAGCAAATACAATATCGAATTTCCCATACAACTGTTCTTCTGTCAATTTTAGTACATCCGATAGTATATAATCTATATTGACACCTGCCTGATTTGCTAATTCAGTAGCATATTTTTTATTTTCATATGAAAAATCCACCACAGTCACATCAGCTCCTAACAAAGCTAATGCTACAGCCTTAGTTCCATTAGATCCCATCAAATTTATTATTTTCTTATCTTGTACATTTCCAAACTTGTTATAAATAGTTGAAATTATTTTTATAGGATCTTTAGTAATCTTTTTGATTGCTTCACTTGGCTCTCCAAATCTATTTACCCATGCATCATAGCTATTATTATTCCAAGACTGTTTATTCTTATCAATACATACGTCTTCCTTAGAATTTTGTTTCTCTACACATTTTGAATTATTCATACTAGTTGTTTCCTTTCTATTTTATTATAGTTTTAGCTTAACATACCTTCTAATTTTAAACCTTATAATAAATCTTAAGCTAGTTTTTATAATATTTTTTTATCATGAATTCATTATACACAAATATACGATTATTAGAAATTCATTCTTTTTTTATATTGTATAACGTTTTAACTATAGCAAAATCAGAGATAAGCCTACTTAATTGGTTTATTCTTGATAGCACTATTAACATTTATAGTGTTACTTATAGAAAAAATCTCAAAAAAATAGTAGCCCCGACTCGCAATTGGATGCTACTATTTATAACAATTAAATTTTAACTACCTCCATTATTTAGATATATTCTTAAATTATCATTTATAAATACATCATAATTAACTAATAATCATCTTATTATGCTATAATTATCTATCATTAAAACTTGTAATATGTGGGGTAACGATATGAAAATTGGTGAATTTTCTAAAGCTAACAATTTAACTATAGATACTGTACGACATTATATGAATATGACTCTGATAATACCAGAAAAGCAAGGAGGACAATATAATTTTGATACTAGATGTCAAAGTGATTTGGAAGATGTACTTTTGCTTAAAGAAATGGGTTTTTCATTAAGTGAGATTAAGTCAATTTTTATTTTTAAGAGATTAGGTAAGCTTACTGAATATGAGAAAAATCAATGTTTTAAAACATTTTTTGTAAATAAATACGAACAAATAGAAAATCAAGTAAATGAACTTAATATGATAAAACAAAAGCTTAAAACGAAATTAAATATACTTTCAAATGTAGAAGTTAAAGACAAATCTGTTATAGGCATAGACTTTAAATCGTTGACTATTTTAAAGTGTTTTAAATGTAAAAAGGATTTAGAACTTAGTGAAGGTAATATAATAAACAATCAAATTATAAATGGGAAATTGGTATGTTCTTGTGGTGAAGAATATTTAATTGAAGATGGGATATTAAAGGTTTCTAATATAAATGTAGATTATGATTTTAAACTTGACTCTAATTATGTTATAGATTATATAAATTCTACTAATATAGATTATCTTGATAATATTTACCGAGGAATGGATTGGGTATATAAAAAAATAGATTTTTCTAAGTTGAAAAATAAGGTGATACTTGAACTAGGTTCAGGAATTGGATTCTTTTTAAGAAATGTTTATAAAAATCTGCCTGATGATTCGTTATATATTGCTGTAGATCATGATATAAATAGACATCTATTCTTAAAAAACATATTGGAGACTGTAAATTGTAAAAAGAACATATTATTTGTTTGTTCAGACTTTCAGCAGATTCCAATAAAAGATAAGTCTATTGATATGCTTTTAGATATTTCAGGAACAAGTAATTACAGTTTTAGTAATGAAAAATTTTTATTGAAACTAGTTGATAACTATGTGAAGGATAGTTCAAGTATAATAGGTACTTATATTTTATTTAAAAATTTTGCATCAAACTGCTTAATAGAAGATAAATATAGAAAAAACTTTATCCTAAATAATATTAAGGAACAGATTTCAAAGCTTAACTATAATATCCTTGAAGAAAATACATCAAATTATATAGAAAAAGGTGGCAAATATGAAAGTTATTTCAGAGATGGTGAGAAGGTTTATTCATATTTAATTTTTGGCAAAAGGTAGGGTTAACCCTATCTTTTATTTATTTTATCATAAAATTTTGTTAATTTATCTATTGCTATGGTGATAAGACTAGCATTTACAATGAAATTAGATATTTTGAGGAAATAAAATAGTGTCTAAAGGAAAGTGAGATTAAAATGTTAATATCAATCTTATCATCAAAAAATTTTTTAAAAAATAAAGAGTTCTCAAATGTAATTTTATTTTCAACAGCAAGTTTTATATCTCTATTTGGAACATCTGTATACAATTTTGCCATTAGCTTATATGTATTAAAGCTTACTGGTTCAGGGCTAAACTTTGCCACCACTCTCGTAATAAGTATTTTATCAACTATTCTTGTAAATCCCTTTGCAGGTGTACTTACAGATAAACTTGACAAGAAACTTCTTGCTGTAATTACAGATATTTCGAATGGTATTTTGCTAGTAGGTTTATATATACTTACTACTCAATGTGCTTTAAACTTATCACTAATCTATATAAGTACCTTTTTATTAAATATATTTTCTACTATTCATGGAATAAATATTCAAGCAGCAACGTCAAATTTAGTATCAGAAAAAAAACTTATTTCTATAAATTCCATTAATAAAGTGATTGAGTCCTCTTCTTCAATATTAGGTCCAATGGTTGGTGGAATAATTTTTGCCTTTTTAGGTATAAGATTCTTTATCATAATTAATGGCTTTTCTTTTGTCATATCTGCATTACTTCAGCTGCTTATGGATTTTAAGTTTAACTATAATAATGATAAAAAAAATAAAGAACAGATTAATTTTTTTACTGATATAATTGATGGTATTACCTATCTAAGAACCCAAAAAAATATTATAAATATATTTGGGATTCTAATTGCATTAAACTTTTTCCTTGGTCTTTCAATAGATGTTCCAATGCCATATATAATAAATAATGTTTTAAAATTAGGCACTAACTTTTTCGGCATAATAGAGGCTTCGTTCTCTGTAGGAATGATTTTAGGTGCAATTATAATAAAAAAAGTTATGAATAATTATTCCTACCAAAAAATTATAAAATCAACCAGTATCATATTATCTGTTTGTATGATAACAATAGGATTTTCTGCCATAATGCATTATAAAGTATATAATAAGATCATTTATTTAATATATTTCATCATAATAATGATATTAGCTGGTATAGCTATATCTTCAATTGATATACCCATTTTTTATATACTACAAAAAACTATTCCCGATAGTTTTAGAGGAAGAGTACTCAGCATAGGAATAAGTATAGCCAAAATAATACTACCTATTGCACTAATTCTATCAGGAACGCTACTAGATCTTATACCAACATATATTTTACCAATAATAAGTGGTATAGGACTTTGTGCTTTTAGTATACTATATATTAGATTTGACTAACATTATCTGATAGCAAAATTATTATAAACAAATTAATGCTTACATCAAAAAGGTTCCCCGTATCACTATTATATAATGTCTGCATCTTTATCATACATTGATATTGTTTTTACATTATCAAAGAAAATTGCATTTGCACGTATAGGAGTTTTTGATTTACATGACGGTCTGCAGAATATACCTGTTGTCTTTACTCCATAGAAAAACATGCCATCGTATTTACTGTCACAACTTACGACAGCTTGCCATTTCTCCATATCCTGAATTTTGATAGATTCTTTCATCTTCTTTATCCTTGCTAATGTTTATCTATAAATTTT
>Ga0255360_1000325_pt1 | contig 11021 bp, 7 predicted proteins | sample GFST50metaG_FD_186004 | JGI IMG/M metagenome (GOLD analysis project Ga0255360, IMG submission 186004) | Peat soil microbial communities from Stordalen Mire, Sweden - G.F.S.T50 | ecosystem: Environmental > Terrestrial > Soil > Wetlands > Peat | place: Sweden: Norrbotten County, Stordalen Mire... | reverse complement strand
TCCTCTTCAAGCCTTTTGCATCGGTAAAGAGGCGTCCCTCCTTCCATTAGCGAGATGGGAACCCCTGAGATCGGAAGGAGTTCGCGATATTTCCACACGTGCGGCGGAATAGCCGAAAGATCTTCTAAACTGAATTGTACTTTCGAGAAGTCGTACCTGATTTCAAGGAGCCCGTCGCAACTGCACGTATTCGCGACGGTTGAGAGGTCGTGCTTCTTGCCGCACTTGATACATTCTAAATGCATAGTCAACCTGCTTGCCCGATCGCTTCGAGTTTCTCGCGTACGAGTTTCTTAGCCTGGTTCACGGCTTCGTTGATCTTGTCTGCGTAAGGGCCGCCTCCTTGCGCCCGCTCAGGCCGCCCGCCTCCACGACCACCTAGTATGCTACACACCTCTTTTACTATCATAGCCGCGTTCAAGCCTTTTTTCACTACATCCGTGCGCATCATAATAACGATATTCGCCTTGCCTGCGCGTACGCCTCCGAGGATGACCACAGCGTTGTCGTTCAGCAGCTCCTGTGAGGTACGCAGAAGCTCTTTCATATTGGCGTCAATTAGCGTCATGCTATAGACTTTAATGCCAGGCTTCGGTTGCTCCACAGTCGAAACCATGACATCTCCGACTTGCGCTACCATATTGGGAACCGTATCCACAGTAACTGCAACATTGGTAAGCCTCTTGAATGCAGCATCTAACGATGAGAGTATATCCCTAAGCGTATTAAGATCGCCGGCATTCAGAGCATCCTGCGCTTTTTTGATCGACGGACTCTCTGACACGAACTTCGCCTTCTGCTCTCTCAACTTTTCATTTTCCTTGCCTAGTTCCTTCCATTCCTCAAAGAAGCGGCTTGTGGTAGACGGAAGTTGCTCCGGGGGGACTCGCAGAGTCTTTGAGGACTTGCTCACTATAGCATCGCGCTCCTGATCGTACAATATGGCCGCTATGCCCGCAGCAAATTCAAATCGCTCGACCCCATCTTGTATTCGCTCCGTCTTTACGATTCTCAACGGTCCGACTTTGCCCGTGCTCGTCATGTGGGTTCCCGCGCACGCCTGAACGTCGGCGCCCACGTGCACTATTCGAATGACCGCTCCCGGTGGCACTCCGCCCTGGTAGAGTGCGAACCCGTACGCCTGTTCCGCTTCGTTTCGATCCATCCATTTCTGTTCCACCGGAAGGTCATCCATGATCACGCGGTTAGCCCTTCGCTCAATTTCTTTCCGTTCGTCATCGGTCACCTTCTTGTAGTGCGAAACGTCAAGGCGCGACCTAGCTACTCCTTTCTGCGCCCCTTCCTGCCAAATATGATTGCCAAGAACATCCCGGATCGACGCAAGTAAGATATGCGTCGCAGTATGATGTCGAGCAAGCGATTGTCTTCTATCGATATCGATTTCACCTCGCACGCTCTCGCCGATGACAAAAGGCGTAACGTCCTCCACTTCATGAATCACAATCTGCTGCACGAGGCGCGCGGCTAGCACTCGAACTTTCGTTCCTACGCCTGTGGTGATATGGCCTGTGTCTTCCGGCTGACCCCCGCCGCCGGGATAGAAAAGCGTTCTATCAAGGATTACGCCCCCCTTGGACAGACCGATGACTCGCGCTTGAAAAGTCACGTGTTCCGGCTCATCATAAAATAATCGATAAGTAGCAGGGAGGTCGAGGACACTTTCTGTGGACGGTTCTTCGCGAACTTCGACGCGCTCGTGCATATTGGTAATTAGAGAGTAAAAATCATCAGGCAACTCGACGTTCGTTCCGATCTCGTTACCGACCGCTGCAACAACCTCGGGAGGCATTCCATGAGAGTCATACAGCGTCACAAGCTCTTCCAAGGGGAAACTTTGCCCCCGATAGCGCTGTGCCAGGCTGGCAACAAGTCTCTTGCCCTTAGCTATGGTGCTGCTATATTTTGTAGTCTCGTGCCGGATCATATCTATGATGGTTTCCTCTCGAGCTTCGTACAATGTGAACGCGCTGAGATTCTCTATTTGTTTCCTGATAACTTCTTCTAACCCGATATCGCAGTTCAAACCCTGCAACGAGCGGAGCGCCTTTCGTATCACGAGTCGAGCGAGATATCCAGCTTTGACATTTGAAGGAACGATCCCGTCGCCCAGCATAAACACTAAACATCTTGAATGATCTGCAATGGTGTATACGGTTTCAATTGGCTCCACGATCCTCATGAGTTCTTCAACAGCAATGCCGATGCTAGTCGCGACTCTTTTCCGTAGGCCGCGGAGATTGGAAGCGTTCACGCCAACTAAACCAGCGAGTCGGGCATTTTGCGCGAGTATGTTCGCATAATGAGGATCTTCAAGCGAGTGCTCTAGTCCAGTGCCTTCTATTAGGTAATTGACGATATCGGGCATTACAGCATCGTATATGGTCGGCATGCCGTTTGCCGCCCAAACCATGCGCTCCAAGCCATAACCCGTATCAACGATCGAGGTCTCCATGTGCTCATAGCGCTCACCTTTGATCATCATCCCCGTTTTTGACCGCTGCATGTCCATAAAAACAAGTGTTGCGAGCTCCAAGCCCCCGACAAGCACTTCCAGCGACAGCCCCGCATTACCGCCTCCTGCCCAAGGACTCTCCTTATACGTAATAGCCGACGGGTCGGCTCCCAACTTTTGAAGGAGGGTATCGCAATACGCGACTGTTTCATTGCTCCAGTAGATTTGGCATCCGGGATAATTGAATGCGTGATGAGCCATCATTTCAAAGTTCGTTAGGTGCCTGCCGCTTTTGCCGACTATATCGATATCTTTCAGTCGAACGCATGGCTGTGATATCGTGAGTGGATTCGCCGGTGGAGGCACCTTGCCTGACGTAACAAGTGGCTGAAAATCATATATTGAAGCGTTGACCAGCAGCACGTCTTCCCTCCACCGTGCAATGATTGGATATGGCTGAACGCGAGTGTGTCCGCGACGCTCGAAAAAAGACAGATAGAATTCCCGTATATCGTTGAGCTGGCGCTTTTTCAAAACCGGAGCGCCGATAAACGTATAAGGCGCGCACGGGGCATCACCGCAGGTACTTTGCTCCTCTCGTGTCCAAAATTGACTGCCGCAGCTGGCGCACCGCCTAGGTGCGAAGTCGTCTCTGAGATATTCAAGAGCGCCAAGGCTTAACTGTTCGTTAGACATTTAACACACGTCACGCGACAATTTCAGTATAAAAAGACCAGATAGACCTTTTTTTAAATAACTGGGCTGGAAAGTATTAAAAAGTTGCGTAGCGTAGTAAAGGCGTATGAATGAAGAGCGAGGCACTGAAAGCGCTGGAGACGTCGTCAAGAAACTTAAGAAGCAAGTTGAAGCACAATGTGGCCCCATCTTTATTTCGAAGATGAAGCTCAGAGAGCTTGTAGACTTGTACAGCGCTTACAAACGGGAATACGGCCCAGGGTTTGCTGCTGAAGAGATTCAAAACAGAATTAAGTCGGAGTTGTAAGAGCCGCATAAGTTTTATCTCTTCAGGTGCTATAGTCTGAAGCAAGAGAGTTGATTTGAGTGGATATTGAAAAGCTGCATCACGGAACCGAACTGCTGAAAAGGGGCTTCGCCAAAATGCAGAAAGGTGGAGTCATAATGGATGTGACCACGGCAGAGCAAGCAATCATCGCTGAGAAGGCAGGAGCGGTTGCGGTAATGGCGCTCCACGCCGTTCCGGCAGATATTCGCAAGGCTGGGGGAGTCGCGCGCATGGCAGACCCTCTTATTGTCTCACAAATCATCGACTCAGTTTCAATACCGGTAATGGCCAAGACGAGGATTGGACACTTCGTCGAAGCTGAAATCTTGGAAGCGCTGGGCGTTGACATGATCGATGAGTCGGAAGTCTTGACTCCTGCAGACGAGCAATTTCACATTGACAAGCTACGATTTACGACGCCGTTTGTATGCGGAGCGCGGGACCTTGGAGAGGCCCTAAGACGGATCAACGAAGGCGCAGCGATGATCCGCACCAAAGGCGAAGCGGGAACTGGCGACGTGTCAGAGGCAGTCCGACACATGCACGCCATCATGAGCAAGATCAGAGAACTAAAAGGCAAATCTGAACAAGAAATCAATCGCGTTGCACGAGAGATCGAGGCGCCCGCTGATCTGACAGCCGAAACAGCCGAAATGCAGAGGTTGCCCGTAGTCAACTTCGCGGCCGGCGGAATCGCTACGCCAGCTGACGCAGCTCTTATGATGCGTATGGGCGCAGATGGCGTTTTCGTTGGCTCAGGAATCTTTAAATCAGAACAACCTGAAGTGATGGCAAAGGCTATTGTTGAAGCAGTCAACAACTTTGACGACCCAAAAGCATTGGCAGAGATCTCCAAGGGTCTCGGACTACCAATGAAAGGACTGTCTGTAGGCCAGATACCTAAGGAAGAAATCCTGCAAACGCGCGGATGGTAGAAATATCACGGAGACATAGCCTACAGACAGATTGCAGTCGGAAACAGCACGTTCTTTTCTGATGAGGATATACGTGGTTTTGTGCCCCTCGCATCATGCAACGGAGTTGCTCAAGCAGATTCGCCTACCACGAGGATGCCGGCTAGTCGAGCATAGTGAGCTTTAAACCGGGGAGCCGCTACTGCGAACAAGCCCGGTATTCGCTTCCGATTCGACCGAGGGGGTTATGTCGTGCGTGACCGGCGTTTAAAACAAGCAAGGGCCCCGAAGCCACGCATATCGCAGAGAAGAAGGCTAAGAATATTGCCGAACGCCTCGACGTTGCTGTTGTACGCTAGTGTAAATATCTCGTCAAACGCGCGAGTCTAGATTCGTAGGAACATCAGACAGCTTGCGTGCTTACTGTGATTTGGCGCCTCTATACACAGCTTATGAAAATGTTAAAGTTCGAATCACAAGGAAAACTCCGCTGCAGGTAACAAGGAGTTTTCCGGACAGCAAGAGCATTCGTTAAAGCGAATTCACGAATTCCTGAACTTGCTTTTTCACTTCAGTTAAGATATCTAAGTAGTCTTTCACCGAAACGGTGAGTGGTAGGAGTTCTCCCAGAGCGGCCGTGCTAGGCCATTGACTGGGGGCAGGTGTGTTTAGCACAAGGTAGTCCTGGTTTTGAATGTTAGCAGATTCCAATATCTTCTCAAGCGCGTAAAGTGAGCGGTTCTCAAACACGGGGATCGCATATTCTTCAATCGTCGGGAACGCTTCACCTTCGGGCGTGTAGTTCAGGTACATCGTTGCATCGATTTGCCGATACGCAGGAAACGCGTCCTCGTTGCTTACGTCAAGATAAACGGCATCGTCCCATTCAGGTGAGCCGAAAAGCTCACGGTGTATCCACGTGAGATCAGCTCTTCGATTCAATGACTTTGCGATATCGACGCATTTCAACAGTATAACACTCAGCGTCTCGTTAGAATCGAGATCATCTTTCACTTCATTGATCTTGGTCGCCAAACTCGGTTCGTCAATGACGGCCTCGATTGGAGTGATTGCGTCACTATAACTTAGGGCGGTGAGTTCAGTGCGAATCTCGGCCGCCTGATTGGCACTAGCTGTGACAGCGGCTATATTGACGTTGCCTTTGATTATTGTGGTAGTTTTCGGAGGTAGTTTTGGAACCGCAGAGTACGGCGGTTGTTCCGGCTCGCGTTGCACTTCCGTCGGCGGCATATAGGCGAGATCTTGGTAAGTTTCATCAGAAAGAGGTATCGGGGTCGTCGATTCTCCGTACGCCTCTGGTACAGCTACTTCTTCAAAACTTTCCTCCTCGCTTGCAGCTCCGTCGATAGAGCTTCCAGTTTCTTGTGCCGGTGAGCTCCGCCGACGGGCCCTCAGCACTAGGGCTACGGCAACAATGATGATCAAAATAGCCAATCCAATTGCAATTATGATCCCAGTACTTTGAGAGATTTCGGGCACGGAGATTTGTAAGATTGGCATTGTATCACCTCAAAAACTACTTATGAGTATAGATGGATGCTCATAGATAAATGCTCTGGTGATTGCGCGACGCGGCTGCAATGCATTAACCCTTGTGGTTATCGAAGCTTACTTAGCGGCCGGACTTACTCAGGTAATCCAACCTGCGTGATCGTTAGAGCAGCGCTCGGTCAAACTATATGGCGCCTCAAAGAAATGGCTGGGCGCTGAGAGTGGACGACGAGTGGGACGACAATACAGCGGCTGATTGTCAACAAAGCTCACGCTACATTGATCGCGCACATTTTTGGTTCCCTCTGGCCCCCCGCATTCTGTTGGATAGGAACTTCAACTACTCAGTTTCCATGTTTTCAGCGTGACCGCACGCCCCCTGCGGTGGATGTGCGTGAGCCCGGGACTGACCTAAATGCGTTCTACTCGCTTCCAGTGCAAAATCCCATAGCACGTCTGCCGACTTGTCGAGAAAGGCAATCGAGGAACCACTGATGCGAGATGGAAACGTTTTTACTGTAGAAGAGCCAATCGGAGGGGTAGCGTTCTTCTAAATTGGGAGGTGCATGATGGCATTTAAGGATTCGCTTATATCGGCGTTGCTGGTTGTCGCAGTTATCATCATACTGATCCTCTTCTTACTCCTCGGGTGGTGGATTGGAAGTTTATTGCTGCCCATGCTTGTGTTTGGCGGCTGGCTGCACATCGTTGATATCATCATTAAGGCGATCGTAGGCTTGATTATAATTGGGGTTGTAGTTGTAGTCGTCGGCTACATAGTTTTAAAACTCATATAGGCGGTTTCAAACCCTAAATGAAGTTCTAGCAACGGCGGCGCGAGGGCTCAGTCCTTAAACACAGCTAGCGAAATCAAGTCTGATTCTCGCGTAGCGCCCGCTCCCACCCCATTTTCAATATGTTGACGTCGATCTTGAATGGCAGACCTTGCAACGCTTGAATTCGTTCCGGCGAGATCGGTGCAGGCAGATTAGGCGGAACCGCTTTATTCTTGGATACAGCAAACACCGACCCCCATACGTCCATCATTTCTAAGCTTTCGATAAATGCGCCTTTAGCAACTCCCTCCTTGTACGTCTCGTCCCCAACGAACATGTTCAAATCAAACGGTTCGTAAAGTTGCATATCAGCGGCGTAGTTTTGGAATAGGCCCCACATGAGTTTTTCAACCTTTCGTTCCGGGTCGCGCACGTTCAAACCAATAACCTTCCTCGCCTCACGTCTGTTGATAAAGTGCGTGTGTGTGTACAGTTTCTCGGTCATTATTTCCACTATCTGAGTGACCTTGGCCTCGTTTTTTTCACCGCGCATATGAATCTTAAGTAAATTCGTGGCCAACATTCGGATACGCGTGTGTTGCCGGTAAACATTTCCTAGCGCAAGCGGATGAACTTGCTTTGCAAGTTCATTGAAGACCTCAATTATGTGGTCCTGCTCGCTGATCTTAGCAGCTTCGCGAGCAAGGGTGAGGTATGCGGTGACGTCCTCGACACTAATGCCAAGAGGGACAGCAGGATTTAACGGATCGCGAGGATTGAATTGGTTTGCGGTAGTCGGATCGACCGAACTAAGCGTTCCGCCTGTTCCCATCAATATTTCGTCAGCACCAAGACAAATCAGTGTTCCCGCGCTATGACAGTGATACGGCACGAGTGCCGAGAACTTTGTCGCGAACTCTCGAATGAAGTTCACCATTGGCCACGGGACGTCAGCGTCTCCTCCGCGAGTATAGATAAACAGGTCCAAATGATCGACCTCGCCTAAGCGATCGAGATGGTCATAAACGAAACGCAAGTGATCTTGCGACACTTGGCTACTCATCCCGGGGATATTAGCATTCGTTGGGCGATCGCCTGTAACGTAGCAGATCATCTCGCTGCCGCGCAAGTCTTGCAGTTCCTGAATGATGTCGAGTCGTTGCTTGGTTAGCTCCGAAGCCTCCGTGAGATAGCTCATATTTCACTCTATCGGGACTTTTGTATATATACATGCCATCATATTTCGAGCGTGACAAAACGACTGTCGCGCCCTAGCCTCCTTGCAGAAGCGACGCGCCGAGAACTAAAGTGCTCGCGTCAGTTGTGCCAGAACCTACGCGTCAGCGTGTACTGCCGCTCGTGCCTCAAGATATCGCGGTAAAAACCTTCTTCATCTCGGCGCGCTTTTCGGATGACTCTTGATGCGGCTTCAGGGCCCAAGCCGCGCGATGCTAAAGCGATGACTCCTTTCTTCCCGTGAGAAAGAACCAAGTTAGCATTTCTATAGACGCGCCTTGTCCGCGCCTTCTCCTCAGGAGTTTTCGCTCTTTCAGACTTGGTGACAATGACAACGTCCTCATCTTCCCACGGCTTCAGCGCTGCAATCAACTTAGAACTGCATAGTGGACATTGTGGCTGCTCGGGCACGCTTGCCACGTTTCGTTTCGATCTCCATTTCTTGCACGTGAGACAAAAAAGGATTACACGATCATTCATAATTCTGTTTTTGAGCGCCATGAGAATTGACCTGTCTGCGTTGTCGGTTACAAGCAGATCCCGTGCACCATAATGCCGTTCCCTGCTCATGGGGCTCAGTTTCGACGTGACTACTCGTATGTCGCCGTCTTGAATTTCCCTGAGAATATGGCAAGTGCGCTCCAGATCGAGCTTGTCGTGTGCGATATCGCGTATCGCCTCCTCATAAACGGGAGTATCTTTCAGAAGATCCATCAGCTTGTTGATATTGAAATACTTAGATTCCGCGTCCCTCTCGATGACGCCGAACTTGCGTGCTACGTGCACTAGCTTCCACCTAAGCAGCATGCTATTTTTGAGAGTCATGTCAATCAACGGCGTAAGAAACTCCGGCTTTAGCTGTCGGACTAGTTCAGCGACGAGTTCCGCGCTCAGCGCGTTCGGGAGTTGAAGCTGTATCCAGTATGGATTAACCTCCAAAGCGACGCTGCTGCCCAAGCGGGCCGCGAGCAGCGAACTGATGACGCGGCCTAACGTCTCGTTAATCCTATGGCCAAAGCATGCGTGTATAAGTGCAGTCTTGCCGTCGACTTCCACCACAAGCACGTTATGCGTGGGAACAACGAATCTCTTTTGTCGCCGCATGAGGTTCACAACGCGTTGTACGGTGTGCGGATCCGTACAGTAATCCTTTAGAAGGCTATGAACCACATCTTCACTTGAATCCGCTATTTGCCCGCGTAGTTTCCCAACGTCCGAAGCAACTTCGTAAGGCACTGGTATTTGCTCGCCAGCCCAGCTAGGGATCTCGCCGGTCGAGCTGTCCACGGGCTCGACCTTCACGCGCTGCTCGTCAATCTCCAGAATCCGCCACATCTCTCCCCTTGTAACAAACACGGCACCAGGCTCAGCAAAAGCAATAACAAATGTTTCGTCAAGAGTTCCTATCCACTTCCCGTTTATCGTGTCATAGATGCTGTAAGTTTTTTCATCGGGAATCATAGAAAGATTTTCATAGCAGTACCTGCGCGTTTTTCCCATCATCCTGATGAGCGGTTCTGTGTCTTCACGTTCAAGCTTCAATAGCCGCTGCTGTTGCAGCAGCTTAACTACCCCGACGAACTTTTCGAGCGTTAGGTCTCGATATGGAAATGCCTTTTTGATGATGCGTAGCGCGAGTTTAGCGGGCTTAGCCCCGTTCAAGGTCATGAAACAGAGCTGGTTTGCAAGAACGTCCAAAGCTTGGTAATCAGTGTTCACATCTTCGATCGCGTTGTTTTTCGCTCGAAGCGTTATCACCCAAGACTCCATGATGTCGTCTGGATGTGTCGCGATGATGGTGCCCTCAGATCTCTCGCCGACTTTATGTCCCGCCCGCCCCACGCGTTGAAGCAATCGCGTCACTTCGCGGGGAGAGTTATATTGTATGACGTGCTCGACGTCCCCTATGTCGATCCCCAGTTCCATGGAAGAGGTGCAGATCAAACCTCTTTTCGTGCCGGCTTTGAATTCATTTTCTGCCTCGATGCGCGCCTCTCTCGATAGTGACCCGTGATGCACGCCAACGTCACTGCCGTGAAAAAGTGATCCAAGCACCTCAGCCGCTTGTCGCGTATTTACGAAAATCAGTGTGGACTTATGCCTGTCGACTATGTCGCGCACAATGCGAGCGTGACTCGCGAGTTCCGGCGCAATCATTCTTGTTTTCGCGGCCGTGTTATCCGCATCGGTTACCTGCGGCCGTGTAACCGCAAAATCCAACATCTTTGCCCGAGAGACCTCGAGGACTGAGAACGCTCTGCCGGTCCCAGCAAGGAAGTGGCCGATCTCCTGCGGGCTGCCAATGGTCGCGGAAAGGCCGATCCTTTGGAACTCGCCCACTAAGTCCGCCAAACGCTCAAGACCGATTGCCAGTTGGACCCCTCGCTTTGAGCTCGCAAGGTCGTGGATTTCATCGATAATGACAAACCTGACGGACCGTAAGTTTTCCCGCAGTCGGCGTCCCATGAGAATAGCTTGAAGACTCTCAGGCGTCGTGATCAACACATCAGGCGGTTCGAGTGCCTGTCGCCGCCTTTCTGATTTCGTTGTGTCGCCGTGCCGAACGCCGATCGAGATTTTTAGCTGACTGCCCCACCAGTTTAACCTCGCCAGCATATCCCTGTTTAACGCTCGAAGCGGCGTGATGTAGAGCACACTTATTCCGTGGCGGTCCTCAAAGTCCAGCAGCTTGCTAAATACTGGCAGCATCGCTGCTTCCGTCTTTCCCGTTCCTGTGGGAGCGACAAGAAGTAGGTTTTTGCCCTCCAGCACGCTCGGAATTGCCAATCGTTGCGCTTCCGTGAAGGGGCCAAATCGACTCAAAAATGCACCCTTCACGAGGGGATGCAACAGGCTTTCCGTAGGCTCTTCGGGACTGCTGCTGGCAAACATAAGGACACGCTTAATAATGCGAATACTGCTTAAAATAGCCCGTCACAAAAAAACGACAAAAATTTTGCTTTTCGTGCTTGATTAGTAATTGTCTTGAACGGACTTAAAGATATTTGCGTAAGCAATTCCGATTTAGGAGGTGCATTGCCTCTCCGCGTAAGCGGCGCCCTCAATGTATCTATGCGAGTGTAGGG
>Ga0255360_1000324_pt1 | contig 11040 bp, 9 predicted proteins | sample GFST50metaG_FD_186004 | JGI IMG/M metagenome (GOLD analysis project Ga0255360, IMG submission 186004) | Peat soil microbial communities from Stordalen Mire, Sweden - G.F.S.T50 | ecosystem: Environmental > Terrestrial > Soil > Wetlands > Peat | place: Sweden: Norrbotten County, Stordalen Mire... | reverse complement strand
GCGCTCGACGCGATCGTGACCTCGTGCGTCGTTGCGAGAGCCGTTAGTGCCGCATCATAGAGCGCATTGACCGCCTGCCGATCGTTGCCGTGCTCAAAAAAGTCGCGCGCTTGTTTTAGCACACCCGTTTCAGCAACGCTTTCCGGTGGCGCTTCCTCCGATTCGGACGATTGCGGCTCCTCGTCGACGTGTGGCGCCGCGCGTTCGGCGGGCACCCCTGGTGCTAATTCAGGCGCGTTCGGCGGTGAAACTTCCGCCGCGGCATCGGCAGCTGCCGTGATTTCCCCTGTGAGTTCGTGTTCATTTTGCGCGCTCGCTTCAGGTAGCGGCGCTCCTGCCGGCCCGCTTGTCGTGTGCTCGACCGGTTTCGCGTGTCTCCTGCCACGAGGTAGCACTGCTTGTCCACGCATTCGCCGCGCGATAACGTAAAGCACAATCAGGATCACTACGGTGACCGCGGCAATAATGAGATATAACGGAAGCGAATCGACGGAAACGGTGGTCACCGCGCTCGGCGCGCTTGGGAGCGAGGCATTACCAGGTTCAGCAACGGTGTAGATCGTGGCACCATTCGAAAATGCTGCCGGAAAGTAGTACACGCCTACGGGAGCCGCGAAGGCGTACTGACCGTTGCCGTTGGTTTGGGCGGATGCCAAAATTACATCGCCCATGTGAAGCGATACGGCCGCGTTTGCCAGTGGCGTGGTCCCCACGGTAACCTGCCCGTTGGCGTGCACCGTGCTGCCGAGCGATATGCTGCCCGGGGCCACCGTTACGGTGTTCACCACCGTTGTGTTGGCCGGCGGTGCCTGTGCGGCAACGGTCAGTACGCCGTTGTACGGCGAACCGCAGAAAACCGCAAAACCGACCGTCATCGTCAACGCGACAACAAGGGCCACACACGCAAATCGCGCTTTGGTGGAAGAATACGTCATAAAGGTCACACCCAATTAGCAGATGCTATACACCCTGAAAGGAGCTCGCTGCACACAACAAGTACGACAGTGATATAAAAAGATGCGGTTTTGCGTCTGCTTTTGGGACGACGACGAACAGCCCAATACGAACGAGAGCGAACAATACAGTGAACTTGAAGATCCACGCGACGCTGATGCCGGAGATGACCGACTGAGGTAAGCGAAGGGATGCTTAAGATGTTGTTGTCCGATCCAGAAACGCGGCAGAACGCGTTAGCCAGCAGCGTGTGCGCATGGAAAAGTCGTTCCTAAATGTCCACCCACCCGACATAGCGAAAAATACGTGACGCGCGGCAGACCAGGAGATGAAAAACAAGGCGAAAGGATGCCATCGCCGCGAACCAAAAATGCGCCCTGTGTGAAGAAGAAATCAGCCTCAGCCTAAAAAAAAAGAAGGGGACTACTAGTGTGTCAACAGAAAAGCAGGTCAACGTAATACTAATTTGTCACTATATGACTTAAAAAAGAGCCTTTCTGAAGAAAATTGTAAAGTGGTTGTTGTTTTCCGTCAAGCGCCTGACTTCAACAACCACACACTACCTATTGTGCTTATGAGTTAACGTTCTGAGGGGTTCAACCCTCAGACCGAAGTTTACCCACCGCACGCTCAAGGATGGTGGCGAATGCCACCGGTTATGATCGCGCTTACCACTTACAGTGGTACGGTTGGAAGACGTGGCACGGAGCGCACGAGGTCGATACGCAGCACGATACTGCCGCGCAGGGTGCGGTCGCACACGGGGTCGGACACGCCGTCGTGCATGAACAGCTGCAGCACGTTGACGTCTTGCAGCTCGTGCACTGAGCGCAGGTCGTCGCCGGGCAGCTGGTCGTGGTCTTAGCGGCGGCCGTGGCCTGACACTGAGCTGACACGTTCATCGCCCCGAACAGTGAAAGTGCTACGAATAGCGCAAATAATGAAACGATTACTTTTCTCATATTCTTCTCCTATCTTACTCGCTTGATGTGTTCCTGTTGGGATCAAGCCCGTTGAATTATTCTGTGAATACTGTATGTGGTCGGCGTGCCTTCACGCGACTGTTACTGAAAGTGTACTGAATTCCCTAGACGTTCACTAGCTATAACTCTGAGCGAGACTATAAATACCTTGCTTACTGGTGCAGCGAAGACGGGGATTTCACCGGGTGGACGGCACTCGCAACAAACGCGCTACCTCACTAACGCTCATTACCCCAGTTGAGAGCTCTTTGCAGATACGTGCGATTTCAACCGCTTCAAGATACCATTGTTTCGCGCGTCGACGACGCGTTCCAGGTGCACCACTGGGCCCTCGCCGAGCGAGCTCACGGCTACGTCTCGCAGAGTCCCGCTCGCCACGCGAGCCTCGCGCAGGTTGTAATGCGTGAGCTGCGCGCTAACGTCGTGCCGCTGGGCCACCATCCCGTGGCTCCTGCGCACGCTAGGAGACGCCTGCTCACGCAACGAGCGCTTTAGTAGTTCGTGTGCCGACGTGGAGCCGCTGAGGCCTGTGTCGCGATCTCAGTCCCAGAGACGCCGTTTGACGTGCGTGCGCGGGTGGGTGTGCGCGCTTCGTCGTTGAGCACGCGTCGCCCGATCAGCAGCCGCAACAGGCACCCAACGCCAGGGAAGCGTGCAGCGTTGGTTAGGGTCACTCGTGGATCAGATGCGTTCGGGACGCGTTATAGAGCACCGTTTGAATGCACGACGTTATTCCGGCGCGATGAGGTTGCCAAGTTAACGTTATAACGGGGGAGCGAACATAGCGTGAATGGCCATGGCTGATGCTGATAGATCCCGTGTCGTCCGATACGTCGCGCTCGTTGCCATTCTTCTTGTAGTAGCATCGCTCCTCTTTCCGGTGCTCGATGGCTTGAGCGTTACGGGCTTCTTCGGTGACAAGACGTACCTAATAATCTTGCAAGATAACGACGAGATCCGAGGCACAGGAGGGTTGATGGATGTTTTGGGACTGCTCACCGTGCACGACGGCACCATTACAAGTCTGCAGTACCAGTACGTAAGCTCCGATACCCGTTCAACGTGGAACCCGATCGTGAACCTCGATGCACCTGAAAGCTTCACCAAGTTCTTTGGTATGGATTCTGCCGCACTCTCCGATTCAAACGTCCAATACGATTTTGCCTCGTTTGCTCCAAAGATGCAATCAGATTTCTATAACGCGACCGGACAGAGGGTTGACGGCGTAATCGCGCTTGACTTCACCGCAGTCGAGGCGATTATGAACGTAACTGGTCCGATAACCGTATCCGGCGAGGTGATAACGAGTAGAAACGTGGCCGACCGTTTGCACTTCGACTCAGGGACGGCAGGAGCCGGAAAGACTTCACTAACGAGCCTTGTGTCGACGCTTACGTCCGACCTCGCGCGGCTCATCCGCGATTCGAGCGTTCCACAGAAACTGGCGCTCTACACCACGTTGCAAACGTTAGAAAACGAAGGACACGTGCTTATCTATCCCAATCAGGGATTCTGGTTCCGAAGCGCTGGAGGCAACGCCGCAGGCGAAAGCACGCCGCCCGCGGCTGACTCCATCTCCGTCGTCGATACTACATTGGGCACCGCAAAAGCAGACTTCGGCGTGACCCGGACGATCGACTACCACGTGCAGCTCTTTTCGGACGGTTCGGCGGTCTCCACGCTGACGCTCACGTACACAAACGGGAATTGGTGGGATTATGACGTGTTCTCCACCACACTCGTTCCAGCTGGCGCCCAGCTCGTCTCCGCGCAGAATGACACACACGCGTTCTTGGGCCCTGTGGTGACGAACGGGGACGGCGTTACCGCTCTTTCGTCGCGCATACTCGTGTCTGCCAACACGACCGGAAGCGTGACGTATACGTACACCCAGCCAAACGTGGTCTCCGCAAGCGGTATAGCGCACCACTACGATCTGTACATTCACAAACAAGCGGGCATCAACAGCTACATCCTGAATGCCAGCGTTCAGCTGCCGCCCGGGGCGACGATGATCCACGCTGAAAACGTTGGCTCGAACCAGGTTTTTGACGGCGACGCGCACGTGAGCGTCGTGTACACGTAGAGGGACACTCGTGAACGCGAAACAAGGCGCGACACTGGCACTCGTCATTTGTCTCATAGTTGTCGCGCTCGCAGCTGGCGCGTTGCTTTCGACGCCGAGCACCAACGTCGTCACGTATAACGTGCCGGCTTCAGCGGTACACGCGTCGCTGGGTGCGACCGCGAGCAACGGGAAGATGGCTTTGCGGCTAAACGGGATCGGCGATGCCTCAAATCCCGCGACGAGTAGCGCGTGGGTCACGTTGAGCATTGAATCCGGACCGAGCGGCGTGTATAACTTCTCGTTGACTCCTCCTCCTGCGAGCCGCTATCTCGTCGCCAACGTCACTATCACGAACGTGGGCAGCACTAAAATTCCCTTTGACTACGGAGATTTCGTGCTGATCGCACACGACGGCACCGCCTACTATGCTAACTATGCCGTGTGCAACACGGGCTGCAGCGCGCAAGCGTTCGCAAACCGTACGCTGAACGAGAGCTTCTCAAGCGACATGTACGTGCTGTTTTCGGTGCCAACGGGGACACAATCAGCCCTGATAGCGTACACCGGAGCCAACCCACCCATTGTGCTGTCATCGACATGAAACCATCGAATCGTCGGGCGTGACCCGCCATACGCTTGACTGACACGAGACTCGATCAGCGTCTGCCACTCTCCGCGTTGAGTGCAATCCAGGTTGGCTGACCGCCGCATTCGCTGCAGGGGTAGTTCGTACCAGGCATCGCCCGAAGGGTTCCCACAGGAAACCGGAGAGGTGTCACACCGGGCGTATAGTGGCCCGGCTGACACAGACCCTCAACTCGTCAGCCCGGTGTGGTAGTCAAAGAGGGGCAGCCACGGCGCTTGACATAGTGTGTCGCAGAAATGATAGCCGAGAGTGACCACGTGTGCGGCCAGAGGCCCCTTGGGTCCGCCTTGGAGTTCATCAGCACCGCTGCAACCTACTGCACTTCCAAGGGGGCGAGGGCCGCGCCGAATCACACGATCGGTCAAAAGAACCAATCTGTCGCCTTACGATCGTGCCAGCCCGCTACACCGAATGATGATATCGTTGTCTTCGCTGCGAGCCTCTTCAAGCACGCTGGCAGTGTCGGCGTATTCGGTATAGATGCACGCTATCATGCTGCAGAGCGGGCAGCCGATCTGCTCGCAGACTTGCGGTGCTTCTTCTCCGATGGAACGACACGTTCCGATGTACGGGGTATTGTGGAGGCGCACATTGAGCTCACCGTCGCTCTGTGAGACGACGACCTTGTCGGCGAGTTCCAGGCCTTTTACGAGGACGGCTTGCAGCTTGTCGGCGAGCGTGTCCTGCTGCTCACGGTCCTGCTGAAAGTCCTCCGCGCCCTCCGTTTCGGCCTCGGCGTCTCTCCAGTCCACCTTCAGGTCGCGTGTCGTGTGCGCAAACAGGTGGTAGCCGAGCGGCTTAAGCAGCACGCCCTCCTGTGCAGGGTTGGCAAGGTCGATCAAAAACGCCCGGTCTTCGGTGAGGTGCGCCTTTGCGGGCACCTCGTACTCCCTCCTGAGCGGTATGAACACCTTGACGTTCGTGCCGGTCGTCGATGACGGCAGGTACACGCCCCGGTTTTTCACCCGAAGATCGCGCAGCAGGTCATCAACGACGATGACGCTGCTCAAGTTGAGGTCTTCAGCGACCTTCTGGCTGATGAAACGCTCCGTGTTGAGAAACACCGTGACGGCGCCGACGAACAGCGCGCCGATGCCGACCATCAACAGGACGTTGGCGATGGGCGACACGTTGTACGAGTAGTACGCTAGAAGCGTTATCGCCACCCCGATCGCAAGGAGAATCACGCCGGTGATCCGGAATTCCCACTTTCGCGCGAGGTTCTGGTTCTTCTGATAGCGAGTGTTTTCTGCTTCGAGCTCGTGAATGCGCTTTCGAAGGCGGTACGAGGTAAGATCGTCGGTCGCTTCCATGTCAGGCCTCCGCAGGGCGTTGCACGCGCGCCGGTCGGCGTATCCGTGCGAGCGCGAACGCCGCCCCAAGCAGGATGACGCCTGACAGCGCCGCCGCCTGTGCCGTCGTGAGCCACTTAGCGTACGCGGCAGCAATGCCGGGTGCGAGCGACGCGGCTGCGATAATGGCCGTCACGAGCGCGGGCCGCGCGTAGGTGCGGAGCTTCCCAAGGCGGGGAAACGGCGCGATGACCGACGTGAGCAACAGCAGGCATAGCGCCTGGTACGCCACGACGGTGGTGAGGTCCGCCCCCAGGCCGATGGCGCTCAGTTCAGCGATTACCAGCCCGTAAAAGCCGAAGCCCGACGTATGCCACCGCGTGGTGTACGCCACCGCAAAAGCAGCGAGAGCGGCCGCCCCCGCGAACGTCCCGAGGGAGAAGTGCGCGAGGTCGAGTGCGATGAGCGCGAGCACTGAGATGATGAAGAGGAGCTCGGAGGGGCGTGCCGCTTTGACGAACTGGGTGATGCCGCTCGGTGCCATTACGCTAACCGCGCCTCCTGCAGGGCGAGTTCCAGCGTTTCTGCGGTGTTCGCCTCGATGACCTTCACGTTGGGGATCTGCTGAAGCTTGCGCATCCGCCTCTGGTGTGCGGCGTACGCCGCATAGGCATCCTCAAGCGAGAAAAGCGGATCCGCGAACTGCTCGAATACCTTCGAAAAGAGCGCGAAGACGTACACGCGGGACCCGCGGCTTGTCGCGAGGCTGACGCCCTCGGTAAGCGGGCTGAAGTCGTTTTCAAGGTCAGAAATGACTACGATGGTCGATCGGCCGTGTGCACGCTTGAGTGAGGCGTATATCGCGCGGAATGCCGGAGCGCGCTTGAGGCTGTGCAGGTAGCCTTCGCCTCGCGCGTACATGTAGGAGACGACGTGCCGGAAGTGCATAACGTCCTCGTCGCTCTCGTCGCCCGCGGTCGCCGCGAAGTGCCGCTGAACGCGCACCACGTCGGCTCCCGTCACGTCCAGCTTCGCACGCGGGAGGCGCAGCGAAATGCTGGGCTCGATCTCGTTGAGCGTGCGGACGACGCTCAACGCGTGCGGCAGCGATAGGTCGGCCCCGAGGCTCGTAGCAACCCCCTGGTCATCATAGGTGACAAGGCCGATCCGGTTGCCCTTGGTGATCGCCGACTTGACGACGTTGCTGGCAACGTTGACCGCAAAATCGAGCACAGTGGCGCCTTGAGGCCCGCGTGCCATCGTCCCGCCCTGGTCGATGATGAGGCTAACGCTCGTACTTCCGCCTGCGGCCTCGTCGACCTCGGCGAGGAGCTCCTTTGTCATGAGCCGGTTGAGCCTCGCCGACGCCTTCCAGTGAATGCGCTTGATCGGATCGCCCGGGGTGTAGGGGCGGATGTGCGAGACTTCAGTTTCACTGCCGGTGCGCGAGCGCGTGCGGTACAGCGACTGGACCGACGTGCTCGTCACGCCGGGCGCCTCTCCCGGCCCGCCGGCCCCGCCTTCGACGCTTACGGCGTAGGGAGTTTGCTGCACCACGCTGGGGGCGAGGCCCAGCTCGAGCGTGTGCGTAAACAAGCCGTTGGTCATGATGAGGGTGGCGCGTTCGACCTGTGTGCTCTGCCTGCTCGCCATAAAGAGCGTATACCGCCACGTCGCCGTCTGGCCTGCCGTCAGTGCGAGGTCGGCGCTGTTCGTTCCGTCGACGAGCTCAGCTCCGCGAGGCAGCGCATCCGTAAAGCGCCCCTCGACGGGGGTCGCTGACGAGACGGCAACGTCGATAGTGACCGTTCCGCCACGCCCCACCACGGCTTTGCTCGCGTTTCGCTGCACGTCAATGTCGAGCGCCGCGATCGCCGCACGGAACGCGAGGAAACGCCAGACGACGTAGAGCGCGAGCGCAAAGCCGGCTCCGGCGTAGAACCACGCATCGAGGAGGGCGCCGAGCGCGACAAAGAGCGCGGCGAGCGCGAAGAGGAGGTGCGTAAGACGAGTTGTCTTCATGATGGTGCGGGTGATTACGTTCGTACGTTGGTACGTTAGAATTTAGGACTCAGCGCGAGGGCCGCGCCTCCATAAGAATCGCGGCGATGACGTCTTCGAGCGTGACATCTTCGATTTCCGACTCGGGGGAGATGAGCAGGCGATGATTGAGCACGTCGTAGGCGATCGCCTTGACGTCGTCGGGTATGACGTAATCCCGGCCGCGTATCGCCGCGCGCGCTCTCGCCATGCCGAGCAGCGCGATGGACGCCCGTGGGCTTGCCGGGAGCATGAGATCCTCGTGATTGCGGGTGCTGACGACGATGTCCCTGATGTACTCAAGCACCTTCTCGTCGACGTAGACGTTTCTGACGACGTCGGTCATGCGAAGGATGGCCTCGCGGTCGGTGACCTGGGCGACGATGAGCGCCTCTCGCAGTTTCACGTTCAGGATTTGGAGCTCCTCGTCGGTGCTCGGGTAATCGAGCGTCATTTTAACGTAGAAACGGTCAAGCTGCACCTCGGGAAGGGGGAATGTGCCTTCGATATTCACCAACGTTTGCGTGGCTAAGACCATGAACGGCTTTTCAAGCGGGAACGTCGTGCCCTCGATCGTGACCATGTGTTCTTCCATCGCCTCGAGGAGCGCGGACTGCGTGCGCGGCGTTGCGCGGTTGAGCTCGTCGACCATGACGATGTTGGCGAAGATGCCCCCCTTGCGCACGTAGAACTCGCCGCTCTTCTGGTCGAACACGTAGCTGCCGGTGATATCTGCGGGGAGCAGGTCGGGCGTGAACTGCTGACGGTTGAACGTGCAGCCGAGCGTCTGCGCGAACAGCTTCGTTATCGTCGTCTTGGCAAGGCCCGGGTTGCCCTCAACGAGGATGTGCCCCTCAGCGAGGAGACACGAAAAGAGTGTCTCTATGAGCTCGTCTTTTCCCACGATCACGCGATGGAGCTCGTCTTTGATGCGGTGCGCCGTATCGGCGACCATGTCGATGTCGAGTGGCACTGTGAAGCCGTTCACGTCACTTTCTGTTGTCACGCCGTATCCCCCGCCGTTGCTGCAGTTGTTTCAGGAACCCCTTCACGCGCGCCCGGCGCCATCCAGGGTGAGCCCTGACGATATCAGCAATCACGGCCGCTTCGTTCGTAGGCATGTCACCCGGCGCGGGGCCCATATCCTTGCCCTGGCCCTGGCGCTGCCGCCGCCGCACGAGTGCTGTCGCGTTGATGCCAATCACAAAGGCCGCACTAACAAGAACGATAACGGTGTATTTTACAGTATCGTCTGCGTTGATGCGGTCGTACAGGAGACTCCACACGGGCGCGGACGCGCGGTGCGACTCGTCGAACATGATTGGTACGGCGGTGTTGCCGCCCGTGACGTTCGCGAGCATGCTCGTGAGGAGCTGCTGGTTGTCCGCCTGGCCGAGCATGTCGTTGATGAACACGCTCGGGTCGGAGAGCAGGACGATGCGTCCGTCACCGTAGGTGAACGTGGCAAGGACCGGGTGCGCGCCAGTGGTCGCGCTGACGTTGGCGCCGGACGTCGACAGGTAGCTCGTCGGCGCGCTTCGCGCGAGCACCGTGACGTTCGTGCCTGATACGTCGAGGGCTGTCCCGTAGTTGAAGTAGAGCTCGTGCACGCCGGCAGTGCTGCCCGAGGCGTTGACGTCCGTGATGAGCGGGTGCGCCGCATCGACCCCCTTGCTCACGTTGTCCTCGAGGAGTGAGCCGTTGAAGCGCGCTTCGCCCGAAACCCCAAGCCCGCTGAGCACAGCGTTGCCGTTGCCAAAATCGTTGGCGAGCACGAGAACGCCGCCGTTTTTGACGAAGGACTGAAGCGTGCTCGCGTCACTGGCGGAGAAGCTCACCGAGCTGTTCGGGTTGAGCATGAAGAGGACGCCGTCTCCTGAGCTTCCCATCTCGCTGAACGCAAAGACGGAGCGCGTCGTGTAGCCGTCGCTGGACGCGAGGGCCTTTGCGTCCGAGGCGCCGTTCCACGCCGTGTTGTAGGTGCTGAAGTCCTCCTTGGTCGTGTTGAGGAGCGGCACGCTGATGAGGAACGCGACGACGACGATAGCCGCTATGAGCGCGTAGCTCAGCTTCACGCGCGCCCCTTTGCGCCGCTGACCTGGCCGCGAAGGGAGGAAAAGGCGCTCAAGGCGGCTTCGCGCTGCGACTCCGGGAGCGTGCGGTCACCGAAGTTGGCGAGTTCGTAGGCCATAGTCAACTGTCGCAGCGCGCGGCGTGTGTCGTCGTCTCGAAGGGCCGCCGCGACCGCCCAGCTTTTCTCCCAGTGTGTCATGTGCGCGGCAAGGCGGACGTGCGCGACGACCGCGAGCGACGTCACAGCGGCTTCAAACAGCGCTTTCGTAGCGTTCTTGTCGTCAGCACGCTCAAACGCTTCGCGGGCCTCGCCGAGAACCTCGTCCCAGTCGCTGATCCGCTGTGGCGCTTCCGTTGCGCGTGCACGGGGAACCGGCACGACGATCGATCGCGGCTCCCTCGCCGGCGGCAGAACGGGAGCAACTACCTCTTCTTTTGCAACGGGCGCGCGGCGCAGATACCCGCGTCGGTGCAGGAACACGATCAGGAGCACGACGAGCACGAGCCCTGCGATGATGCCGAACAGGCCTATCAGATTCGCGGGCACAACCGCTGCGGCGCTCGCGGCGGACGCGAGCGGCTGGCCGCTTGGGTCAAAGACCGTGTAGGCGGTAACGCCGCCTGGAACCGCTGACAGGTAGAGCGGCAGGGACGACACGGAAAACGAGTAGCTGCCGTTTTGATCGGTTTGGGCATTCGCGACGTTACTGCCGCCGATAGAGAGCACCACGGTCGCGTTGGCAACCGGTCCGGTCGCCGTGGTGAGCGTACCTCGCGCCTGCACGTTGCTCCCCAGAGCGACGCTTGGCGACAGGAAGCTGAGCGTGTTGTTCACCGGCGACGCGGCAACGGAAAAATTGACCGGCGCGCTTTTTGCCGGCTTGTAGGGCGCGTCGACGGGCGTGTACCGAGCGGACGCGACGTGCGCGCCTGACGGGATGGTGAGGATGGGGAGCTGATACGCGTACGACCCGTTCGCGGTCG
>Ga0255360_1000320_pt1 | contig 11267 bp, 13 predicted proteins | sample GFST50metaG_FD_186004 | JGI IMG/M metagenome (GOLD analysis project Ga0255360, IMG submission 186004) | Peat soil microbial communities from Stordalen Mire, Sweden - G.F.S.T50 | ecosystem: Environmental > Terrestrial > Soil > Wetlands > Peat | place: Sweden: Norrbotten County, Stordalen Mire... | reverse complement strand
GAAAAAGACGATTTAAAGAACATTGAGAAGTTAAAACCGAAGGAATTGCTCATAATTCCTAAGAAGGATTTTATAAATTGGTATGAATTCACAAGGAACCAGGTCCAAGAAATTGAAATGAAAAGAAAGGAAATGGGATCTGATTTTATGGAATGCCCTAACTGCCGGGAAACCATGGAGGATTATTATCTTAAAGAGCAACCGGAACAGGAACTCTGGCATCTATGCCCTCATTGTAACTTGACATTTTCCCATAATCAATACAATCGTTTTACTGAGATAATTATGCGTGCAATAACATCGAATAAAAAGATTGGAGGTGATTTATAAATGTATAAACGTTGTTTAGCTTGCGGTGAGCCAAAAACTGACTACCGACCACTGTTAACTGGTATGTTTGTTGCAGGTACCTGGACATTTGCAGCTGCATTGTTCGTGCTGATATTACAACACAAATTAATTTTTTAAAAAATTTTTAATGCTGATTATGGAGGAAGTAGTAAATGAGAATAAGTGAGGGGGTGCCGAATGGAAGGATTGCAGAATTGTATAACCCTGAAATGTTCCAGGAACATGAAGAAGTTATTGTATTCGCAAGGGAGGAATTCAATAGGATTTACCGTTCTATTCAGGAGCAAATTGATTATATTAATAATGTAGATATGCATCTTGATAGGAATGAAGAATGGAAGTTAATAGGCTATTGGACTAAAATCTTAGAGAGGATAAATATCTTAGACTTAAATATTAATTTAATGTTCAAAGAAGAACCTATGCAGTGCTATCTTGATGCATATCTATATAATACAATTCAAAGTTCTAAGAATAAGGTGGCAGCATCCCCTAGGAAAGTACCTATACAATCAAAGCTTACTATTTGAACTAAATTTTTTATGTAGATGGAGAGTATGAAATACAACTACGGAATCATGGATGACGCCGAAAAACATGGTTTAAAACCAATATATGCGGATACTGATGGATTCTATGCAACCTACATTGGAGATCATCAGTTGATGAATTATGATTAATAATAAAAAGAGTTATAAATCTTTATAAAATGAAAAAAGAGTGTAGTGGAATTCCAAAATATGTAAATGAGAGAGAAGATTTATGTATTCATTATTATTTTAGCTATGTTAGCATTAGCTATTTTTGTATTATAACAAAATTGAAAAAAGTAGATATAATTTCAAATTTTAGTCTTAATTAAAAATAACTACCTTTCCATTTTCTTAGAACATTTTCAGGATTGTATAGAAACACTTTCCCGTCTACAAGACGCTCCTTTACTCTTTCCATATCATTACATATCCTATAGTTGTAATAATATAGAAGGTGTTCGTAGCTTGAGGTAAAGTAATAAAAATATTTTCGTTTTAGAAGTAATAGCAAATAATATCTTTAAGTTCGAATTGACATAAATTTAGTGTATAAAAAATGAGACTTATGCTCAAATTCAAACCTGAAAAAAAGTCAGAATACGATTCAATAAATAAGTACACCATACAAGGCTTCATATATTCTTTACTCCGTGAAACAGCATTTTCAAACTATCATGAGATTAATGGTTTTAAATATTTTAGTTATTCTAACATTTTCCCGATTTCATCATTTCAAATAGGAAAACAGAAGAATTTAATAATATCATCCCCTAAAGAAGGCTTTATACGAGCTTTGGAACGTTCATTAAACAATAAAGATTATTTTTATCTTGGAAAACAACACATGGTACTAGATAAAGTTAGTCTATTCCAACCCAAATTGGAAAGAAGATTCATCACCAGCACACCCATCGTACTTTACGAAGAAAGCCATAAAAACCGTTATTATTCCCTTAAGAACACCAATGAATTTTCTTTCTTCCTAGAACGTCTTAAAGACAACGCCCTAAAAAAATATAACGCATATTATGATTTAAATTATTATTTTGAAGGGAATCTATTTGACCGATTTGAATTTGATCGGGAAGTGGCAGTTCGGGTTAAAAAACTTGATAAAATGTTTTTAGTCATAGGGACTTTATGGAAAAATCTGGAAAAGTTCAACATGGACGATAAAAGATTTTATAAATTCATTATGGAAACAGGACTTGGAGAGAAGAATTCATTAGGATTTGGCATGGTTAATGCGGTGGGGTGATAAAACGGATCAAATTACTTTAAACTTTGAAAAAAGAGATTTCCTATATGATAATGGGCTTGTAAATATATTTATAGCTTTTGAACAAGATTCAAGATTTGAAAACATATCAGAAAATAAAGTACACTACAAGAACACTGATATTAAACTAAAAGACTTGAAAATGCAGATTACAGGGGATTATGAAGATATTAAAGAAATATATTTCATCTTGAGGAGCATTTACTATTCTAAAGTTTTTGAAGAAACTAGTAACTATAAGCCATACTACGATCCCGAAAACGATACAGTTATTATTGGGCCAGTTTTGAATGTTAAACCATTTTTACAGAGATCAGAGAGAACAAAAGATTTGTTACCTACTATAAAACTAGATTACAAAAAATTAAATGAATTAAAGAATGAAGAAGATATTTTAAAGGAAAATTACAATGGTAAAGTTGATAAATCTGTTTTAAGGGGCAAAAAGCCAATTAAAGAAAAGTTCTTACCTCCTGAAAAATTGGGAAACGCAAATATATATTCTAAACCTGAAGAGTTAGGAGACAATATCACTAAAAATATTCAGGAATTAATTTTTGGAGAGGAATGTATTTTTTGTAATTGCAATCTCACAAAATATGAAAATTCTGATGGGAAAAAGAAATCATTTGTAATTGCATCAAACAATTTGGTTTTTGACTTTGGAACAGGGGATCCTAAACCATCATTCCGGGATTCTAGGACCAAGAAAGACCTTTCTCTATGCTTCATGTGTGATTTAATTTACAGATATGGGTTAATGAGAAACTACTATGTAGATAATAACGTTTTTGTAATTTCACATCCTTCTTTAAGAATTTTAAGTGATTATAAATGTTCTTTTGATATACCAGATAAATTGGATGTGGAAGGCAATCGTCAAACAAACTTTTTGGAAAAGGGGGACTTTATAACTGCTGGCATGAATTCAAGGTTACTCCTATTGCTCTATAAAATTTATAATAAAGCAATTTCAGAAGACATATTCTTTTTGACGCCAATTTTTTATTTTGTAGTAACCGGTAATGGAATAGACGACCTTAAAGTCTACAATAAGACGTCTTACATAGCTGAAGTCTTCAATAAAACCAGCACAGTAAAATATGATTCAGGGAAGCCATTTTTACATGATTTGATGAACTACGCTTATTACAAAAATATCACTGCATTTGAACCAAAAAACATTCCTAGAGAGAAATTAGCACATGAAATACTTAATACAATGCCCATAGACTCCACATTGTTTGATCTTTCATATTATAATCTTTCTCTGGACAAATCGTCCTTACTTGATAACAATCCCAAAAGAGGGATGCCACTATACTCATTTTTAGAAAAATATTTGGAGGTAACTGAAATGATTGATTTAAAAGAACTTCATGAGAACTGTATGTTGGTAGGAGATAGAATAGGATATTTCGCGGCAAACACGAATAATAAGACATTACTTTATGAATTAAGGGAAATTGGCAATTTAGAAAACTTAACCGAATTTTTCAGAGATTTAGAATATACAATATTGAAGGAAGATGCAGGAGCTACTTGGAACTCAAAGCCAGAAGGTAAGGAGGAAAAATATTCAGATTTTATAAACAAACTCCTTCTGAATGTCCAAAATAATAAGGACGCAGCATTAGTAAGAAATTATTTGGGAATATATGCGGTTCAAAAATATATGTCAACTAAACATGCAAAAAACAAAAAAGGTGATTAAAATGCGAACTTTCGTGAATCTAGGCTATTTGACAAGAGTTAATATCGACAATCTTAATAGTAGTGAAAATCCAGGAAACTTAATTGTGTTAAAAAAGGTTCAGGATAGTAAAGGTGACTACTACGTTTATGTTTCTGGACAAGCACTTAGATATTACCTAAAAGAAACAATGAATCAGTTAGGAATGCCCCTTACCAAATTAAACAAGAGTGGGGAGTATAAAATCAATGCTGAAAGCAAAGATGATGATGATGAGAGATATAAAGAGATTCTGAAGAGCCACCCAGATTTGGATCTTTTAGGGTTCATGGAGGCAAAGGGTGGTTCAGGTAAAATGGCTCTTCGAAGATGGTCTCCTGTCAAAGTATCACCCATGATCAGCATTTATCCATGGAAAGGCGAAAGTGATATGTTAACCCGTAAAAAAGAAGGACAAGAAGGTGGAGACCTTGTGAAAATCGAAATAAATACTTTTAACTTCATGCGGGGAACCATCATTCTAGATGCAAATATAATCGGCGCAAGAGGTGATGAGCTAAGTTATGATATCGAGGACGTCTTAGATGAAGAAGAGAAAGCTAAAAGAATAAATTTCCTAGTAGAATCCGTGAAGAATCTGGATGGAGGGGCTAAAAAAGCAAGACTACTGGATGATTTAACCCCTAAATTTGTAGTAATATCCAAACAGAAGGCAGGCACACCCATATTCCTCAATGGTCTTGATGTTGATACTGATGGTAACATAAAAATCGATCTATTAAATGAAATCTTAGAAGAATTCGAAGGAATAATTGAAGATTACTGTATTGGTATTAGATCCGGAATATTCGAAAATGAAGATGTGATAAAAACAGAATTTGGTGATAAAGCTATTTCTGTAAACCAAGCACTTGACAAAATAAAAGAATGGTCTAAATAAGGGGCAGAAAAAATGAAGGTAGTTAGATTTACCTTAGAGGGATCTATGAATTCTTTCAGGATCCCCCAAACTTCAGCTTATCAGCTTACTTATCTAGTGCCTACTAAAACCCAAATAACGGGTATGTTAACAAGTATCATGGGCAAAGGCGAAAATGATTACTACAAACTTTTAAGGAAAATAAATATTGGAATAATACCAAAACAAGTGGATTCGCTATTTACAGATGATTGGACATTTAGAAAATGGAAGACTGCAGGTTCTGGAAGGGACATATTACGACGTGAAAAGCTTTACAAGACTATTTACATAGTTTATGTGTCTGCTGAAAATGTTATAATGGATGAAATTGTGGATTCACTTAAAAATCCACAAAGAATCCCCAGTCTAGGCCAAGATGATGAACTCGTCCTAATCAAAGACGTAAAAGAGATTTCGATGGAAAAAGATGAAAAAAACATAGTACATAGTGTATTCCAATTTGAAGAAGGGATGATCTTCAAACCAAATTTTAATAAAATGCCTGGAATGCAGATTTTTCCACCTAGAGTTGTTACAATCAATCTGCAATTTGACAATAACAATATTCCAAGAACACCAATGAATTTCGTTCAAATTGTTGAATTTGTGGGCATGTATTGTGAATTAGATTCAAAAAAGACACTTTATGTAGATCAGGAAAAGCATTTTAATGTGGATATGATATGATCTCCTTGAAGGATTATGTAAAATTGAATGGTGATAAATTTAGAGATTTATCAGAAAACCATCAAGAAAGCATAGAATTCTTCCATTTCAATGTTTTAGCAAAGATAAGAACCACTGAAACATTGGATTCTTTCACATTACAATCGCACACTGAAGGGGCTTTGGAAGAACTAAAAGAGTACATGGATGAAAATAACCAAGTGATACACAATATTTCCAAGAGAAATAATGTCAAAGAAGATATTCTTAGAGATATCTTGTTTTTTTCAGTTTTCTTCCATGATATGGGGAAAGGGACCGTAGAATTCTATGATGATAAAATTAAGGGCATTGGAAAGTCATACCATCCTCTTTACTCCATTTATTTTTTAATTAATCTATTGGAACTCCTTAAAATTGATAACATTGACTACGTAACTTTGGCAGTATTAAGCCATCATACAGTCCTCCACACCGATTTATATGGAAGCGAGAATTTCAAAGAGCTTTCTAAACCAGAATTTTTTAAGGAAACACTTATTTTTGCCGAAAAATATCCATTTTATTACGAAAAGTTCTTCAAGAAGAAATGTACTTACAATTTGAACTTTAGTATTCCTGATAAACCTCCTTATAGACTATTAAGAGAGAATATGGGTTGGGAAGTTAAAGATGGACTTATCGATCATCTCAACAAAATCTTAAATATCGCGTCAATTAATGAAAAACAGAAAATCAAAGAAATTTATGGATTTGTAACAGGCAACTTAATTAGGGCTGATTGGCTTTCCAGTGGTTCATATAACCTTGATTTTCCTGAAATCAGCAAAACTGAATTTATAGAAAAACTAAAAGAAAGAGCTAAAGAAAAAGAGATAATTTTTAAGGGTCTGAAAACATTCCAAAAAAATGCTTGCCAATATGAAGATAATCTGTTAATTAGAATTCCAACGGGTGAAGGTAAGACAGAGGCAGCTTTATTATGGTGCCTTAATAATCTGAAAAACAAGCAAACGAAGATCATATACACTATGCCCACACAGGTTACAAGCAACGCCATGTACCAGCGACTGAAAGATTATTTTGGTAATAATGTAGGAATAGTACACGGTGCAGCCTCACTTATACTGGCAAAAGAACATCCTGATGATGAATGGCAAAGGATAAAAGAAAAGATTTTAGGCAGAACTTTTTCAAAACCAATAACAGTATCTACATTAGATTCATTTATTTTAACCTTTTTCAACGTCCATAAATGGCCTTTGTCTCAACTTAACCTTGAAAATTGTTTGTTGATTGTTGATGAAATTCATTCTTATGATTGGCAGATGTTGGGAGCTTTAAGAAGGACTTTAAAAGAATTACAAATTAGAGGATGTAAAGTAGTGGTTATGAGTGCGACTTTTCCTGAGATATTGGAGAATGAAATGATTGCCGATATGAACTACCAAAATCTAACTCAAGAAGATCTATTCAATCATAAGCCCATTCTTCTAAGAAAAGAGCATTTAAATATATCTAACAAGATACCTGAGATTTTAAAATATTTTAAACAGAAGAAGAAAATTCTAGTTGTTACCAATACAATTGAAAAGTCCAAAGAACTCTATAATCTTCTCAAAAGAACTGAAAAATTTACAACCTTTGATAAATTCTATGAAAAATCTGATTTGGTACTTTATCATTCCCAATTTATTAAGAAGGACAGAAACAGCAAAGAATTGGAAATAGATACTAAAGAAAAATGGAAAAATAAAGGTTTAGTCCTAATTGCTACTCAGGTTGTAGAAATTTCTTTGGATATAGATTTTAACATTTTGTTCACTGAATTGGCCCCTGTTGATTCTTTAATACAGCGTTTTGGTAGAATAAATAGGAGAAAACTTATAAATCCCGGTAAGGTTTTTATTCAAACAGCTATTGATTGCAAAACTGACAGTGGGAAATGGTCGTATCCTTATAGAAAAGAGATAATTGAGGAATCTAAAGCTATTTTAAAGGATGGGAATCCTTCTTTAGGGGAGCTGGTAGAATGGGTAGAGAAACTCTACGAAAACATCCTTAAAAATCATCAGATTCGCTTTGAGTTCGACAATAAATTTGGAAATGGGTTCAAAAAGTTTGATCAAATTATAGAAAGAGGTCCTTATACACTTCGATTTTCAACTGATAATACTGAGGAAATTAGTAAGATTTTGCAATTGAGAGATATAGATGAGCGCTTTGAGAAAATAAATGTTATACCAAAAATTATTGCTGAGAAATTTGATGAATTCGAAAAATATGAAAATACAGTAGGTATTTACAGATGGTTATTCCTGAAACTGCAAAAAGAAGGAAAAATACAGTCTGAAGAGAGACTTTTCCTGGCATTTCTTGATTATAACTATGAATATGGGCTTAAAATACTTAAAACAGATTCTTCAAATCAGTTAATAATTTAATCATAAGATTATGGTGGACAAATGAGAGTCACAGGAGTAATGGTTCAATATTATATCGCCTGCAAACGTGAACTTTGGTTTTTTGCTAATCAAATCAATATGAATTATAATAATGATGATATTAATATTGGAAGGCTCATACATGAGAAAAGTTTCTCCAGGGAAAAGAAGAATATTAATTTGGGTGATATTGTTTTTGATTTCGTTAAAACCGGTGATAAGGATGTTATTTTTGAAATTAAAAAGTCCAGCAAGTTGGGAGAACCTGTCAGGTATCAGCTCTATTATTATTTATGGAATGCTAAGAAAATGGGAAAAGTGATGGATGGCATGTTGGTTTATCCGGAAGAAAGAAAGAGAGAAAAAATAGTTTTAACTCAAGAAAAAGAAGAAGAAATGGAAAAAATAATTCTGGACATTCAAAACTTAGTTTCTCAAACTCTGCCACCGCCAGTTGTAATTAAACCTTATTGTAGGAGGTGTACTTATTATGAAATGTGCATGGTTTAGGTGTCTAAAATGAAGGATCCACTCTATATTACATCACATGGAATATTACAAAGAAAGGGAAATACCCTATATTTTGTGAATCAAGATGGTAAAAAAGCCTTACCTATAAACCGGATTAATGAGATAAATTGTTATGGCAAAGTTTCCCTTAAATCAGGTGCTTCTTCTCTTCTGATGAAAGAGGGGATTCCTGTGAACTTTTTCAACATGTATGGTTACTATGAAGGTTCTCTTTATCCTAGAATGCAGCTTAATTCCGGTCTGGTGGTTGTACAACAGTCTGAACATTACAGTAATCCTGAAAAACGTGCTGTAATCGCCAAAGAAATAGTGGAAGGAATCAAGAACAACATTCTTAAAACACTGCGTTATTATCTCAAAAAGGGGAAGAATGTTGAAAAATATATCCAAGACATTGAAAAAGAAGAGATTGAAGGAGATGTAGCTCAGATCATGAGTAACGAAGGCAGAATTTGGCACAACTATTATCAAAGCTTTAATCAAATACTTAAACACTTCGAGATGGATAAAAGGGAGATAAGACCTCCAACAACAGAGATTAATGCATTAATATCTTTTGGAAATTCTCTTCTCTATGTTAGCGCACTTTCTGAGATTTATCACACTTATCTACACCCATCAGTTAGTTTCTTACACGAACCTGCTGAAAGACGTTTCTCCCTTGCATTAGATATTGCAGATATATTCAAACCAGTTATAGTTGAGAGAGTCATCTTCAAGCTGATAAACAATAATATGCTTACAAAAAAAGATTTTGATCATGATGTGGGCGTTTTACTTAACGATAAAGGGAAAAAAGTATTTCTGAAGGAGTATCAGGCTAAATTAGAAACCACCATTAAACATCCTGATACCAAAAGGAAAGTTTCATATAAATATTTGATGAGATTAGAATGTTACAAATTAATCAAGCATGTACTTGGAGATAAGGATTATAGAAGTTTCAGGATGTGGTGGTAGGTGTATCTTTTGATAGTCTATGATGTGGATGTTGAAAGAGTGAATAAAGTTCATAAATTCCTGAAACTTTTTCTACATTGGAGACAGAATTCTGTTTTTGAAGGTGAAGTTTCCATATCCCAATTTAAAAAAATAAAATCCGGGATTAAAGAGATAGTCAACAAAGATAAAGATTCTATTTTAATTTATAACCTCAAAGACCGTAAAAATTTTAAACTAGAAGTTATTGGTATAGAAAAAAATCCCATTGAATTCATTCTCTAGTCTGCCTTTATAAGCAGGATACATTATTATGGGCGGACAAATATACCCCCTATGTCGGAGAATATAGCGCAGTTTTCTGGCAAAATAAACCAAAAATCAGCGCGGCTTTAAAATAGACTCAATAGTATGGAAATGTATTTCCACTGGTTGGTCTTATTTCATGAGTTAATTGCTTTAAAATAGACTCAATAGTATGGAAATGACTGAATTTGAGTACCCATTGGAATGGTTATATCAGGCTTTAAAATAGACTCAATAGTATGGAAATCCAGTACCTACAATTGGTGGGTTTAAGATGGTTTCAGGCTTTAAAATAGACTCAATAGTATGGAAATCTATTAAGGAGTGTGTAAAGTTGGTAACAATTCCAGGCTTTAAAATAGACTCAATAGTATGGAAATTGGGTTACTATGCGGTTGAGGGATATCAATTAAATCGCTTTAAAATAGACTCAATAGTATGGAAATTCTTCAATGTTTACACGCTCCTTAATGGATTTTATTAGCTTTAAAATAGACTCAATAGTATGGAAATACTCTTCACTAGCATGGTTTCCCCAAGCTTGATAAGGCTTTAAAATAGACTCAATAGTATGGAAATCTAGTTGGAACCCTTTTACAAAATCTTCTAAATTTCGCTTTAAAATAGACTCAATAGTATGGAAATATAAATTTCTATAGGAATTGCACCTATAAAATTTTATGCTTTAAAATAGACTCAATAGTATGGAAATTATATTGGTTAAAATTTTCTACCGCTCCTGGAAATTGCTTTAAAATAGACTCAATAGTATGGAAATGTGATAAAACCATCGTTTCGAATCGTAACGGCCATATTGCTTTAAAATAGACTCAATAGTATGGAAATATAAATTAGAAAATGATTTTATGAATAAGTATAAAATGCTTTAAAATAGACTCAATAGTATGGAAATCTCACAGAACTTAAACGTGAATGGGGAATAAGTTAAAGCTTTAAAATAGACTCAATAGTATGGAAATAAGGTAATGGACTACCAGTATAACCTACACCTTCATGCTTTAAAATAGACTCAATAGTATGGAAATTTTGAATTCGATAGATTTATAATCTATCTAGTATTGGCTTTAAAATAGACTCAATAGTATGGAAATTCTCTATCTTTTCCAAGTAATAATCCAACCGTATAAGCTTTAAAATAGACTCAATAGTATGGAAATATACTCTTTGAATCAACTCCAGTTGGCACATTCACAGAGCTTTAAAATAGACTCAATAGTATGGAAATACTAACATGAATGCTTCACCATAGAAATCAATAGATTGCTTTAAAATAGACTCAATAGTATGGAAATGTAACCATTCCCATGTAATAATATATACACGTAATATGCTTTAAAATAGACTCAATAGTATGGAAATATTGTAATCATTTTTTTTTAAATCCCCGTTATATTCGCTTTAAAATAGACTCAATAGTATGGAAATTTTGCAAGTAATTCATTGGATCTTGGAGTTAGTGCTGGGCTTTAAAATAGACTCAATAGTATGGAAATTCACTTGCATCACGTATCATCTGAGCATAACTTATAGCTTTAAAATAGAC
>Ga0255360_1000318_pt1 | contig 11318 bp, 10 predicted proteins | sample GFST50metaG_FD_186004 | JGI IMG/M metagenome (GOLD analysis project Ga0255360, IMG submission 186004) | Peat soil microbial communities from Stordalen Mire, Sweden - G.F.S.T50 | ecosystem: Environmental > Terrestrial > Soil > Wetlands > Peat | place: Sweden: Norrbotten County, Stordalen Mire... | reverse complement strand
AAGCCTGTAAAACTTAGGGGAGAAGTTTCTCAAGGAATGATACTTGCGGCGGCTACTGATGATGACAGCAAGCTATTTACTGTATCAATACCAGGTCAGCTTCCAACAGGAAGTCAGGTAAGATAGGTGTATTGACTAAATTAAGTTGGTAAGTTTGCAATTAAATTTGTAAGTTTTAATTAAGTTGGTAAGTTTGTTAGAGCTTAATAATTGCATAAATATACAACTTTCAATTACAATATATAGTAGTACAAAGTTGCAATTTAATAATATTGTAGTTGTTTAAATATTTTTGAATTGTTTAAACAAGTCTTAAACTAGACATTATACTATTTTAAGATTGGATAGGAATATTAAAATATAAGACTCGATCTACTCAGAAAGTTTAGAATATCGAGTCTTTATTTTATAGAATAAGAGTATGAGAAGAAATGGAAAATTAACTTTATATAATTTGATTTCAAAAGTTGTATTAATAAAGAAAAGATTAATAAATAAGTTATTAATAAAAAATTTACTTTTGAAGGAAATTAAGTTTATTTGTAGAATAATGACATTAAGGAAAGTACCTAAAAAATTGAATATAATGTCTATAATGGAAAATGCGCACTTTGTTTTCGTACAATCTGTATAGAAATATACAACAAAATCGGACTACCAGGCGATCAATGTCGTCGACTTAAGATAAAAATAGAAAATTTGATAAAAACACTTAACAATAGTTGTAAAATTTGAAGCCTCGCTATAGATAAATAATTTTATAGCGAGGCGATTTTTATGGATTGTGTTACTCTTCTATCACAAATTCTAAAAAAGTCAGATAAGTTGATTAATTCTTCTGAATTTAAAGAGGCTTATACTGCTGATAATACTTTCATTCGTGATAGAAAACTTTCTTTTGAAAATAGTATTTACTTTATATTATCAGGTCTGCGAAAATCTCTATCCATTGAGATTTTTGAGTTTTCTGAAAAATATAAAGAGCTCCTATTTAAAGAAGTGTCAAAACAGGCATTTTCAAAGGCTCGTCAAAATATTTCACATGAAGCTTTTGCAGAACTTTGTAGGCTATTTGTAGATGTATTTTATAAATCAGATTTAGAGCTTAAAAAGTGGAATGGATTTAATGTATTTGAAATCGATGGAACATCTCTTCAAATCCCAGATACGCAAGAAAATATTGAATATTTTGGATGTAGAAAGAATCAATATGAAACTAATACAGCATTAGTTTCAGCATCTGTAATGTATGATGTACTTAACGATGTTGTATTAGATGCGATTATTGATACTTATCCTGCAAAAGAAAAAAATCAAGCAAGAAGGCATATAGATTCGATTACTAATTCTAAAATATTTGATAATTCAATTATAACCTTTGACAGAGGGTATCCTTCTTTTGAATTTTTCAATTACCTAGATCGAAAAAATATTTTTTATGTATTTCGGTTATCAGAAGCATTTGAATTTGCAAAATCACAATCTGCCTCAGATGGTATTTATGAATACAAAAAAGGAAAAGTAAATGGTAAAGTTAGAGTAATTAAATTCATTCTACTTCATGGTACAAAGAAACATTAGTAACAAATATATTTGATTTTAAAATAACAGCTTTGATGTTCAAAGAACTATATTCTCTTATATGGGGAATAGAATGCAAATATAAAGAATTAAAATCGAGCATTGAGATTGAAGAATTTTCTGGTAAAAAGCCTATAACAATTAAACAAGATTTTTATGTGTCAGTATATATTTCTATGTTGGTTAGTTTGATAAAAAGCCAAAGTGATATGGTGATTACTTTGAAAGTTAATAATACTACTAAGTATCAGTACCAAGCTAATAGAAATTTTATTTTAAATAAAGTATTTAAGAACCTAATAGATATGCTTATCCATCATCGTAAAATCATTAAAATTGTTAATTCAATCGTTGAAAAGGCTAAAAAAATCCGCTCACATATACGTCCAAACCGTTCATGTGAGCGAAAAAATAAGCATCCACGTAAAAAGCATCATTATCAGATTAAATCTTGCCTATAGTTTAATCACTTAATAGAATTAAAAAATTCACTTTATTAGTGAATTTATTTAGTGTACCATTTTTTGGAAATAATGTAAACTAATATTTTGAAATCAGGATTAATTAACCTGATTTCTTCCTACTCGATATGGTACGGCATATGTTCCTGCACTTACAATTAAAGCAGGAAATAAAACAATATATGCTCTATTATAATAAGTATAGATATCAATGGAATTAAAAAAAGATGACTCCTGTGGAATACAGCAATCATCTTAGCAAAGTCGCATAGGGTCTTTTATGAATTGTCCTTGACAAAGGGTACATTTTAATAATAGGTGAGGACTATTTGACGCTTACTTTTGAACTGCTTACAAATCCATTGATCTCTCCAAATATCATAATAGTCCTAGCTTTACTACTTTATAGTCCTATAAAACTTATTTTCGAATTTTATACAATGTCATTTACAGATTGTATAATTACATTAAGTTCTTTATCTTCAATAAATGTTATGTTATTAATTGAGCATGTTGATAAGATATCATTTTCTGCTAATTTTATGTCATCGACATTTTCAACATTAACAACTACTTCATTTATTTGTGTTTTTAAAGACAGATTATTCTCTGATTTATATCGTCTAACATATGAAATAATCTCAACAACTGTATCACCATTTCTTAAGTAATCATCTTTATCTTTTAGGAATTGATTAGTTATGTTACTCATGTTACATAAGTGTATTGATATTTCCTTTTCAAATTGCTTGAAGTAGTTTTGATAAATTTCTTCTGTTATGTGCGGAAAGTAAATAGCAAAGGATTTTAATATACCAAATAGTACTTGATAACATGCAAATAATCCTGACTTCCTTGCTTCTTCACCATAAATCTCTGGTTTATATAATCTATTTTTAACAATTTCAATATAGTTATCACAGAAGTTCCAAAAGAACTTTTCAATTTCTCCAAGTGCTAAACCAATTTCATACTTATTTAAGTAATTACAGTACCTTCTATATACCTCATTATAGTTAGAGATTATCCATCTATCCATTGGTAGGATAACAACACTATCATTTTTATTATATGGATTAAGCTTAACATCATTTCCATTATCATCTTTTTTGTCAAATCCTTCTAGATGCATTATAACAAACTTGGAGGCGTTCCATATCTTATTAATTAATTTATTACCTGTCTTAAATTCTTGTTCAGAGAATACGATATCATTTCCTAAGCTACCTGTTGATGCCCAATATCTTACTGCATCTGCTGAATATGTTTGTATAACGGTTTGAGGGTCCATCTTAGAATTATTTTTTCTCTTACTAATTTTTTCGCTTTTATTAGCCATTACATGCCCTGATATCATAACATTTTTCCATGGAAGTTTATCTGTGTGATATAAAGATTTTACGATTGTATAGAAGTCCCAAGTTCTAATGATATCATGTGCATTAGGTCTTACGCTCATAGGTAGTAACTTAGACATAAACTTACTGTTATCATACCAATCTAAGTTTATTAGCGGAGTAACAGAGGATGTTGCCCATGTATCCATTATATCTTTTTCAGGTATATATTGATTACATCCACATTCACATACCTCTTTAGGCATAGAAGTTAATGGATTTACTGGCAAGTCATTAATATCTGCTATAACAGTTTTTCCGCAGTCTTTACAATACCAAACAGGGAAGGGTACCCCGAAATATCTTTGTCTAGAAATGCACCAATCCCATTCTAAATTTTCAACCCAATTTATATATCTAGATTTCATATGTTCCGGATACCAATTTATTTGGTTGCCAGCTTCAATATATTTATTCTTGTTTGAAAGAATATCGATGAACCATTGATTCTTAATGGTTATTTCCATTGGCTTTCCACAACGTTCATGCGTTGAAACGTTATGAGTAATACTATCTTGCTTTATCATATAGCCTTCGGCTATTAAATCATTGATTATACTTTTACGAGCATCTTCAACTTTCAACCCCTGATATTTTCCGCATAACGCAGACATAGTACCATCTGATAAGATTGCTTCTTTAAAGTCTAGTTTATATTTTTTGTACCATTCAAGGTCTGTTAAGTCTCCAAAAGTACAGCACATAACCACTCCAGAGCCCTTTTCCATACTAACTTTATCATTTGCTAATATTGGTACAACGAAGTTAAATAGTGGTATTCTAACCTTCTTTCCTACAAGATGGATACTTTTAGCATCAAGTGGATTAATAAAAATACATTGACATGCTGCTAACAATTCTGGACGAGTTGTAGCGATTTCTATGAATTCATCTGAGTCCTCAAAATAGAAACGCAAATAATTGAAAGTAGAAGGTAACTCCTTCGTTTCTAATTCAGCTTGTGCTATCGCAGTTTGACACTCTGTACACCAAAGTGCCGGAGATTTTGAGAAGTACACTTTCCCCTTCTTGTATAAATCAATAAAAGATTTTTGTGAAGTTATTTGTGCTTTTTTACTTATAGTAGAATATTCATAATCCCAATCACAACTAAAACCTACTGAAATGAACAAATCTCTGAATTGCTTCTCTAATTGTTCTGTTTCCTTAAGGCAAAGTTTAGTGAAGTTTTCTCTAGATGTCTCATGAGCTTTAATACCATTATTTTTTTCTACAAGCCTTTCTGTAGGCAATCCATTATCATCAAACCCAAAAGGGTAAAATACATTATTACCTTGCATACGCTTATATCTTGCCATAATCTCTGCTTGTGAATATGAAAAAATATGGCCTATATGAATTTTACCGTTTACTGTAGGTGGAGGTGTATCAACAGAATATACAGGTTTATCTGAATTTAAGTTAAATTTGTACACACCATTATCTTTCCAAAAATCTTGCCATTGTTTTTCAGATTTCTTTGAATTGTATTTTTTTTCTAACATTATTAAATCCTCCTTGTATAATGTCGTTGTAACATTCAATAGAAAATATCTGTATTTCTAACGAATATTGTAACTCATTTCTTTTTGTATTTTTCTTAAAGTCTTTACCCGATAGGGTGATTTTCTTTACTCTAAATTAGTTTTCTATATTTCCTTAATTGGAAACCAAATTGATAAATATTGATGTATAATATCTCCAGAATAGAAGATAGATATAATCCTCCTGGAAAGTGACTCTACCGAGTCATTATTACCCGTAAATTAGCGTATCATTTCATCAGTAAGAATTCTGTGTTTATCTGGTTAGGCTTACCTTCGGGAATTACCTATGTCACAAACAAGGTTACAAAATTACTGATAGAAATGTAATATCTATTCTATCTCACAAACAAAGGAGATAATATATATGAGTAAATTTTTTTATAGACCAACAGTTGGAATTGATGTATCAGCAGATTTTTCAGTAGTTGCTATACTAGCACCTGACGGTGAAATTTATAGAAAGCCTTTTAAGATTATGCATAATAGAAATGGTTTTGATTACCTAGTAGATCAAATAAAAAAAGCGGAAGAAGAGTTTAACATGAAAACCGTCATTTTCATGGAATCTACTGGTATATACCATCTTACTCTTTTCCACTTTCTTAAAGATACATTTGAAGTGTATATCCTTAATCCTCTCATTACTAATTGTAACAAGAATGTGGACATAAGAAAAGTGAAAAATGATAAAAAAGATGCATTAACCATTGCTACGATAGGTAAATTTCAAAATATTAAATATTCATTTGATTTTGATGTTGAAATTTACACTTTAAAATCTCTTTGTAGAGATTACTATAAATTTACTGATAGTAAATCTACATTTAAAAAAAGCTTTCTACTGATTTAAGAGTCATATTTTCTAGTTATAGCTCTGTATTTTCAGACATTACTGATAAAACATCAATAGCTATTTTAAAAAAGTATTATAGTCCTGAATTCATTTTAAATGCCGATAAAAATGAGCCTATTACGCTCATATCTGCCCATTCAAGAAAAGGACAAATACATAGTGAAAAAACTTATAAGAAGCTACTTGCTGCTGTTGAAGAAGCTGCTTACATTGGTATTAAATCATCAAGTCTATTTGTAAAAATTATTAATACAATTGCTGTAATAGAGTCATTAGAAATCCAAATAGGAAATCTATTAAATGAAATACATCTATTAATGCGTAGCAATAGAATTTCTGCTGAATTCAAGAAAAATGTTCAATTAATTTATTCAATATCAGGTATCGGTGAACTAACTGCCATCACAATAATGAGTGAAATCGGCAACATTAAAGGTTTTGTTAAACCTAAACATTTATCTACTCAATTTCTATAATGAGAATATGAAAGGTAAAAGTAAAAAAAGTAGGCTTAGTAGCAATAAGGCATAAGCTAATTAATTACATATTCTCTGTTCTTAAAAATCAAAAAGAGTATGAACTACGTCACCTTAGAATACATCTTAATAAGCAATCTAATCCAGCAGTCTAACGGCTAAAAAAATTAGGAGTCAAATTCCATTGTTCGCGTTTTTCGATGGATTTTTTGTGATACCTATTTTTATTAATAAAATCTTTTATAAAAATTTATTGACTTTTACTAGCTGGTTTAGTAATAAAATAAGTAAAGTGTGATAGTAATTAGATAATTACCAGATTTCTAATAGTATAAAATTTATTCTCATTACATTTACATTGTTAGATAGAAATATATAGTATAGTTTATAAAAAAAACCTTTATAATAAAAAATTATAAAGGGCGTATAAATAACGCGGTACCACCTTAATATATACTTATCCTATCCTATAACGTAGATGACTCCGATATAACCTATTTAATTAAAAATACAGTTATATAGTTCCAAAGCTACTTCAAAATATACTACTTAAAATAATCTTTCAGCCAAGGATTATTCTCTCTTATAAGGTTATATTTTTACTCCTCTTTTTCATGACTGTTATATATTAAATTGTAAATGTTAAGCATAAAAGTAATAACATTCTGAATATACATATTATGAACTATATTTTAATTTATGTCAACTAAAGGATGCTATGTGCTACTAAATGTTTATCAAATATGATTATCAATTACCTGAACTTTCGTAAATCCTTGTACCTCTAATGAATGTTTTATATGCAATTAACCAAGCAATAATCGCAATAGCTATTTCAACACCTATAGTTTTAAATAGATTTGCATTGGAGAGAAAATAGCTAGCAGGATAAAAAGCTACAAAAGCAAATGGAATGATAATTGTTAATAATATTTGAATTAATTTAGGAAAAACTGAAATTGGGTACTTAGCAAAATCCGCTGCGTTATAGGCAAGTTGCAATATCCCAAAACTATCTTTAATCCAAAAAGCTAGTGATGCAAAAAATAATTTGATTGAGGTGAAGATAATAGAACCTGCAACTATAGATATAACTAAAAACAATATAGATAGTGGGGTAATTTTAAATGTTCCATTTGAAACGGATAAAGCAATTAAAGCAAAGCCTATAAATAATTCACCAATAGCATCTGCTTGAAATTTATCAAATATTAGTTGAATAAATAAATTCATAGGCCTTAATAGATACCTATCAAACTCTCCATGAATTACTAACCTCATTGAAAGCAGCCATATATTATCTGTAAACAAATGATCAATGCCTCTTGGTATCTGTGAAAAACCATAAATAAAAATCATTTGGTTAAATGTCCAATCATTAATAGATGGTATTCTTTCAAAGATTAGAATTAAAAATAGTATACCGGATATTTGAATTAAAAAAAATCCGAACAAACCAAGAGCAAAGTCGATCTTAGATTGCATTAATGATTTTAGAAATTGCATCAAAAAGACTTTAAATAGTTTCAAATACTTCTTTATATTTCTCATTAGCTAGCCTCCTAATATATAGAGCTTTTTCGTTGCCTTTTTCCAAAGGATGCGGCTCAATATGTATAATAAAATAATCCAAACAACTTGTAGTGTGAGAGCTTTTATGAGTTCTGTACCTTTGACCTTATTAAGATAAATCATAACAGGAATATAGTTTATGGAAGCAAAGGGTAGATAGCTAAATATAACTCGTATTGCGTTTGGAAAGAATGTAAATGGGATTATTTGACCTGATAAAAAAGCTAATATCGCATTTTTAGATATACGCATTCCCCATATATACGAAGTGTAGAAGGCTAACATTCCAAAACAATATTCGAATAAGAACAACAACACAAAGCCGAATGATAAACTAATAAAATATAATAAGTGAGTGGTTATACTAGGTGGTAATTCTCCTAAAGTTACATATTGATTAATTAATATTCCTATCCAAATAAATATAGATGGTATAAAAAAGTTGTATACTATGTCACCTAGTGCTTTGAAAAATAAACTTGTTTTATAATTAATAGGCTTTATTAAATTTATAGCAATAGAACCTTCAACAACATCAGTGCCAATCCAGGATGCAACTTCAACGGATATTATACTTGCCGTAACGAAACTCATAAAAATATATAATGCCATTTCATTTTTTGTAAAGCCTGCTAAGGTATTTGCACCATTGCTATTATAGATAGCCTTCCATAAATAATAGGTTATAATAACTGTGAATGTTCTAGCGATAATAAATAAAACAAATCTTGCTTTATAACTTAGGGCTTCCTGAATACGCGCAATTGCGAAAGGCTTGTATATTTTTAATTTATGTGACAAGAAGTGTGATTTAAACATTACCATATATATCACCTTACTCTTTCTATATCGAAACCGCCGCTGTATATCTTTTTTACGATTTCAGCAATTTGAGTTTCTTTTATTCCTATATCACGAATATCAGTTAGTTCCATTACCTTAGAAATAATTTGGGATATACTCAATTTATCCTTGTTAAACTCGAAGGTAACCATTGACTCATAGATGTCGATGGTTAGATTTGTCTTTGTAGCTGAAAATACTTTATTAAAGTCTGTTTTTAATATTGGCGAAATATCCTTTACATCAATAGAGAGGGTGCATACTGTACCATAAAGCGATTTGATTTTATCAATTGAACCGTCATATATTAGCTTTCCATTATCAATAATCATAATACGGCTACACAGTTCTTCTATGTCTTCTAAATCATGAGTAGTTAATATTACTGTTGTATTATATTTTTTATTTATTTGTTTTATAGCCTGGCGCATCTTGTCTTTTACAACTATATCAAGACCAATAGTCGGTTCATCAAGATATAAAACTTCTGGATTGTGAAGAAGTGCAGCAGCTAGATCAGCACGCATTCTTTGACCAAGTGAAAGTGTTCTAACAGTATTATGGATAAATTCTTGGAAGCCAAGAACTTCGTTTAAGAATTCCATACGATTTTTATAATCTGTGTCACTTACATTATATATTTCTTTTAGTATTGTAAATGTTTCGCTAAGTGGTAGGTCCCACCAAAGCTGGGTCCTCTGTCCGAAAACAGCTCCGATTACAGATGCATTCAACTGTCTCATCTCGTAGGGAACGTTTCCATTTACGGTACATTTTCCACTAGTCGGTACTAATATCCCAGACATCATCTTAATAGTAGTAGACTTTCCAGCACCATTACTACCTATATAGCCAACAATCTCACCTTTGTCAATATTAAAGGAGATATTTGAAACAGCGTGCTTTATTACTTTTTCTCTACTAAATAATCCTTTTATAGCACCTTTAAAACCAGGATATTTCTTGTAAGATACAAATTCTTTGGACAAATTTTCAACTTTAATCAATGTTCTACTCCTTACCATAAAATAGATTTACAAAACACGATAAAATATAAGCTTTAAGTTTTTTATAAAATTAACTACTCAAAAACCTTTCTGCTAATACTGTGATTTGTATGATTTACAAAAATTATACTAATAAAGTTTATATTACCAAAAAATAAATAAAATGTCAAGGAGCTGCCATAGTACAAGGCTATAAAATTATAAAAAATCAATTAATACCATTTAAAGCTACTTGATGCGAAAGAATTAAACAGTATTAGTTAAACTTTTAGGGGAGAAATAGTCAATGTTATCGTAAACTATACATATGTATACGAATTCTAAAGAATATTATGGATAATATAGAAAAATTAGATATAATTAATACTTATATTACTAATATGGTATTGACAAGTTATGGTATAATTATATATATCGTTAAATATGGTTTTGATTTCTTAAATTACCTAATATTGAGGAATTTTTGCCTTTGAAAATAGGAAGTTAATACGATATTCGCTTTGGTAACATATATTTTTCGTGGACAAATTGATACAGTGGCTATTATAAGTATATATAATTCTAATATTAAAAATATTATTTCTTTATTCAAGTTTACTAGAGAAGGAGGATAATGATGTTTATTAAGGAATTACTTGAAAGGCAACAAAATAATTCAAAAGTAGCAATAAAATACGGAGAGTCGAGTTTAACGTATAAACAGTGGTTTGATCAATCAAAGGACATTTCAAAGAAATTAGATAAATATTTAGCTGATAGTTCTCAGAATATAGCTATTTTTTTACCAAACTCTAATGAATATGCAATAGCGTACTTTTCTATCTTATTTTCTAATAGAACGATTATACCAATAGGCACACAGTCTAAAAAGATGGAACTTTGTAGTACATTAAAGTATTGTGAAGTTGATTTAATTATTTCCAAAAAAGAATTCCGAGATTTTCTTATCGATGCTCTCTTAGATTACGAATCTAAAATTGCAATATTATTTGTTGATGACAAAAGTATAGAAATCATAAATGAAAACAATGATTATATAGAAAAGTCAGGATGGCTTACTAAGACCAATACCGAAGATGATGTAGTAATTATGCTGCATACCTCAGGTACTACAAGTAATCCAAAGCGTGTAATGCTAACAAACAATAACTTAATAAATAATATTGAGTCCAACATTGCATCATTAAAATTTAAATCCGAGGATAAAGCTTTAATAGCTATCCCTATGTTTTTTGGGTATTGTAATACAGCACAGTTTCTAACACATTTATATTTAGGTGCATCAATCGTAATTATGGATAGATTGTTCTTTCCAAAACTATTCTTAGAAATTATACAAGCAGAAAGAATAACTAATTTTACCGGAGTACCTTCTAATATGCTAATGCTTCTAGAGTATAAGAATTATAAAAAGTACGATTTTAGTTCATTAAGATATATATGTTTTGGTGGGGCTGTTAAACGTCAAATTATCGCTAATTGAAACATCATTTTATTTCTAGTATTTTCGAATGCCTTGCGTCAGATTATTACTATATAAACACTTTATTACTATAGAAAAAGCATTTTGCTAATAGTTCT
>Ga0255360_1000317_pt1 | contig 11460 bp, 10 predicted proteins | sample GFST50metaG_FD_186004 | JGI IMG/M metagenome (GOLD analysis project Ga0255360, IMG submission 186004) | Peat soil microbial communities from Stordalen Mire, Sweden - G.F.S.T50 | ecosystem: Environmental > Terrestrial > Soil > Wetlands > Peat | place: Sweden: Norrbotten County, Stordalen Mire... | reverse complement strand
AGAAATAAGGTTCAGTATTAATACTTCTTCCATTATAGATCAATATGAACATTTTACAGCTTCTCGTGACAAAAGAATAGAAGCAAGTATTAAGGTGGCTAAAGCAGGATATCCTACTGGATTTTTAATTGCTCCTGTATTTATTTACCCTAATTGGGAAAAAGAGTACCATGATTTATTACTACAATTAAGAAGCAAGCTACCAAATGATTTAAAATTTCCAGTAACTTTTGAGGTTATATCTCACCGATACACTACAATAGCTAAAAATAGAATACTTAATATATTTCCTAAAAGCGATTTACCTATGAATGATGAAGAGCGTAAGTTTAAATATGGACAATTTGGATATGGGAAGTATGTATACCCAAAAGAAAGCATAGATAGAATAAAGCAATTCTTCATAAAAGAGATAGAAGAACTATTTAGCAATAAAGAAGTTAAATATATTATATAGTAATTTTAAATCTATTGAAGACTATAAAAATGGTAAAACTAAAGTAAGGCATATTCAAAAAAATAACTAGTCAGTATTCTAGTATATTTTTTTTCATATGCCTAATTGGCTTTCTTGTAGGCATAGTAATGAAAGAGACAAAAGGAAAAGCTAATCCTCAAATTGTAAATAAACTAATTAATGAAGAAATAAAAAAATATTAAATAGTAACATATTAATATAGTATAATGGAATTACCTAATTTTTTAATAATTATGGTATTTTTGTATTGATTTTGTGAAAATGGAGAAAATTTAAGAAATGAGTATATTAAATATTGAAAATGTAGATAAAAGCTATAAACTAGGCAATAAAGATAAAATTAAAGTTTTAAATGGTATCAATTTGCAAGTAGAAAAAGGAGAATTTGTTGCAATCATGGGACCATCCGGTAGTGGGAAAACTACTTTGTTAAACATACTTAGCGGAATAGATTCAGCTGATGAAGGAAAAGTTTTGTTTAATGGCAGTAATTTAAAAAATATGAATAGATCAGAAATGGCTTTGTTTAGAAGACAGAAAATGGGTATGGTTTTTCAAGAATTTAATTTGATTGATAGTTTAACAGTAAAAGAAAATATAATGATACCAATGATTTTAGAGAAAAAAGAAATAGAAGAAATGGAGTGTAAAACTCAAAACCTTACTGAATTGCTTGGAATTTCAGATATTTTGAACAAAAATACATATGAAATTTCTGGAGGACAGAAACAGCGCACAGCTATATGCAGGGCTCTTGTAAATGAGCCTGTTGTGATATTTGCAGATGAACCCACAGGAAATTTAGATTCTAAATCAACAAAGGATGTTATGAATTATTTAAATAAAGTTAATGAAGACTTTAGCACTAGTGTATTGATGGTAACACACGATTCTTTTGCAGCAAGTTACTGTAAACGAGCTGTCTTATTAAAAGATGGAAAAATTATAGCAGATATATTAAAAAAGGCATCAAGAAAAGAATTTTTCCATAAAATATTAGGATTACTTTCCTTAATTGGTGGTGATTCTGATGACCTTTAATCAGATTGCTTTAAAAATGCTTCGTGTAAATTTTAAACGATATTTATTATATTTTATATGCAATGCTTTTTCTGTTACTCTGTTTTATTGTTTTGCAGCTTTATTTACAAATAATTCATTTATGAATAATCCAGCAATTGATAGCAGTATATCAAGCAATATTATAGCTCCAAGCTTTCTTGTTTCAATATTCACAATATTGTTTGTTCCCTATTTTCATAGTGCATTTCAAAAGCTTCGTAGAAATGATTATGGAATTTTACTAACATTGGGAATGACAGAAAAAGAAATCTTAATCAATATATTATTTGAAAATGGAATAATTGCTTTGATTTCTGTTGTATTTGGATTGCTGATAGGCAGTGTTATTTCTGCTTGTTTTTATGAGATTATTATAAAAGTTATTGGTATATCCGTATTGTCATATAAAATAAATGGCAAAGCTTATGAAGTTACAATACTTTTTTACGGAGCTGTATTTATAGTTACTGTAATAATTAGCATTTGTCAGTTCCTTAAAATGAAGATTGCTGATTTAATAAAGGAAAGATACAAAGGGGACAAAGGAAAAAAATCTTCTAGAATAATATTTTATATGGGTATAGTTATGTTAACCATTGCAATAATTATTATGATAACATATTTTGATTCTCAGCATAGTTATGTATGGTTTTATAGCATGATCATATGTTTTGTTGGAACTTATTTGATTATCAGTAATTCAGATATTATTATATTATGGTTGGAAAAAAACAACAAACAATATTATGTAAGGAATAGTTTATTTTTTTCAGATTTAAAATATCACCTTCATTCCATTAAGAAAGTTTTGATTGCAGTGGTATGGCTATTCGAATTTGCTGTTTTTTTTATTGGGCTTAGCATGATATTATATCCTAGTTTAAGTAAAGATGCTATTACATATACCCCATATCATATGGAGTTTGTCCAGATGGATGGAATGAATAAAATTTCTGATAAAAATTTAGAAGATATATTAGATAGTGGTAGTACGAAAGTAACAGAAGAAAAATCAATGGAATTTTTAAGAAATGGAGCATTTAACATATTGTCGGAATCCAAGGTAAATGCTATTCTACAACGTAATTATAATATAAAAAAAGGTACTTTTATGACAGTATTCCAGTATGACTTACAAGATGGATGTGAGCATGATCTGAAAAATCCAGAGGAACTTTTTTTTACATGCAATAATAAAGAAGTAAAGCTAAAATCTGCAGGAAGTAAATTAGATATATTGTTTGATAAAAATTATCTGGCTGACAACACAATAATTGTTAATAATGATGATTATGAACAAATAAAAAAAACTTCCAACGATTATGAAAGTGGGGTTTTGAAATTATTTGACTTTGAACAATGGAAAAAATCAGGAAAGGTAATAGAAACATTACAACAACAATTGAATAAGGTGAATTATAAAGACAAGTCAGATTTGAATGATTATAAAATCACCTCAAGAATAGAACAATATAAAATAGCCAAACAATCTGCATTATTTTTAATAATTACGGTATCTTTTGTATTGATTTTGTTCTGGCTTTCAGCAAATATAATATTACATTTAAAATTACAGTTAGAATTAGAAGCTGAACGAAGAAAATACAGCAATTTATATAAAATGGGAATGCAAGAGAAAGAAGTTAAAAATTTAATTTTATATAAGCATGTTTTTTTATTTGTGGCACCGGTCATTTTGGGAGCTATTATAGCTTTGTTTTATAACTATTCACTTTTTACCATTTGTAGTTACGGGGGTATAGGTGTCAAATATTGTGGTGTAATTTCAATAATAATTATTATAATTCAAATAATATTTGTGAAAATTTATACAAGGGCTTTTTCTAAGAAATTACTAAAGGAAATATTGTAGCATTAATTGAGTGTAAATATTAAGAGGAGTGAGTTTAATAAATGAAAAATATTAGAAAAGTAATTATTTTATTAGTATTAATAATAGTTCTTGCAGTCGTTGCTCATCCAATATCAATGTCAAATCAGTATGTTGGAATTGCAGTTGCTAGTATAATATTAATAATAATTGGTGTAATTTTCTCAAATATATCAGCATTGTTTGTTTCAGAAATCTCTAAATTTTTTCTGAAACTTTTTAGAAAAAAATGAAACAACTAAAAAGATACATTATATAAAAGGAACTGTGCCTTAGTGCAACAGCTCCTTTTTATTTGATATTAAGTTTAATATATTTAATTAATTAAAGAGTTTTATGAGCATGAAATTCAAAAATGCCGTATTACTTACAAAATATAAAAATATTTACATATACGTGCAACCTTTCTATGTAGATGTGGGGTATTATAAATGAAAGGGGGAATTAAATTGTCAAGTAAGCCAATACAAAAGGATGATGAAATAAAAGATGTTCTTAAAAAATATACAGATATGGTATATAAATTAGCATTTTCACGAACTAAAAATAAAGCGGATGCAGAAGATGTGTTTCAGGAAGTATTTTGCAGGTATTTCCGTAATGACACACAATTTCAAAGTGAGGAGCATAAAAGGGCATGGCTGATTAGAGTTACAATCAATTGCAGTTACAAGCTTTTTAGCTCTGCTTGGTTTAGGAGAACTATTCCTCTTGAAGACAATATAGAATTTAACGAAGAAGAAAATCAGGTTTACTTTAGCGTAATGCAGTTGCCATTAAAATATCGTACCGTTATCCATCTGTATTATTATGAAGATATGACTATTTCTGAGATAAGCAAAACATTAAAAATAAAAGAGTCAACCGTAAAATCCCAATTACATAGAGCTAGGGCTCTTTTAAAAGTTAAATTGAAAGGAGAGTATGAGGATGTTTAAAGATGTATACAAATGTGCCAATAAAAAAATATCAATTAAATCCGAGCTTGTGGAAAATACAGAAAGCAAGGCAAGTGAGCAGCTTAAAGAAATTTCTGAAAAACGTAAAAGTTTCTTTGGTTATGGAAGAGTTGCTATACCGATTTGTCTTGGGATAGTTCTATGCATTATTGTAAGCATACCACATGTCCTTAATGATGACGCTTCAAAAAATACACACTTATTACGTAATGGTCCGCGTATAAGCATAAGAAGTGATGGGAATTCCATAGGCACTAGAAAGAATGGGGTGTGTATGTACCAGTTTTATAGATACAATGGTAATTATTATTCGTTAAAGGATGCATCTCCTAATATACAGAAAAATATCTCTAAACATCTCTATGGAGATTTTTATGAAATTAAGGGTGTGGATACCTCAAAAAGTATTGCATTATTTATAAATAATTATTATTATCTCTTAGATTATGCTTTTAAAGATACTGTTACTTTTAATGGAAAACCTTATCTTATCAATGCAGTTGCTACAGATACTCCTGGTAAATATTTAGGGGACGCAGATAAATATAAAATATATGAAATGGCAGGCTCTGATATTTCAAAAGTAATTTTAATAAAAATAGGAAATTTTTATCATATAGCATATCAATACCTTTCTTCAGTAAAACTAATGGGTATAACCTATGAACTTGAACCTTATAAACAAAACATAGATAAGAATAATGTAGAGGAATACATTAACATGGCAGGGCCCTATAAGGCTTATAGGTATGATAAAAATGATATCAATAAAACTATTATTATTCACATTAATGATACAGAAGAGGTCATGGCAAATTCTACCGTAATCAATGGAGAAGATCAACTTCCTGTATCAAATTATGATAGCCCTGAAGAATCTATGTATCCGTTATTAGCAACTGTTCAATGGGAAAATCATGGGATCTATATATTAGGTAGTCAAGGGGAATCTGATTCACTAAAGAAACAGTTGGGACAGCAAATAGACAATTATAACTACAAAGGTTTCAATTATGAAATTTACGAAATGAAGGGTGTGGATACCTCTAAATGTATCATTATTAAAAACAATCAAGTCTACTTAAAATATTACTTTATGTTTACAGATACCATTAACTTTAACGGAAAAACTTATGTAATAGGTGACGGTAATGCAGGCTATATTAAGGGTAGCCAAATAGGAATGTTTGGTTCTAATAAAGTTTATGAAATTAAAGGTGAAGATTCTGATAAAGTTATAGATGTTTTTATGTCAGGATCTGCAGAAGGTATGAGCTTGCAATCAGACTTTACAGCCTATAGACAGGACAAATAGTATTGAAATATACTATTTGTCCTGTCTATAGGTAATGGTGGCAGTGTAGTTTTATGGTAAGTTATGGTATTATAATCATTAGTGGTTATATACTTTTTAAAATAATTTTCTTATGGAGAGTGAGTTGAATGAAAAAAATCTTTTTATATGCTGTTTGTATTGCTATGATAATAAGTTTTTCAGCTTGCAGTAATAAGGCTGTTTCTACATACAATACAACAAATACAGCAAATACAGTAAATGCAGCTGTAAAAACTCCTGTTTATCCTAAAAGTACTTCTTTCAATGATAGGGAAAATGGACAGAAAAGCCAGTTAGATGAAAGCTTTATAAAATCGCTAGATAGTTTTTCATATACATCTGCGTCTAAGCTTCTAAGTGGTAGTGAAAAAAATATCAGCTATTCCCCAGCAAGCCTTTACATGGCATTATCTATTGCAGCAATAGGTTCAAGCAATACTACACAGGATGAAATCTTTTCTGTTCTTGGTACAAGTGGAAAAGGCATAGATTATCTTTCTGACCAAAACAGTAAGCTTTTCAGGCTTTTATATTTAGATAATGAAATAGGTAAGCTTAAAATAGCAAATTCCATATGGCTTCAAAAGAATTTATCTTTTAAAAAATCTTTTTTAGACAGTGCAGTTAATAATTTTTATGCTTCTCTTTTTAATGTTGATTTCCGTGATAAAAACACTTCCAAGCTTATGAGTAAGTGGGTTTCTGAAAATACCAATGGTATTTTATCCCCGCAAATTTCTACTAATAAAGAACAGATTATGTCTATTTTAAATACAATCTATTATAAAGATCAATGGACTGACAGATTTGATAAAGATAAAACAAAACAGGATACTTTTTATCTATCAGATGGCAGTAAAGTACAGTGTGATTTTATGAACAGTACCGATTTATCACACGGATTTATAAAAGGAAATGGCTTTACAGCTTCATCACTTGACTTAAAAAACGGTGGCAGTATGATATTTGTTCTTCCTGATAAGGGGGTAAGTGTAGATAGCTTGATTTCTACACCTGAAAAGGTTGCAGCCCTTTTTCAGAATGAAAACACCATCTTTGGAAAGGTAATCTTCCAGGTTCCTAAGTTCTCCTTTGGTAATAGTATGGAATTAAAAGACGTACTGGAAGGCATGGGCATAAAATCTGCCTTTAGAAGTAACGCAGATTTCTCAGGTATTACTGATGGTACAGCTTTCATATCAAATGTTAAACAGCAAACTCATATTGCTATTAATGAAGACGGAGTGGAAGCAGCGGCATTTACACAAATCAACTGTTGTGGTAGTGCATTACCTAAAAATGAAGTAGCAAAAATGATTTTAAATAGACCATTTATTTTTGCATTAAAATCTAATGATAGGCTTCTTTTTATGGCAGTTGTTAATAATCCCACTGAAAACTAGCATAGACACATGAAAAAAATACAACATTTTATCAAAGGACGGTAAGTTAATGCTTACGGTCCTCTCTTCTTTTGAGCAGAAAAAAATTTTCATGAGGAAACTAAAATATTATCTCACTAATATATTGCAATTTCTACCATTATACGTTAAAATTATTTTAACGTTAAAATAATTTTAACGCAATGTGTAGAGGAGGAAATTTATGAATTTTAATCTTATGAAAAATAAAAATTTATCTTTACTCATGTTCAGTAACTTTGTGTCTCTTACTGGAACTCAAATGCAGGAATTTGCATTATCCTTATATGTTCTAAAAAGAACAGGTTCAGCAACGCTATTCTCTTCAGTATTAATTGTTGCATTAATACCCCAAATAATTGTAAGCCCTATAGCTGGTGTCTTTGCAGACTGGATAGATAGGAAAAAAATTATAATATATTTAGATGTTATCAGTAGTCTATTAGTTTTTATTTTTGCTTTAATTTATATGATATGTAAAGGGCTATCCCTCGAAGCTATATATACACTAGTTATTATGCTGACATTAGCTTCGTGCTTATATCAACCAGCTATGGGAACAATTATTCCAACAATTATTGATAAAGAAAATTTAATAGATGCTAATGGCATTAGTTCACTAATAAAAAATATAGGGAATTTGATATCACCCTTGGTAGCTGGCATTTTATTTGGGTTTTATGGATTATTAGCAATATTAATAATAAATTCTATAAGCTTTTTGCTCTCAGCCGTAAGTGAAATTTTTATAAATATTCCAAAGGTAAATAAAATGTCAAATAAAATAAATTTTAAAACTTTTAGTAATGACTTTCGGGCAGGTATTCAATTTATTAAGGAAAGACAGTTACTACTATATATCATAATTTTAGCACCTATTTTAAATTTTATTTTTGGCCCTTTGTTTTCTATAGGCATTACATTTATATGTAAAAAGTTATTTAAAATATCAGATTTTCAATATGGTTTTATGCAAATGATAATAATGTTTTCAATGATTATAGCACCTTTTATAACCAGCAAGTATTCTAAGAAGTTTTCATTAAGTAAATTGATACTCGTTGATTTTTTCACATGCTCTATTCTTATTGGAATCATGGCAATAACTCCTTCACCCTTGTTTTTGAATTTATTTAGTAGCAACTTAATACCATATATTAGTATTACAACAATGTGTTTTTTAGTAGGATTAATCATAACTTCTGCTAATATTGCACTAAGCTCCATGTTTCAACAAATAGTTCCTTTATCAATGATGGGAAGAGTAGGAACAGTTATGAGCACTTGTTGCGTGGCGATGATGCCCATAGGACTTATATTCTTTGGAATCTTATATGACTCTATAAGTGCTTGGCTTTGCATATTAATTAGTTCTATCATTTTACTTTCAGCTATATTGATATTTAGAAAGCCTTTAATGAACTGTGATAATATAGCTGACTGCACCATAACCACTATAAATTAGTTAATGTTATTCCCATACAATGAAAAAATGAGCTATAATAAGCTTGGAGGGGATAACGTGAAAGAAAAAATTATGCTTAGTACTTTGGAAGAAATAAAGGCGTTCTCAGATCCATTTAGATATAAAATTTTAATGTGCTTTTATAGAAAGAAGCAACCTGCTACTGTGAAGGAAATTGCTGTTGCATTAAACGAAGTTCCTGCAAATGTGCATTATCATGTTAAGAAATTAGAAAAGGTAGGTATTCTAAAACTTGTTTACACTAAAGAAATTAATGGAATAATAGCTAAATATTATGAGCCGACAGCAGAAACCTTTGATATTAATTGTGCTAGTGAAATTCCACAGTCAAGTAGACAGTTAATATTAGCAGAGAGTAAACAATTTCTTGCACAAATATATGATGAAAGTAAGAATATTTTTATTGAACATATTGATGAACAATCGGAAACTATAAATAAAAAAAAAGGTACTATAAGCATGGATGATTTATATCTTACAAGGGATGAAGCAAAAGAATTTGAAGAATATATAGCAGACTTTATGATTAAACATGCCAGTAAAGCTAGAAATACTGAGAAATTAAAAAAATTTCATTGCTTTTTTAGTATTGTTGAAATGAAATGAAAATTCACTTAAAAAAGCACTTGACTTTGGGTTTACTCTAAGTGGTACAATTTAAACAACAGGAATAAACAATGATAAAGAGTATAGGAGGACAATAATATGAAGACAGTAACATTGGGAAAAACAGGACTTGTGGTAAGCAAAAACGGATTTGGGGCACTTCCCATCCAGCGTGTTTCAAAAAAGGATGCTGTGTATTTATTGCAGAAGGCATTTTATAACGGCATAAATTATTTTGACTCTGCAAGATGGTATTCAGACAGCGAGGAAAAACTTGGTGCTGCCTTTTCTTATACAAGAGATAAGATTGTTATCAGTACAAAAACGGGAGCACAAACTGCTGAAGGTTTTTGGAAAGATTTAGAGCAGAGTCTTAAGAATCTGCAGACGGATTACATTGACATATACCAGTTTCATAATCCGGCATTTTGCCCAAAGCCAGGTGATGAATCTGGACTTTATGATGCAATGTTAGAAGCTAAAAAACAGGGGAAAATCCGTTTTATCGGAATTACAAACCACAGACTGGCAGTAGCAAAAGAAGCAATAGAATCAAATTTGTATGATACAATGCAGTTTCCATTCTGCTATCTTGCAAGTGATGCAGATATAGAAATTGTGGAGTCATGCAAGGACAAGAATATGGGATTCATTGCAATGAAAGCTTTATCAGGAGGACTTATTACAGATTCTGCCATGGCATATGCATATCTTGCACAGTTTGAACATGTTGCTCCAATCTGGGGCATACAGCGTGAAAACGAACTGGATGAATTTTTATCTTATAATGATAACCCTCCAGTTTTGACAGAAAAGATGAAAGCACAGATTGAACACGACAGAAAAGAATTATCTGCTGATTTCTGCCGAGGCTGTGGTTATTGTATGCCATGCCCTGCTCAAATTGAAATCAATAATTGTGCAAGGATGAGCCTTCTTCTTCGTCGTGCTCCACAGGATACATATTTGTCAAAAGATTGGCAGGAGGAAATGAAAAAAATTGAGAATTGTATTCATTGTAATAAGTGTATGAGTAAATGTCCATATGGGCTCAATACTCCAGAGCTATTACGAAAGAATTATGAGGATTATAAGACGTTTCTATAGAAAAAACCCATGGGGGCCAGAATGAATTATTATCAAGAAGAAATTGAAAGTGATCTTGTAATACCTGCCCGAATTTATATTGGAAAATCTAAAGGTAATAATTGCCATTATCCATTACATTGGCACAAAAATTTAGAATTTGATCTGGTGTTAGAAGGTGTGATAAAAGGAAGAGTTAACCAGAAGAAAACAGAGGTTCCAGCTGGAGAATTCTTTTTTGTGAATAGTGGAGAGTTACATGAAACAGATGCAAATGATAGAAATCAAATGTACTCAATTACAATTTTATTATCTTACAATTTACTGAAGGAATATTGCTCAAATATCGATTCATACTATTTTGATTTTTCAGGGAACATAGATGCCCAGAACAAAGTGAAGAATTTAATCATTGAGTGTGCAGATTTGTATGAAAAAAAGGAAGAATTCTATGAACTTGAAATTTCAATTGTTTTAAGAAAAATATGTAGTGTTTTATTAAAACAATGTAAGAAGAAAAGAGAAGGCGTGAATTACAACAGGTATGAGCAAAAAAGCATGATTAATATCAAAAAAGCAATTGCATATATGGAGAAACATTATGAAAATGATGTTTCTCTTCAAAGTATTGCAGAGGAAGTTAGAATGACTCCAACTTACTTTTCTAGATTTTTCAAGAAAACAACAGGTGAAACCTTCTACTGTTATTTAAACAAAATTAGGCTATATTATGCACATAAAGAACTTATAAACAGTGATGCATCCATGACAGAAATTGCATTAAACAATGGCTTTTCCAATGTGAAATCATTTATAGAATCCTTTAAAAAAGTTTATAAATCTACTCCAGCAAAATACAAGAAGAAGCTTGATGTTTAAGATAGGAGCTACTTTGAATCAGAAATATGTTTATTGCAAAAAGATAATATTTGACAATAATAAGCCAAAAATGAACAATACTTTCAGGTGAAACGGTGATAATATAACAATATAATTATCGAAAGGAAGTATGTATTATGCATAAAGATTTAGAAATGGCATTTCAGGAAGTGGTGAGATTATTAAAAGAAGATAATAGGTGCAAGGGTGGATGGCACTACGGTTCTGTAAGCAGAGGTACAACGGATATTTATTC
>Ga0255360_1000314_pt1 | contig 11535 bp, 10 predicted proteins | sample GFST50metaG_FD_186004 | JGI IMG/M metagenome (GOLD analysis project Ga0255360, IMG submission 186004) | Peat soil microbial communities from Stordalen Mire, Sweden - G.F.S.T50 | ecosystem: Environmental > Terrestrial > Soil > Wetlands > Peat | place: Sweden: Norrbotten County, Stordalen Mire... | reverse complement strand
GTTGACGTCCCGGAAGCGATCGAGGTTGAGCCATACCAGAGCAAGTTGGCGGTGGTCTGCCTGGGCAGAAGAGAGCGCCTTCTCGAGGGTCAGCGCAAGCATGGTGCGGTTGGGCAGCTGGGTGACGGAGTCGATCAGGGCGAGCTTCTCGACGAGCTTTTCGGCGCGCTCGTCCTCCGAGATGTCGACGGCCATCATCGCCGTTCCCCAGACGGCCCCGTCGGCGTCGCGAATGGGCAGCATCATGGTGCGCAGCCAGCCGTCGCTCTGACCGAACTCGGGCAGCACCTTGTCCTCATGGAACACCGCCTCGCCGGCGAAGACCCGCGCGAAGCGCTTCTGCAGGAGCTTGCGCACTTCGGGGCGCAGGCGCTGGCCGCGCATCTCCTCACGCGGCATGCTCGCCAGCTCTGCGGCGGAGCGACTCGCCTCGCGGATGACCAGATCACGGTCAAAGATGATGACCTTCAGCGGCGAGTGCTCGAGGATCGTCTCGAAAGCGCCCAGCGCATCGTAGGTGGGCAGCTGCGCTTTGGCCTTGACGATCTCGAGATGCGCCTGGCGAGGCGCACCCGAAAGCGTCGTTGCTCGCTGCATGGGCTCTCCTCTGCGCGCAGCACGGGGCCAAGGGTCGCCCGCCCCACTCGCGATCACTTCCTATGAGTATCGTCGCCTGGCGCGATTCCCTTAGCAATCAGATAGGCTGAGCTGCACATGATCCGGACTGATGACTTGGGAGCAGCACGGCCGACTCGAGTGGCTGCCGCAGCTCAGGGCCGGGCCTTCAGCGGAGGTATCGGCGGCGGCGACTCCGCCTGCCGAGCCTTCTCGCCCATGGCTCGCTGCACAGCGCGAGGGAGCAGGGCCATCCGCTCTTTGAGCACGCATTCGACGGCGCCCCCCCTCATCATATGGGCGTTGATCTCCTCACAGATGGTGGCGAAGACCCCGACAAAGGGCGTCTGTGGACAAGCCGCGCTCGCCAGCTCGAGGGCAGCGCGGGGGTCCGACCTGCCGGGCACATGTCTGCCAGACCTGTTGAGTGCCGGAAGTGGCTGCACAGCGCGCCGTCGCCGACACGCCGCCGACTCTCCATCCCGTCAACAGCCCACACCGCCACCGCGCGACGCTGGGCATGGTCTTCCTCGCACTCACGGTCGCCCAGGCGCTCGTCTGTCGGGCGGTCACGCTCGCTTGCCTTGCCGGGCTATGATGTGGCGGCCCAGACGGCGAGCAGGGAGGATCAAGGTCGCCGATGAAGATCTTCGTCGCCCTCGTGCACCTCGTCTTTGCTACCACGTGGTTGGGTAGCGCTTTCTTCTATGGCGTCGTCCTGCAGCCCAAGCTGAACACACTGCCCCTGGCCGAGCAGCGTGCCCTGGCGCACTCGCTGCGCGCCACCATGACCCCGCTGCTTGCAGTAAGCGCGCTCCTCACTATCGTCAGCGGTCTGGTGATGATGGTGCAGCTGCACAGCCAGCACCCGGGCAGCTTCTCGCAGAGCCGCTGGGGTCTTGCCCTGATCATCGGAGCCCTGGCCTCGGTGGGCGCCCTGGTGATCGCCTTCATCGAAGCGGCGGCCGCCCGAAGAGAGGGCCGGCCCAACGAAGACGAAACGGCGAGCAAGCTGGGACGGCGCTTGCGCCGCGAGCGCAGTGCGCGGCTCGTCGCCGTGGCTCTGCTCTTCGTCGCCTTGGCCACCATGGCCGTGGCCCGCTACAGTTAAGGTTCGCTGAAGATGGTCGTTGGTCAGGCGCCCGTCTTTCACGGCCGATGGCCTGGAGTGACCGCGGCGTCCGGCGCCGATGGGCAAGCCGACTGGCGAGTGACACTGTGACTGCGACATCGAGAACGCTCTCATGAACAGACGCGGCGGTGCTCTGCGGACTCTGCCCTGGCTGATCGTCGCTGTGGTCCTGGCCCTGGGGGCCGTCCTTGTCACCCGCGGGCATCTCCTTGTCGGGGCGTTGCTTTGTGGCCTGGGGGTGTTGCGCATCGCCTACCTGTCTGTCCTCACTGGCCGCCGCTCCGCAGGTGGCCGCCGGTGGGACACCGACCCGGGCCGCCTGCTGCTGCGTGGGCTGCGGCCGCGCGCGGTCACGCTGGCTGCCGCGACCATCGGCATTGAGCCCGCCGAGCTGCGCCGCGACTTCGCCGGTGGCCGCTCGATCGCCGAGATCGCCACCGCCGCGGGAGTGGCACCCGAGACGGTCACAAGCGCAGTGATCGCCGATGCCACGGCCATGCTCGACAAAGCTCTGGCCGACGGCACAGCGCCTCCGCAGGCGGTCTCTCAAGCCAAGACCAGACTGCCGGTCTGGACGGCTCGTCTCATCCACGCCGCAAGGGACGACCTGCCCGGACCGACGAGGACCCCCGGCTCCAGGCTTCGCTGACGAGAAGCGCCTGGGCGTCGGCGGCTTGGCGTGCTGCCGCGCCGCCCGGCCCGGTGCCCGTCTTTCTTCATGGGCCGAAGAAGGCGGTCGCCGGCCGTCGTCGCTCTCAGAAGATGCCGAAGTGGATCATCGACACGACGCCGAACACGAGGCAGTAGACGGCGAACGGGACCAGCGTGCGCGTCTTGAAGTAGCGCGACAGAAAGACGATCGCAAAGAGCGATGACCCCGCGGCGGCCAGCGCCCCGGCCAGCACCGGGCCGCGGACGCCGGCCCCCAGGGGCCCCGTCAGGTCGCCGATCTTGAGGATGCCGGCCGCGAAGATGACCGGGGTCGAGAGCAGGAACGAGAACCGCAGGGCGTCCTCGTTGTTCAGGCCGCGGAACAGCCCGCCGACCATGGCGATCCCTTCGCGGCTGATACCGGCCAGAAGCGCGAGCGCCTGGGCCGTGCCGATGAGCCCTGAGCTCAGCCAGCCGATCCCGGCCAGTTCGCGCTCGGCGGCGGCGTCCATGGAAACGATCGCATCGTCGCGAAAGCGCGTCTGGCGTGCCGGCTGCCCCGCGGCCGGGGCGATCGCCGGGGACGAAGCCAAGGCGGAGATCTCGGCGGCCGGCACGCCAGCCGCGGCGGCAAGCCGCACGTTGCGGCGCCGGAAGGCCTCGCCGGCCGCAAGGATCAAGCCATTGATCGTAAGGAAGCACGCCGCCGCCAGGGGCTTGGCGAAGAGCACCCGGAACTGGTGCTCGAAAGCGAGGCCGAGAATGCCGACCGGGATGGTCGCGATGATGATCAGCCACGCCAGCCGCTCCGCGTCGGTCTCGATGCGGTGCCTGACCAGCGTGCGCCCGAACCCCTTGGCGATCCGTGCCCACTCGCGGATGTAAAAGGCCAGCAGCACCAGGGCCGTCGCCAGGTGGAGCCCCACGACGAAGGCCAGGTACGGGCTCTCGGGCAGTGACTCCTGCGAGACGAGCGTCGCCCAGCTGCCACCGAACCACGAGGGGATCAGGACCGTGTGACCGAGGCTGGAGATCGGGAACAGCTCGCCGATCCCCTGGATGATGCCGATCACGATCGCCTGCAGGTAGCTCATGTGGTAGACGTGGTGCACGGCCTCATCCCTTCTCGCCAGGGCGCTTCTGAGGGTCGAGGTTGTCCCGCAGCGCAGTGGCAAAACACGGCGAGCAGCGACTATCTCGCGGATCGACTCAGCCGAAGCTGAAGACTACCACCCCCTCTCCACCCAGCGCGGAGATCCCCAGTGGCGGCCCGATGACCTGGGCCGCCACTGGGGAAGGTCAGCCGGTGGTCAGTTGACAGCGATCCCCTCGAAGGCTTGGGGAGGCGTGGGCAGTCCACTGATCGTCTGGATCCAGGTGAGCGTGCCATCGTGGTTCACGCGGTAGGCGAGCAGCTCACCGGCACCGCTGCACTCCACGTAGAGGAAGCGTTGATCGGGGGTGGCCACCGAGTCGATCACGCCGGGTGCGATCGTGGCCGCCACGCCCATCAGGACGGGAACGCCACTTGAGTTCACGGTGTAGGCGCTGACGTTGCCGCTGCCGGCGTTGGAGATGTAGTAGAAGCCGCGGGCGGCGCTGATCCAGCAGGCCGCGGTGAAGCCATCGGCCGTGGAGCCGATCCCGGTCAAGCTGTTGTCCGGGTTGATCGTGTAGGTGCTGAGGTGGCTCATCGCCGCCTCGACGACCACCAGGCGACCCCAGGGGTCGAAGGTGAAGGCAAACGGCACCGGCGAGGTCGAGCTGTTGGCGACCACCGTCTTGCCCAGCACACCGCGAGCACCGACCCAGAAGACGTCGATGGCGCTGGTGCTGGCCTTGGTGGTGACGATCAGCCGGCGGCCGTCGGGTGAGAAGCCGATCTGACCGGGTGAGTGCAGGAAGTCGGGCGGGTTGGTGTTGCCCAGGCCCAGTGAGCGGTGCGAGAAGCGCATCCGCCAGAGGTGGTCACCGGCCAGCCAGTAGCCCTGCACCGAGCCCTGGCCGCCGGCGTTCAGGACGTAGACCCAGTCGCCGTGCACGGCGATGCTCGCCGGGAACTGACCGCCCGAAGCGGCGACCTGCGCCAGCCAGAGGTGGTCACCGTGCACCCGGAAGAGTGAGATCGAGTTGCTGCCGGCGTTGACCGCCAGGAGCACACGCCCATGCTCGGCGCTGACCAGCGCGCCCTGCGAGGCCAGCGGGTCTGCGGCCGAACCGGCCGCCATGCCGCCTTTGCCGCCGGTAAGGTAGCTGGTGACACGGGTGAGCGTGCCGTCCCAGGCGCGGTCGTAGACGATGATGCGGTTGGCGCCGGGATTGTTCGTCTGCACAAACAGGGCCTTCTGCGAGTGCCAGCCCCCACCTGAGGCGAAGGCGCTCGTGGCGAACATGAGCGCACCCACAGCCAGAACGGCGGCGGCGACAAGCAACACTCTCAAGGGTTTCATGATGTACCCTCCATCCGTTTCGTTTCGTATGAAGATCCGACCTGTACCCGATGCGACGTCGCGCGCGGTTTGGGCAAGGGGCCGCGACGCTCGCGGTGTGCGGTGTGACTCATCTCGGGACCCGCATGCGCACCTCCTCGCCTTGGGCACCCCGGGGGGTGCTGCCGTGCACCCTCTCTTATCCGGCGGAGCCGAACCCGTGCCGCTTCGTCCAGCCCAGCAGCCCGTCAGGCTGTCGACAGGGTGTTGCTTGCACCGCGGTTGTGCCCGAAGGTTCTTGCGCCGCTCTTGTCCGATTCTTACAAGACCATGAACACGCTCGCACTTCGGTCTCGCATCCGCGTTCCCGATGCGGCACAGGGGTAGAAACGAGGGTAGTCGAGCGGCGCATGGCGAGACCGCAGAAAGGACGATCACGTGGCGACCATCCTTGTCGTCGAAGACGAACCGAGCATCGCCGAGATCGTCGCGCTCTACCTCGAACGAGCGGGGTTCTCCGTGCGAACTGCCGCCGACGGCCAGGAGGCGCTCGACGAGAGTGCTCGGTCGCTGCCCGACCTGATCGTCCTCGACCTGATGCTTCCTGGCATCGACGGCTATGAGGTCTTGAGACGATTGCGCACCACGTCCGACACGCCGGTGATCATGCTGACTGCCAGGAAGACCGAGGTCGACCGCATCGCCGGCCTCGAGCTGGGGGCCGACGACTACGTGGTCAAGCCCTTCAGCGCTCAGGAGCTGGTGAGTCGCGTACGCGCCGTTCTGCGGCGGTCGCGCAAGGCAGACGCCCTGCCTGCCGGGGAGCCGCTGACCTTCGACGGGCTCACCATCGACCCTTCGTCGAGGACGGTGCTCGTTGCCGGCGAGGAGCAGCGGCTCACGGCTCGCGAGTTCGACCTTCTGCTCACCCTAGCCCGTCGTCCCCGCCACGTCTTCAGCCGCGACCAGCTCCTGAACGTGGTGTGGGGAACGACCGATTTCATCGACCCGAGCACGGTGACAGTGCATATCCGTAGACTCCGTGAGAAGGTCGAACGAGACCCATCGGAGCCTCGGTACCTGAAGACCGTCTGGGGCGTCGGCTACAGGTTCGAGCCGTGATCGGTCAGGCGGCGGGGACGGACGGCGCCGAGCGCGCCCCCAAGCGGCGACTCGCGGTCTTTGTCGGCGGGGTCGCGCTCGCCGTCGGCGTGGCTCTGGCCGCTTTCTCGCTGCTGCTGCGTCCAGCCAGCAACGACCTCGCTGCCATGACGGCTTACCTCACGCTCACCGCCGCCGTCAGCGTGGCCGCCGGCTATGCGGCCTACCGGCTGGGATGGATGAAGCGCTCTCCCCGCCTGGTCTGGACGCTGATGGCCGGCTACCTGCTGGCGCAGGCGCTCATGTTCGTGAACGTCCTCGTCACCGCGCGACTGATGTTCCTCAACCGCCACGACCTGCTGCTGTCGACGGTCTTGCTCGTTTTCGCCTCCGTCATCGCCGTCTCTCTCGGCTACCTCTTCTCGAGCAACGTCGCCGAGGCGGTAGGCAAGGTGAATCGCGCGGCGGGAGATGTGGCGCGGGGGGAGCTGGACGTCGTCGTCTTAGAGGAGGGACCAGACGAGATCGCCGAGCTCGCGCGCAGCTTCAACCAGATGACAGCGCGCCTGCGGGAGGCCGCTCGCCAGCGATCGGAGTTCGAGCACGAACGACGCGACCTCATCACCGCCGTCGGTCACGACCTGCGGACACCGCTTGCCTCGATCAAGGTGATCGTCGAGGCCCTCACCGACGGCGTCGTCGACGACCCCGCGACGGTGAACCGCTACCTCCTTACGGCCCAACGCCATCTCGGCACGCTGTCGGAACTCGTGGATGACCTGTTCATGCTTGCCCAGCTCGACTCGGGAGGACTGCAGCTCGATTGTCACTCAAACTCCCTGCGGGACCTGCTCTCGGATGCCCTGGAGTCCTTCACACCACAGGCAGAAGCGCAGCGCGTGAGCTTGCGGGGGGAGTATCGCGTCGAGCGTGACGGCGCCGTGTTCGACGCCAAGTACATCGCTCGCGCCCTCGCCAACCTGGTCGACAACGCCCTGCGGCATACCCCCTCCGGGGGAGAAGTCGTCCTGTGTACGCAGCGTACCGCCGAGGGGATCGTCGTGCAGGTGAGCGATACAGGAGAGGGCGTCGCCCCAGAGGACCTTCCTTATGTCTTCGACCGCTTCTATCGCGCCGACCAGTCGCGCAGCCGCGCCACGGGCGGCGGAGGCATAGGTCTGGCGATCGTCAAGGGGATAATCGAAGCTCACGGCGGCAGGGTCGCTGTCGAGTCTCGGCCGCAACTTGGCTCCACCTTCTCGTTCACGCTGCCGGGATTATGACCGGGGACGACGCGTGCTGAATAGGCTCACTACCCGCACGAGTCTCGACACCATCGTCGCGCCATCTCAGCGGGACGGAACCCAGCTCAGTGCGTCGCGCGGGCGACGTTGCAGTGAACCGCAACCACGGTCATGAGCCGCTCCCACCAGTGCTGGGCTCCGTCCACGGCTACCTCCCGGAAGGCAGGAACGATGGAACCGCTCATGGCGACCCTGAAGAGGGCCAGAGAGACCAGGAACACGGTGCGCTATGAGGAAGCCGAAACAGACGAGCCGCTGGTGATCGGCATGCTCTACGTACACAAGGGGGCCGTCAAACGCCTCGAGGATCCGGAGGTGATCACGGTCACCATCACGGCGACCGAAAGATGAGCGCCAGCGGGTCGGCGAGCGAGCGGCAGGCCAGCCCGCAGTTCTCCGCCTACCCGCTGCGCCAAGAGCACCTGCACGGGGCCATGGAGGCTGCCGTCCAGACAGGAGCCGCGAGGGGTCTCAACGTCACCGTGGGGCAGCTCAGCACCTTTGCCCCGGGGGGTGAGGAGGCAGTCTTTGCCGGTCCGCGGGCAGCCTTCGACGCCGCCAGGTCGTTCGGACCCACCGTGATGGTCGTCACCCTTTCGAGTGGGCTGCCGAGCACGCAGACGGTGGCCGAGATCCAGGACGCCGCCAGCTCCTGAGCGACACATGAGCACCTGACTCCCTGACCGGTTGACGCCGGGAATTGGCCTCGCCACGCGCTCGGCGCCGGCCGGTGCGCAGAGGGTCACGTGATCGCGCTACCGGCGGCGAACTGGCCGACAGTCTGTCGGGGATCGTGGCCAGCGTGTCGTCGGCATCCCGTCGGCAGGCCAACGCTGAAGATTCGGGCACTTCGTCGTCCGGACCCCAGAAGGGCCAAAGATCCCGGTTCACATGGCTGGACGCGAGGGTCGCGCACAGGTTTAGGAAACCCACCTAAGGCGTGACGGGTCATGGTCGACCGTGGGCGATTGGGCTGCACGATCCAAGTTTTCCGGAGGGTCGCGGCGTTCAGCAGTCCGTGCCGGTGTTGGGACGTGGCGAGGCGTCCTGTCGGCAATCCGGTCGGCAATGCGCCGGCATTTCGCCGGCATTTCGATGAACGAACATGGCGCGGAGAAGCGAGCGGTAGACACTCGATCGGGCGTTTCGTGGCTTCGCGAAGAGTCAGTCGCGAGGATCGCTTATCGCCCCGACTCGCTTCGAGAGGCTGATGCCGTGGGCCAGGACGATGCCGATCTGCACCACCGAGAGGACTACGGCGATGTCGAAGATCGTAGACTCGGACTGCTTGCTCATGGTCGCCATGGCGGAAGCGACGAACAGGGCGAGCATGCCGGTGGCCAGGGCGTAGCGAAGCCCGAACCACACGTTGTGAAGCGGCAGGCGCACGTACTTAGACCCTTACCGTTCGCGGCAGCTCCCGAATGGCATAGGCAGCGCCAACGACGAGACAGATCTTTCATTATCGAACGAGTGTGGGGCGCCGATACTTCAGAAGACGAGTGCGTGATTCCGTGATCAAGGAGAGCGGGGCCGGCAGGCCGGCAGTTGTTGCCGAACGGCTCCCGCTGGGGCTCGAAAAACCCAGGGGTGCGTTTCGCGACGAGTACGCAAACAGGCAAATCATGAACGGCGCCGGTTGTGGCGGGCATCGACCCCACTGCCACCCACTGACGCTCCGCCCACGAAACATGCCCCCGCCACGGGTGCGATCGCTCGGCGGCCTGGTGCCGCAGGCGGTGGCACGTCGGCCGGCCGGCGACGTGGGCTTTCGTTCGCCCTGACCTTGACTGTGGCGCTGGCCTCGGCGCTGTTCGCGCTGGCCGCGGCGGGAGCGCCCGGAGTGGCCCATGCGGCTTTCGTGAGCACGGTCGCCGGCGCCGCCGGCTCTTCCGGTTCTCAAGACGGCCCGTTCTTCAACACGCCGGCCGGCGTCGCCGTCGATGCCTCCGGGAACCTCTACGTCGCCGAGGGCGACGACACGATCCGCAAGATCACCCCGGCGGGCGTGGTCACGACCCTGGCCGGCACAGCCGGCCAGGCGGGCTCGACCGACGGCACCGGCGCGGCGGCGCGCTTCAGGACGCCGTACGGCATCGCGGTCGATTCGTCGGGCAACCTCTACGTCGCGGACGCGAACAACGACACGATCCGCAAGATCACCCCGGCTGGGGTGGTCACGACCCTGGCCGGCACGGCCGGCGCCGCCGGTTCGACCGACGCCACGGGCACAACGGCGCGCTTCAACAGCCCGCTCGGCATAGCCATTGATGCCTCCGGCAACGTCTACGTCGCCGATAGCAACAACGACACGATCCGCAAGATCACCCCGGCCGGGGTGGTCACGACGCTGGCCGGCTCGGCCGGCGCCGCCGGTTCCACCGACGGCACCGGCGCCGCGGCGCGCTTCAGCTTCCCACTCGGCATCGGCGTCGATCCCTCCGGCAACGTCTACGTCGCCGACAGCAACAACGACACGATCCGCAAGATCACCCCGGCCGGCGTGGTCTCGACGCTGGCCGGCTCGGCCGGCGCCGCCGGTTCCACCGACGGCACTGGCGCCGCGGCGCGCTTCAACACGCCGTACGGGCTCACCGTCGATGCCTCCGGCAACGTCTACGTCGACGACAAGGTCAACGAAACGATCCGCAAGATCACCCCGGCCGGGGTGGTCACGACGCCGGCCGGCACGGCCGGTCAGGCGGGCTCGACAAACGGCGGCCTGTTCAACGCTCCTGTCGGCGTCGCCGTCGATGCCTCCGGCAATCTCTACGTCGGCGACAGTCTCAACGACACGATCCGCAAGATCACCGCCGCCGGGGCGGTCTCGACGCTGGCCGGCTCGGCTGGCTCCGCGGGCTCCACGAACGGCACCGGCGCGGCGGCGCGCTTCAGCACACCGCTGGGCATCGCCGTCGATGCCTCCGGCAACGTCTACGTCGCCGACAGCAACAACGACACGATCCGCAAGATCACCGCCGCCGGGGCGGTCTCGACGCTGGCCGGCACGGCCGGCCAGGCGGGTTCTGCAAACGGCACCGGCGCCGCGGCGCGCTTCAAGACTCCGTACGCCGTCGCCGTCGATTCGTCTGGCAACCTCTACGTCACCGACACCGGCAACGACACGATCCGCAAGATCACCCCGGCCGGGGTGGTCACGACGCCGGCCGGCACGGCCGGCGCTGCCGGGTCCACCGACGGCACTGGCGCCGCGGCGCGCTTCAGAAACCCGCTCGGCGTCGCCGTCGATGCCTCCGGCAATGTCTATGTCGCCGACAGTAGCAACGATACGATCCGCAAGATCACCCCGGCCGGGGTGGTCACGACGCCGGCCGGCACGGCCGGCGCTGCCGGGTCCACCGACGGCACTGGCGCGGCGGCGCGCTTCAACTCGCCGTGCGGCGTCGCGATCGATGCCTCCGGCAACCTCTACGTCGGCGATCAGACCAATGACACCATCCGCAAGATCACCCCGGCCGGGGTGGTCACGACGCCGGCCGGCACAGCCGGCGCTGCCGGGTCCACCGACGGCGCCGGCGCCACGGCGCGCTTCAACTCGCCGTGCGGCGTCGCGATCGATGCCTCCGGCAACCTCTACGTCGGCGACAAGGGCAACAGCGCGATCCGCAAGATGATCCCCGGGCCGGCTCCGGTCACCGGCGTGAGCCCCGCACTCGCCGCCGGCGCGGGCAGCCTCTGGTTCACTGCAAGTCCGAGCCTCACGCTGACGGCCGGCGACGCGGGCGGCGGGGTCGCTCAGACGTGGTACCGGCTCGACGGCGGCAGCTGGACACAGTACACAAGCGCGCTCACACCGGCGGGTGACGGGCTCCACACTCTGAGCTACTACTCGACCGCCGCCGACGGCACCGCCGAGACGACGCACGCCGGCTACTTCGGCATCGACACGACGCCACCGCTCACTACGGCGACCGGCCTGGCCGCCGGCGCCACCTTGGACTGGCACAGCAGTGCGGCGAGCTTCACGCTCGTGGCGAGCGACGCCACCAGCGGCCCCGCCGCCACCTTCTACACGATCGATTCAGGCTCGGCCCAGCTCTATAGCGGCGCCCCGGTGCTCCTCGGCGCCGACGGCAGCTATACGATCACCTACTGGTCTGTCGGCATCGCCGGCAAGGTCGAGACGCCGCACACCGCCTACCTGAACATCGACGCCACGCCGCCGTCGGCCATCAGCGGCCTGGCAAGCGCGACCCACCCCTCGCAGACGACCTGGTATACCAACACCACTCCGGGCTTCGGCTGGAGCGCGGCGACCGACGCCGGCAGCGGCGTGGCCGGC
>Ga0255360_1000311_pt1 | contig 11657 bp, 13 predicted proteins | sample GFST50metaG_FD_186004 | JGI IMG/M metagenome (GOLD analysis project Ga0255360, IMG submission 186004) | Peat soil microbial communities from Stordalen Mire, Sweden - G.F.S.T50 | ecosystem: Environmental > Terrestrial > Soil > Wetlands > Peat | place: Sweden: Norrbotten County, Stordalen Mire... | reverse complement strand
TAACGGCTAGAAAAAAATTAGGAGTCAATTTCCATTGTTCGTGTTTTTCAATGGCTTTTTTGTGATACCTATTTTCTCTGATAAATTTTTTTATAAAAATCTATTGACTATTACTAGCTGGTCTCCTTTTCTTTACAATATATATTTATAAGTCTTTTTCTTCTTTCTTTTAGATAAGCATATAATAACTCTTTTAACTTTGGCTTAATTATGCTATCATCATAACTATAAATAATTCCTCTTATTTTTTCTTTGCTTAAATTATCTCTTATTTTTTCTACTATGAAAAGTGTTTCTTTATAATATTCACACCTAATATGTTCAATTAATTCAAAATGTCGTATTCTACTCTGATTTTCCCATCTTATCATAGCCTTTGACTTTCCAAAAATTAATGATTCAAATCTCATTTTATCTCTTAAAAAATAAGACGCATCCTTTTCATCAATTAAACAACAAAGTGATGATCCGTTGTCATAAAGTGGAGAAATTCTTATATTTGCGCTAATTTTATTCTTTACTATTCCCCAATTGCTATGATGCCTATCACTATTACCGATAAGTGCATCAAATATAGGAATCATTAGAAATTTATAACCTAGCTTTGTTTCCCTAATTGATTGAAGTATCATTTTTACAGAATACGGTTCTCCTGTTCTATAGTCAATAAACTTATCTTGATTATCATTGACAAGATACATATTCAATTATTGTTCACGCCTCCAGGGGGTTTTTCATTTGATTAAAAAGAAGGGCACCCTATATTTCAAGGTTGCCCTTCTTCTTGTTTTGTTGGTTCACACTATATTCATGGCTTTCAGGGGGCTTTATTCCTTCCTAATTCCTATTATCTTCTTCATTTTCCTTTATCAATTGTTCAACTTCATCTATTGTCAATTCTGTAAATTCAATAATCTCCTCAATACTCCTACCTCGTATTATCATTTTTTTTGCTACTTTTATGGTATTTTCTTTTACACCTTCTTTTTTAGCTTCTTCTTTCATCTCTTGGAGCAGAAAAGCATTATTTGCAACCATTTTCTCTACCTCCTCTTTATTTGCATCTAATATATTTTTTGCTATCTCAGCTATTTGTGGTTCTGATGTATTTCCTATCCAATGTTTTAAAACCATCCTATCTTTTTCCGTTATATTGGCAAAGAATAATGCTATTGCCTTTATTCTCTCTATAAACTCCTCTGCATCTATTTTTTGATCCAACAAAAATATTGCCGAAGTTATATTTTTATTTTTTATTAAATCTTCCTTAGTATATTTGTTATTAACATCAAAAATACTATATTCAAAATCTATTATACTATTCCCAAATAATTCGCTGCCACTCACTATTTCTCTAAATCTTTGTGGCGCATCCCATGCTTTCTTTCCGTTATAGAGTACTATTGGTATTACTGCTGGTATTTTTATATTTTTATCATTTGCCTTTTGATTATCATTTTTTGCATATTCCCTCAGTATCTCGCTTATATAAAAGAATAACCTTATTGGCATTCTATAATCAACGGTAGATTGAAATTCTAATAGCACATAGAAAATAACTTCTTTATCTCCTATTATTGCCTTATATACAATATCAGACTCCTTTTCCTCATAATCTGATGAAATATAAGATTTGTTAACCAATATTAAATTCTCAACAGTTAAGTTCTTAGCCCATGGTGCTTTAAGCATTTCTTTAACTAAATCTATAAATATTTCTTTATTAGAATACAAGTCCTTATATCCTTTGTCATGAATATTGTTTATTTTTCTTTTCATCAATTACTGCTCCTTAGATTTTGCAATACATTCTTATTTATATTATACCCAATTTAAAAATTTATTTCACTAATCATTTGTTCATTGTTCGCTAATTTATAATTTGGCAAGTTCGCTTCGCTCACAAAAACCCCCTGGGGGGCGTGAACAAATTGTGAACAATTTGTTTTGATATAAAGTCCACAATATAATTTTCAATTTGTTTGAATAATATGTCTATTTCTCTATTCATATTCAACACAATACATACTAAAATTATGGTATTATAACTTCAAATAAAAAAAATATATTATTATGGGAGATTTTTGTTTTTATTTAGTATTAATACGTGTAAGGTATCTGAAAAAAATTATACGTCAATTAAAATGGGAGGTGAAAATTTGAAAATTACTGATAACAATTTAATAATTGAAATGAAAAATACAAATCCAGCAGCATTAGAGTATGCAATAGATGTATATGGTAAATTAGTATACACTGTAATTTATAATGTTTTAAATACAATATCAGATAAAAGCTGTATTCAAGAATGCGTAAGCGATACTTTTACAGCTATTTGGTATAATATCGAAGCTTTTAATTGTGAAAAAGCTTCATTTAAAACTTGGATTACAGCAATAGCAAAATATAAAGCTATTGATTACAAAAAAAAATATATTAAGAGTTCTAATGTAAAACAGCTTAAGGATGACACTGTTATAGATATGCATAACTCTGAAAATTTAATTATTGAAAGAGAAAACAAAGAAGAACTATTAAGTGCTATTGAAGAACTTGGAAAGCTTGATTGTGAAATATTTATAAGGAAATATTTTTTAGATGAGTCTATAGATGCTATAGCTACTAGATTAGGTTTGACGAGACAAGCTGTAGATAATAGACTTTGGAGAGGAAGAAAAAAGTTGAAAAATAAACTTTGTTTTATTAGAAAGGAGTTGATTCTATAATGATTATAACTAACAATTCAAAGAAAAAATCCATTGATGAAAGAAAATTATTTGAGATGTTAAATGAAATTGACTTAACTGAAGAAGAATTTCAAGCTTCGGATGTAACAGATAAAGATATAAAAATAATAAAGGCAAAAGTTTATAACAATATAGGATTACGACAAAAAAAGAAAATTATAAAAAGAATTGCCATAGCAGCTTCAATTGCAATTGTATTATGTGTACCTTTTTTAAATGTAACTGCATTAGCAGACATAAAGAACTTGTTTCAATTTATTCCTGGTATTGGTATGGTTCAGAAAACAAGTTCTGGAGGTAACTACTATATGTTAACTAAAATGATAAGTAAATCATACGGAAGCGGAAAAATAATAATAAACGGATTTGATATAGATAATAAAAATGCAACTTTATCTATTGATGGTGATAATATTTCATATTTTAATAGTGTTCAAATAGAAAATAGTGATGGCACAGTGTATAATATGAATGAATTTTCTCGTGCAGTTTATAATGATAGAAATAAACTTTATTATTGGAGCAAAACTTATAAGTATAGTGGTGCTATAAATCCAGGAAAAAACTACACTATAATTTTGAATAAAAGAATAAAAATACCAATGTCATTAGTTGCCATTAATGATATAAAAGATTTAAATAACTTAGGTCCAACTTTATCTATTAATGGAATTAATTTAACTGCCCTGTCATCTATTGAAGGTGATAAACTAAAGGTTGACCTTTTAGCGCCACAAAATAGCGGTGACAAGATTTTGTTTTACCCTGATTCTAATATTTCACTAAATGATGAAAAGCATATACCTAAAGATGATGTAAACGGAATTTTAGCCAAAAGTCCAATATATCTTACCGATAATACTACAAACAAATATCCAGCTTATATGAGTCCAAATGTAGCTCTAGGTGAGCAAGAATATTTCTTTAAAACCGGAAATGATATTACTAAGCAATATACATTGACAATATCTAAAATATTAATGGAATATAATTCAAATACTCCACTTTCGGTGGATTTACCACCGGTTGGAGAAAGTTCCCCAAATCAAATTGTAAGTATTGCAGGTTGTCCTGTAGACGTTAGTATCAAAAAAATAAGTGCTACCGAAGTAAGAGTTTCTGTAAATGTAAATTATAATAAGGATTTAAAAAATAATCTTATTTCATTTAATTTAAGTAGTCCTGACATTGTAGATAATTCTATGTATTCCACTGGTTCAATGAATTCAGATCTAAGTTCTTCACCTGATTGTTTTGAATTTAGCATAAACAAAAATACACAACATTTAAATCTCCACTTTAACCACCCTCAAATAGAAATCCAAGGTCCTTGGAGTTTTAATATTAAATTGAAACGATAAATTTAACATGAAAATCAAAAACAAAAAGTGTATTTTATTCCATTTTGTATATATAAAATACACTCTTTGCTGAAAAAATATTTGTATTTTTATATAACAAATTAATTAAAATATCTCGTTATTTACATCTTATGGTTACGTTGGGCTGATGGCTATGGGGGCTTTCTGAGCGGATCGAGCTTTTAAGCGTAAAACAACCTCCTGATGATGTCAAGTCATTAGGAGATTTTCTAATAGAAATATTATGAAAGTTATAACTGCAAGAAATTACTAGATAATTATCTCTATAGCTATAATTATACTTAGAAATGCAGTTTTCAAAAGCTATATTCTGACGCACTACATTCATTTTCCTCTATCAATTGTTCAACTTCATCTATTGTCAGCTCTGTAAGTTCAATAATCTCCTCAATACTCTTACCTCTTATTATCATTTTTTTTGCTACTTTTATGGTATTTTCTTTTACACCTTCTTTTTTACCTTCTTTTATACCTTCTTTTTTAGCTTCTTCTTTCATCTCTTCGAGCAGAAAAGCATTATTTGCAACCATTTTCTCTACCTCCTCTTTATTTGCATCTAATATATTTTTTGCTATCTCAGCTATTTTTCGTTCTGCTGTATTTCCTATCCAATGCTTTAAAACCATCCTATCTTTTTCCGTTATATTGGCAAAGAGTAATGCTATTGCCTTTATTCTATTTATAAACTCTTCTGCATCTATTTTCTGATCCAACAAAAATATTGCAGACGTTATATTTTTATTTTTTATTAAATCTTCCTTAGTATATTTGTTATTAACATCAAAAATACTATATTCAAAATCTATTACACTATTTCCAAATAATTCGCTGCCACTCACTATTTCTCTAAATCTTTGTGGAGCATCCCATGCTTTCTTTCCGTTATAGAGTACTATTGGTATTACTGCTGGTATTTTTATATTTTTATCATTTGCCTTTTGATTATCATTTTTTGCATATTCCCTGAGTATTTCGCTTATATAAAAGAATAACCTTATTGGCATTCTGTAATCAACCGTAGATTGAAATTCTAATAGCACATAGAAAATAACTTCTTTATCTCCTATTATTGCCTTATATACAATATCAGACTCCTTTTCCTCATAATCTGATGAAATATATGATTTGTTAATCAATATTAAATTCTCAACAGTTAAGTTCTTAGCCCATGGTGCTTTAAGCATTTCTTTAACTAAATCTATAAATATTTCTTTATTAGAATACAAGTCCTTATATCCTTTGTCATGAATATTGTTTATTTTTCTTTTCATCAATTACTGCTCCTTAGATTTTGCAATACATTCTTATTTATATTATACCCAATTTAAAAATTTATTTCACTAATCATTTGTTCCTCCTTCGCTAATTTATTATTTAGCACAAAATGAAAGAGCCTAAGCTCTTTTTTAAATGAAATTAAAAAACTTCATCTAATACTTCACATAAAATATTAAACATTTTGTCAATTTCATTTTTAGTAACTATTAATGGAGGCATTAAACGAATTATAGATGGTCTAGGTGCATTTAGTATAAGACCTCTATCTAAGCATTTATCAACAATTTCAGTACCTATATCACTAGGTAAGTCAAATGCAATAAGTAGCCCCTTTCCTCTTATGCCCTTTAATCCATATTTATTTTTTATTTCCATTAGTTTTTTTATTATATATTCACCTTGTACTTTAGCATTATGTGATACATTTTTATTAATAACTTCACTTACTACTGCTAAACCCACAGCCATTCCAAGAGGCTGAGATGAATAAGTTCCACCTTGATCACCAGGTTCAAATATGTTTAAATTTTCCTTAGTTAACAATGCTGATAATGGATATCCTCCTCCTATGCCTTTTGCTAGTGTCATTATATCAGGTTCCACTCCATAGTGTTCATAAGCAAATAGCTTTCCAGTTCTGCCTATACCAGTCTGTACCTCATCAAAATTTAATAAAATTCCTCGTTCCTTGCATATATTACTAAGATTTTTCAAATAATCTCTTTCAACTTCATGAACTCCTCCTTCACCCTGTATTGGTTCTAACATAATTGCACATGTATTAGTGGTTATGGCAGAATGAATAGCATCTAAATCATTGATAGGTACATGCTTAAAGCCGGGAACTTTTGGCTCATATAATTTATCCCATATCTTCTTTCCAGTTGCAGACATTGTCGCTAAAGTTCTTCCATGAAAACTATTAACAATGGTTATTATTTCATAAGCACCATTTAATTTTTTTGTCCATATTTTCTTGCTAACTTTATAGCCCCCTCATTAGCCTCTGACCCACTTGAAGCAAAAAACACTCTATCAAAGCAAGAATTATCTGTAAGAAGCTTTGCAAACTGAATCATTGGCTTATTATAAAATGAAGGACTTGCATTTATTAATATATCAACTTGGTTTATAATTGCTTCTTTTATTGAATCTGGACAATGTCCTAGAGCGGTGACAGCCCAACCTCCTATAAAGTCAAGATAACAGTTTCCTTCAGTATCCCATAAATACATACCTTTTCCCTTTTCCATCACTATGTTAGGACGTGATGTGACAAACAACAATGATTTATTTGCTTCATCAATAAATTCATCTGTAGTGTTCATTTTATATTCTTCTAAAGAACTCATGCACTCATCACCTTTCATTTTTATTGCATAATTATACTTTAATATGTATTATTATGCAATAGCAATTGTTTAAAATCTCCCATATATAGCTAACTTTCTTACCTTTTATACTTTTATTACATGCAAAAAAACTATGCTTTTCTAAAAGTGTTGCATAGTTTTTTAATATTCCTTGTTGCTACTTAACAATAAAAAAAAATACGTATATACTTCCATAATTAATCTATGATAAGTTTATACATTATTTCTGCTGCTTCTCTTGCTGAAATCTTGCTTACATCAATTTTCTTTGTATCCATTTCAAAATAATTTTTTAATCTTGGCACACTTCTTTCAATAACATCATTCTTCCTTATTCCCTGTTTGATATCTTTTGTAATTCGTGAAATTAATGATTGCTCTGAACATACGATAGAAAACTTATACAATAAATAATTATACAAAGTTCAATTGGTAGTAACTACACCATGTAGCAAAACAATTTGTTCACGACCCCCAGGGATTCATACCTTTCCTTAGTCTATTCCAACAACTTTACTCCTTCGTTCCATTAATACTACATCATGCCATGCTTCATTGCTCATTTTAGCAATTTTTTCTCTAATACCAATTTCTCTAAACCCACATTTCCTATGTAGTACTATACTTCCAATGTTCTCTCTTATAATTGCACAATATAAGGTCCAAATTCCATTTTCTTCGGATTGTTTTATAATGCTTGTCAAAAGTGATTTTCCTATACCTTGACCTTTATACTTTTCACCTATATAAATGCTAACTTCCACTACGCCAGCATAACAACTCCTGCTTGAAGTTGGACTTAAGGCCACCCAACCCAATATACTGCTTTCTGAACGAGCAACTAATCTGCAGGACTGAAGATGACTTTTATCCCAATTCTCCCAAGTAGGTGCTTCAGTTTGAAATGTTGCTAATCCTGTTTTAATTCCCTCTACATAGATATTATTTACCTCTTCCAAATCTGATGACTCCATTTCTTCAATTTTATATTTCATCCTTATCCCCCATTTTGATTTAGGCATCTCTCAATATGGACTTATTATTTTTTTCACATGCCTTAAATTCTACTTTTCTCCATAAGCTACGAAAATACTGATACTTGCTTTGTCACAACCACAGTTAGAAGTAGTGCAGCAGTTTCCTCCCGCACAATCAATTATAACATTTTTAAGACCTGCTTTTAAAAACCATTGTTCAACGTCCTCACGTTTAAAACCCATCCATCGGTCATGGTGCTCAAGTTTTAAAAATTCATAGTTGTGTTCATCCAAATCAGTAATAACAATCTTACCACCGGATTTAAGTATTCTTACCATTTCTTTAATAGCTGTCAGTGGTTCATCCACATGATGTAAATACATATTTGCCATGACATAGTCTACAGTATTATTATCAATAGGTAAGTTTTCTGCTTCCCCTTGTCGATAATCTACACCTTCAAAGTCCTTGAATTTTTGTTTCATTTGATGGAGCATTTCATCAGACCAATCAACAGCTATGACCTTTAATGCCTTTTGTAGCAGTCCTTCTGTTACAAATCCCGTTCCAGCCCCAATATCAGCAGCTAATTGTCCTTTTTTTACTTCTGCAATACTATAAGCTCTTTCTCTCACTTCTTCTGAAAAAAATCCTTGCCTCATCACGTCCCACTTGTTGGCTACTTCACTAAAATATTTTTTACTTCCCAATTCAACCCCTCACTTTACAATAATTTTACTTAACAACAGAACTTGTATTTTCCTTTTATATTCTGTTTACATTCCACTTTACAAAAGTCTCTCATTACTTTTTCACTGTTATCGTTACCTATAAGACTTGTTGTAGCAATAACAACAAGTAACAATGCTCCAATTAATAGCATCATTAACCCCTCCCTTTATTTACTAGCTTTGATATAGGCTCCTGCAAAAGCACCATCAATGACATCCAATTCAATACCATCAGCCGCATCCCCAAGTGATTTGTCCTCAAGAAAAGTATTTTCCATAATCGATTTTGTATAAATATATGCAGGTTCTACCTTAATATCCTTAAAGCCAACCTTTTCAAGTATATCTTTGTATTCCTCCGCAGTTAATGTGCCACCCAAGCATCCGCACCACATTCCAGCTTTTGCTTTTAACTCAGAAGGTATTTCTTTCATTGAGATAATGTCAGCAATAGCGAGCCTTCCACCATTCTTTAGAACTCTATATGCTTCAGATAGTGCCTTGCCTTTATCTTCAGATAAGTTAATTACACAGTTGGACATGATAACGTCAATTACTTCATCTTTTAAAGGGATATCTTCAATATAACCCTTTAAGAATTCAACATTAGTTACACCCATTTTATCCTTATTCTTATTTGCAAGTTTCAACATTTCATCTGTCATGTCCAATCCGTAAACTCTTCCACTCGCCCCCACATGTTTCGTAGCCATTAGTACATTTATCCCACCACCACTGCCTAGGTCAAGTACTGTTTCACCTTCTTTAAGCTCTGCAAAAAATACTGGATTGGCACAACCTAGGGATACTTCTATTGCTTCTTTAGGTAAATCCCTAAGATTTTCTCCATTATATATCAAAGAAGTTTTGCTTACATCGCTACAACATGAAGAACTGGAACAACAGCTTTTTGCATCCCCTCGGTTCACGTTCTTTGCAATACCTCCATAGTATTCTTTCACCTTGCCTTTAACATCAAATTCCATCTCCATAATTCTCCTCATTCTTACAACACTCACTTTTGTGGATAGCTTCAATTAGTACTTGTATGCTTTCCAATACCTGTTGCTTTTTATTTTCTGGAATTGTTTCATAGATACCCTTAAAATACAAATTCATTTCTTCTTCAATACCTTCATAAACCTTATTACCACTATCCGTTAGCGATATGGTTACATACCTTCTGTCTTGTGGATCGATATCCCGTTTTGCCAATTCATTAGTAACCAGGTTGTTAACTGTTCTGCTCATTGTACTATTTTCTAAATTCAATAATTCTGCCAGTTCGTTTAAAGAAATACTTTTTGCACGACCTATTTCTACTAAAGCATGACATTGAGACATTGTTACTCCGCAGCAAGAAAATCCACTTTCCTGTAAAATGCCAAGCTTTCTCTCAAGTATTCTAACCATCTCTCGTAATTGTTTTGGATTATCTGTTAAATTCATATATAATTTTCTAATTACTCCTGCGTTTTTGAGAAATATTTCTTTCTCCAGAATAAAGCTACATTAACCAAACCTATCATTACTGGTACCTCAACAAGCGGACCTATAACAGCGGTAAAAGCTTCCTTGGATTCTATTCCAAACACAGCTACTGCGACAGCAATTGCAAGTTCAAAATTATTACTTGCAGCTGTAAAAGCTAAAGTTGTTGTTTTGTTATAATCAATTCCCGACTTATAGCTTATAAAAAATGATGCAGAAAACATAATAACAAAGTATATTAAAAGTGGAATAGCTACTTTTACCACTTCCAATGGTAACTGCACAATATATTGTCCTTTATAAGTAAACATTATTATTATTGTGAATAACAATGCAATTAAAGCTAACGGACTAATTTTAGGAACAAATTTTTTCGTATACCATTCAGTACCCATTTTAGGTTCTAAAAATAATCTTGTTAACATTCCAAGTGCAAATGGAATTCCTAAGTAAATTGCCACAGATACTGCTACCCCACCCATTGAAATATGAACCTTATATCCCGTAAGACCAAATAACGGTGGTAAAACAGTAACAAATATATAAGCAAAAATCGAATAGAATATAACCTGAAATATTGAATTAAAAGCTACTAATGCTGCTGCATATTCACTATCTCCATCAGCTAAATTATTCCAAACAATAACCATAGCTATACATCTTGCAAGACCTATTAGTATTAATCCCGTCATCAAGGCTGAATCTGATCTCAAGAAAACTATTGCTAATATAAACATTAATACTGGTCCCACAATCCAGTTCTGAACTAAGGACAACCCAAGAACCTTTGGATTTCTAAACACCTTCCCTAGATCTTTATAATTAACTTTTGCAAGAGGTGGATACATCATAACTATTAGTCCAATTGCAATTGGTATTGATGTAGTGCCTACTGACAATTTAGATAACTCACTTGATAGCTCGGGCACTGACCATCCAAATATAATACCTACTGCCATAGCAAGAAAAATCCATAAGGTTAGATATTTATCAAGTAATGATAATCTTGATTTACTTTTCAAGTAACCCCCCCTATATAATACATTTTCACCTTAATCTTGTATTAGCTACTTTATAAAATTTATGTCCCCCAGAGAGATTATAAACTTTCTTAAAACCATGGTTAATCAAAATATTCTGAGCTGCATTTCCGGTTACTCCTTTATTACAGTAAGTTATTGTTAAAACATCTTTATCTAAAGTTTTTAGCTTTTCTCTTAACCTACTGTGAGGCATATTAACTGCTGTATCAACATGTGCTTCCTCATATTGTTTATTAACTCTAGCGTCAATAACCTGCACTTTTTCTCCATTATTTATTAAACTTTGAGCTTCATTTGCTGTAATTATTGGTCTATTGTTATTTAATGCATTGTCTAATATCATTCCCGTATAGTGAACAGGATCTTTAGTTGTTGAAAACGGTGGTGCATAAGCTAAATCTAGATGAAAAAGATCATCAACCTTTGCTCCGTAAGTTATAAGCGTTGCAAACACATCTATTCTTTTATCAACTCCAACATATCCTACAATTTGTACTCCCAATATTCTTTCTGTTTTCTTATCAGCAATGGCTTTTATAACCATTTCCTTGCCATGAAAGTAATCTGGTTTATCTGGCTTAATACTATGGCATACAACTATTTCATAACCTTCAGCTTTTGCTTCTTTTTCAGA
>Ga0255360_1000309_pt1 | contig 11710 bp, 11 predicted proteins | sample GFST50metaG_FD_186004 | JGI IMG/M metagenome (GOLD analysis project Ga0255360, IMG submission 186004) | Peat soil microbial communities from Stordalen Mire, Sweden - G.F.S.T50 | ecosystem: Environmental > Terrestrial > Soil > Wetlands > Peat | place: Sweden: Norrbotten County, Stordalen Mire... | reverse complement strand
TTTAAAACTTGGTCTTTAGTATAATTTCCTGGCACTTCAACTCTTATTTCATTTTTACCATAGAGTGCTACATTTGTTTCACTTACACCCATTTTATTTACTCTTATGTTCAAAAGCTGAATGGTTCTATTCATGGTATCACTTGTTACGTTTTTTTCTGTTACTTGCTCAATAACAGAAACACCACCTTGAAGATCGAGTCCTTTGTTTATGCTTTCTCCAAGCGATTTAATCCTGTAGTCGGTTCCAAGATTTAACCCAAAAGCCCCAATATAAGCTAGTGCTGCTATTACTATAACACTTAGCACAAATAATACTGTACTTTTTTTCTTCATTTTTATCCCCCTTTGTAGAAAGTTCTTCTCCAATATAACTTACATTATAATTTTGTTTTTGTCATTAGTCAATATTAGGTAATATCATTAATATTATTCCATTATTTTAGCTTTTAATGCAATTGCACATTCAATTCTCTTTTTCTGCATTTTACATCCAATCTCATAAGGGATGTTAAAATCCTTATTAAAATTGTAATTGTTTGCTTGGCATCCTCCACTACAGTAAAATCTAGCCCAACAATCCTTACATTTGGGTTTATTATATATGTGTGCTTCCCTAAACCCTTTTGAAATGCTACTATCTAATTCGCCACTAAATATATTACCCATTTTAAAATCTGTATTGCCAACAAATTGATGACATGGATAAACATCTCCATCAGGAGTTATTGCAACATATTCATGACCTGCCCCACAACCTGAAATCCTCTTATATACACATGGCCCACCTTGAAGATTTATATTAAAATGATAAAAAGTAAATTCATTACCTTCATTATGCCTTTTAAGCATTTCTTCATATAATTTATCATATTGTTCAAATATTGTAGGTAAATCTTGTTCCCTTAGAGACAAAGGGTCACTTTCTGGTAAAACAACTGGCTCTATTGATATTTCCTTGAAGCCTTCATTTGCCATGTGAATTACATCCTGGAAGAAATCCGTATTTTCTCTTGTAAAAGTACCTCTAGCATAGTATTGTTTTGATTTATCTCTTATATCTACCATTTTTTTTATTTTAGGTAAAATATTATCATAACAACCACTTCCATCTGCCCTTACCCTTACCTTATCATTTACTTCTTTTCTGCCATCTATGCTTAAAATTATGTTTCCCATGTTTTCATCTATATATTTCATAATTTCATCAGTTAGCAAAGTTGCATTAGTAGTCATGGTAAATCTTATATTCTTATTGTGAATTTTCTCTTGTTCTTTACCATATTCTACGATTTCTTTCACAGTATTAAAGGCTAATAGAGGTTCCCCCCCAAAAAGGTCAACTTCAATGTTTTTTCTTGGTCCAGAATGTTTTATGACAAAATCAATGGATTTCTTGCCAACTTCTGCAGTCATTATCATTCTTTTTCCCTTGTATTCTCCTTCTTCTGCAAAACAATACTTACATTTTAAATTACAGTCATGAGCTATATTTAAACAGAGAGCTTTTATATATGATTCTCCATGTGATGAATTCATTGCTATTTCTTCATACAAATCCTTTGAATACAATATACCTTCATCTATGATTTCTTGAAGTTCATCATAAGCTTCTGATATATCCTCTTTTGAATACTTATCACCAAACTTATCTACTAATTTTTCCTTGGAATCTAATCCTTCTTCACCTAAGATATCATATACAACTTCATCTACAGCATGTACATTTCCTGAATTCACATCTATAACATAATAATCATCAAGCTGTTTAAATTTATGTATTAATGACAAAATTTTTTCCTCCCTAAATAAATTTAAGGCATCTGAAAAAAAATAGCAAGTCAATATTCCTAGATGATCTTGTATAATATAGGTCACCAGGTGCCCTTAATACTAAGTAGTCTTAGCGGGTTCTGTTGACGTATTATTACGCAAAATTAGCCACTAGATTGACTTATTACTTTTTTCAAGATGCCTAAAACAGTAATATGTGTTACTGTTTTAATTAATTTTCACAAGCTAAATTTGCAACTGTGCATGAAGTTTTACATGCTGATTGGCATGAATTTGCACATTCTTTGCATCCAGGCTTCTTTAAACTCTCTTTTATATTTGATTTGTTAATAGTTTTTATATGTTTCATGAAAATTCCTCCATTCAATACGTTTATGTTTAATTATAGCATAAAAGACTTCATTTATGCAAGAAGCTAAAATGAAATGTCAGTAACTGTATAAAATTCCCCGTATACTATTATACTAAATATTAATACCAAGCATTCCTGCAAGCATTCCAACAAATACACAAATAAATAATCTTGCAAAATCCTTCAAGGTTAAAGCTGCATCTCTGCTCTGTGCAACTAGTGCAACAATATATAATATAGCAAAGTACAAAATAGCAACTATAAGTCCATTAAGCCAACCTTTTCTCCCTGATTTTTTAGACGCATAAATAGATCCATATACAACACTTAAAAGAGTTGCAACAATTATAAGCAGTGAAGTTATGCTTTCATCAATTTGCACAAAATGAGCCACTACTGCATATATTAACAATATAGCTAAAGTCATAAAGAACCCTCGAAGCACACCCTCAATAACACCAACATATAGGTTTTTACCATTATTCTCCATAACAAAACACCCCCCATCTACTATTATTTATGTAAACGGACGGTGTTTTATTCCAATTATTCTGCTTTATTATTAACTATGCTACTTACGGCTCTTTTTAAAATTTTAATTCTTGCTTTATCTGGACCTGATTGTATTATAACAAAATCATCTTGAATATTAGTAACTTTACCAATAATTCCTCCAGTTGTAACAATCTCATCATTAACTTTTAGCGTATTCATCATTTCTGCAAATTTCTTTTTTCTCTTCTTGTCTGGTAAAATTATTAACAGAAAACTAAATCCCAATATTATGACAAAATATATGATCATGCTAATAGTTGAATTCATATAGCGCCTCCTTTCTATGCTCTTCCTGCCCAATTATGTAACTGTTCACTTTTAAACTCCTCAAAGTAATCACCATCAATTGCATCTCTAATATCCTGCATAAGCTTATTATAGAAATACAAATTATGAAGTACACAAAGTCTCAAAGCTAACAATTCCTTTGCCTTAAACAAGTGCCTTATATAAGCCCTCGTATAGTTCCTGCACGCAGGACACTGGCAACCTTCATCGATAGGAGAAGCATCTAATTCAAATTTTGCATTTAACAGATTTATTTTACCATGCTTTGTAAATACATGTCCATGCCTTCCGTTTCTAGCTGGCAAAACACAATCAAAAAAGTCTACCCCTCTAGATACAGCTTCTAAAATATTACTTGGAATACCTACACCCATAAGATAAATGGGTTTATCCTGAGGAAGATACGGCACAACAGCATCAATAACTCTGTACATTTCTTCATGGGTTTCTCCAACCGCAAGCCCACCTATTGCATAACCATCTAAATTTAATTTTGATATGGTTTTAGCGTGTTCAATTCTTATATCTTCATAAGTTCCACCTTGATTTATGCCAAAAAGCATTTGCTCCTTATTTACAGTATCATTAAGAGAATTTAGCCTATCCATCTCAACTTTACATCGTTCAAGCCATCTTGTGGTTCTTGCAACAGACTCCACAACATATTCCCTTGGAGCTGGATTTTCAATGCATTCATCAAATGCCATGGCTATAGTAGATCCTAAATTACTTTGAATTTGCATACTTTCTTCTGGTCCCATAAAAATTTTTCTTCCATCTATATGAGAACTAAAGTATACCCCTTCTTCTTTAATTTTCCTCATTTTAGCTAGTGAAAAAACTTGAAAACCACCTGAATCTGTTAAAATTGGTCTATCCCAATTCATGAATTTATGTAGTCCTCCTAGTTCCCTTACTATCTTATCACCAGGCCTTAAACTTAAGTGATATGTATTTGATAGTTCAACTTGACAGCCTATTTCCTTTAAGTCCATGGATGACACCGCTCCCTTTATTGCAGCAAGTGTTCCCACGTTCATAAAAACCGGTGTCTGTACTACTCCATGAGGTGTTTTAAACTCTCCTCGTCTTATCTTTCCGGATTTTTTAAGAAGTTTATACATTAAAACTCACCCTTCTGTATATATTTAGGCATATTCAAAAACATGCCTTATCTTATTAGCATTGCATCACCAAAACTAAAAAATCTGTATTTTTCATTAACCGCTGTTGTATAAGCATTCATAATCTTTTCTCTATCAGATAATGCACTTACTAACATTATAAGTGTTGATTCCGGTAGATGAAAATTTGTTACAAGTCCATCCACTACTTTATATTTGTATCCAGGATATATAAATATATCAGTCCATCCTGAAGATTCTCTCACTATTCCATTTTCATCAGCTATAGTTTCAAGCGTTCTTGTAGATGTAGTTCCCACAGAGAAAACCCTACCACCCTTAGCTTTTGTTTCATTTATTATATCTGCAGTTTCCTTAGACATTATGTAAAATTCAGAATGCATATGATGCTCTTCTATTTTTTCTACCTTTACTGGTCTAAATGTACCAAGTCCCACATGTAAGGTCAAAAATACAGTTTTTATTCCCTTTGCTCTAATTTTATCAAGAAGTTCATTTGTAAAATGCAGTCCCGCAGTGGGTGCTGCCGCTGAGCCTTGATTTTTAGAGTAAACAGTTTGATACTGTTCTTTATCTTCCAGTTTTTCAGTAATATAAGGTGGAAGTGGCATCTCGCCTAATTTATCTAGTATTTCTTCAAATATGCCTTCATATTCAAACCTTACTATTCTATTTCCCTCTTCTTTAATTTCTGTTACTTCTGCCTTTAAATAACCTTCTCCAAATTCAAATCTAGCTCCAATCTTGGCCTTTTTACCAGGCTTAACAAGTGTCTCCCAGTGGTCTTTATCTATTCTCTTTAAAAGGAGAAATTCCATCCTTCCACCACTGCCTTCTTTTGTTCCAATTAGCCTAGCAGGAATTACTCTAGTGTCATTCATTACTAAGCAGTCCCCTGAATTCAAATAATCTATAACATCCTTGAAAACCTTATGTTCAATGTTTCCATTATTTTTATCTAAAACCATTAACCTGCACTCATCTCGTTTTGCTGTTGGATGCTGTGCTATTAATTCTTCTGGTAAATCAAAGTAAAAATCCTTAAGCTGCAAAATTTCACCCTCTTTAGTTTTCTTTCAAATAATAAATATAATTCATATTACCAATATTGTCAATTAATATTTAAATATACTACCTTATTTTTCATCTTCTTCATTAAAGTTTTTCATACTCTTTATTATGTACAGTGGTCTATTTTTGGCTTCTTCATAAATTCTCGCCACGTATTCACCTACAATACCTAGCGAAATTAATTGGAGACCTCCAAAAAATGCAACTATATTTACAATAGATGCCCACCCTGCAATAGTTTCATGAATAAACATTTTTGATATTAAACTGTATATAAATATAACTAAAGAAAGAACTATACTTAATACGCCTAAGAAGCTTACTATTTTAAGTGGTTTTGTTGAAAATGATACAATTCCATCTGTGGCAAATTTAATCATTTTCTTAAGTGGATATTTGGTCTCTCCTGCAAATCTCTCATCTCTTTCATATTCAATAAAAGTTTGATTAAAACCAATCCAACTCATCATTCCCCTTACAAACCTATTTCTTTCAGGCATATTTCTAAATACCTGTACTACTTTTTTATCAATTAATCTAAAATCTCCAGTATCCTTTGGAATATCTATATCAGACATATAATTTAAAAATTTATAAAAGTACTTTGCAGTTAGAAGCTTAAAAAAAGTTTCACCATTTCTTTTTTTTCTCTTTCCATATACAACCTCATAACCTTTTCTCCACAGTCTTATCATCTCAAGTATAAGCTTAGGTGGATCTTGTAAATCTGCATCTATAATTACAACGGCATCTCCCTTGGAATTAAAAATACCTGCTGTTACAGCTGTTTGATGACCGAAGTTTCTAGAAAAATTTATTACTCTAACTCGTTTATCATTTCTCGAAATACTTAGCAATATATCTTCTGTTTTATCCTTACTTCCATCATTTACAAAAATAAGTTCATAATCAAAATCCTTGCCTTCCAAAGTATCTGTTAACTGTCTGTAACATTCTTCAGCAACAAGTTCTTCATAATACATTGGAACTACAACAGAAATTAAAGTATTATTATTCTGCATCTTATTTACTCCTTTTCATTAAGCATTGAAACTTGAAAATATGGACTGTTTTTATTAATTTTTCTGTTTAGATGTATATATGCTTTTTCGGTAGCAACTCTTCCCCTTGGCGTTCTAACTATAAATCCCTTTTGAAGTAGATATGGCTCATACACATCATCTAAGGTATCTAGTTCCTCACCTATAAAATAGGCAAGTGTTTCTAGTCCAACTGGTCCGCCTTTAAAATTATCTACTATGGCTTCTAAGATTTTATTATCTATTCTATCGAATCCTTCTTTATCAACTTCTAACAATTCAAGTGCATTCTGTGATGAATCTAATTCAATTCTGCCATTTCCTCTTACTTCTGAATAGTCTCTCACCCTTTTTAATAATCTATTTGCAATCCTTGGAGTTCCTCTAGACCTTCTTGCTATTTCAAAAGCTGCATCCTCATCAATTTCTATTTTTAAAATTGCTGCAGATCTTATTAGAATCTCTTTAAGTTCAGAATCATTATAAAACTCCATAGGGCACATGACTCCAAATCTGTCTCTAAGTGGAGACGTTAAAAGTCCAACTCTAGTTGTTGCACCTATCAATGTGAATTTAGGTAAATCTAATCTTATGGACTTTGCAGAAGCACCTTTACCAATAATTATATCAAGGGCATAGTCTTCCATGGCAGGATAAAGTATTTCCTCAACATTTCTATTCAGCCTATGAATTTCATCAATAAAAAGAACATCAAATTCAGATAAACCAGTAAGAATAGCTGCTAAATCTCCAGCCCTCTCAATTGCAGGTCCAGAAGTTATTTTAAGACTTCCGCCCATTTCCCTGGCAATAATATTTGCTAGAGTGGTTTTACCAAGGCCTGGGGGACCATAAAACAATACATGGTCTAAAGCCTCTTTTCTATTTTTTGCTGCCTCTACAAATATAGCTAATTTTTCTTTAACATTCGTTTGTCCAATATATTCACTCAATTTTTGTGGTCTTAAACTATATTCATTTTCTGGGTCTTCATTTAGGTTTACAGCACTTAATAACCTTTCTTCCATATTTATTATATACCCCCTTAATATTCATTAGAGTATTAAGGCATATTCTACAAAACAACTAGTCAGTATGCTAGTGTGTTTTTTTCATATGCCTAATTCATTAAAAATTTTAAGCAAGCCTTAATTATATTTTCTAAACTATCCGCATTATCAGCAGATTTTATAGCCTTCTCTGCTTCCTTTTCAGAATATCCAAGTGAAATAAGTGCACCCATTGCCTCCGCAACCTTTTTATCCGTGTCATGAATTAGTCTTGCTTCTTCACTATCATCTGTAATATCAGATACAAATTGTTCTGCTTCAAATTTATCCTTTAATTCTAATATTATTCTTTGTGCTATTTTCTTTCCGATTCCAGGTGCCTTAACTATTGTCTTCTCATCCCCAGTTAAAATTGCATATTTTAAGTTATTAATACTGCAAATAGATAATAAAGATAAGGAGGCTTTCGCTCCCACTCCATTAATAGTCAATAGTTTATTAAACATATTTCTTTCTTCTTCAGTAAAAAAACCATAGAGTCCAATAAAATCTTCTCTTATGATCTGCACTAAATATAGCATCACTTCTTCTCCAGTCTTAGGCATTACCGCCATAGTACTTCCTGATGCATATATTTTATATCCCATTCCATTATTCTCTATAATAACATAATCATTATTTATACCAATAAAAATACCTTTAATATATGTAAACAACTTTATTCTCCCCTTAACTAAAAACTAATATATACTTTACCATTTATAATTCATTTATTCAAGCTAACAAATTTTAATAAGGCATATGAAAAAAAATAACAAGTCAAAGATTCTAGTATATTTTGTGTCAGGCAAGGAGGTAGGTTCCGCCGATAGTTTTGCTATCGAAGGGTTCTGCCGACGCGGCATGGCGCAAAATAGACTAGAATACTGACTAGTTATTTTTTTGAATATGCCTAATCTGGAAAAGAGCCCACAGACCTATGATGTAAAGTCTGAAAGGCTCTCTCTTGCTTCTTCAAGTGTATTATATTCTTCAGTATTTTGATTAAATATAACTTCATCTTCGCCTTTGTGATTTATATTTCCACCACTTTCTAATAATTTCAAGTCTCCATTGTCTTCAGACTGAAAAATTTCATATTTTTCTCCTTTAAGTTTTGCTACATATTTTCCTGGTGTATATCTTTTAACACATACTATTTGGTCTTTTTCTATTTCTAAGCTATAGTTTTTTTTCCTAAGTTCTACATATAAATCTTTAATTTTTATACCTTTAAAGCCTTCCATCTCACTAGTTGAATGTTTTACAACATCATCTACTATTTCATCTTTTCCATTCTTTGAATAATGTTTTCTATCTACATACACTACTGGTATATCATTCCCAATTGTGGCAACATCTTTAGAAACATCTTTTGATTCCTTTATTTTGCTTGCACTTACTGCCTTTTCATTTGGAGTTTCCTTATGTTGATTTGATACTTTCACATAATTTTTGTATAGTGACAATACGTCTTTTTTTAAAACATTTCTATATCCATAGCAAAATGATACCGTAAAAACTAAAACTAGAAATATTGCTCCTATTAATATTTTTTTATATTTAAACATTTAAAATCCCTCCTATTGAGGGATTATTTACAAAAATAGATATTTTATTCACTATTGTAATAAAATATCTATTTTTTCAGATGTCTTAATTATTGCAAACGTATTCAGATAACACTAACTTTATCTTTTCAACCTTATCTTTTTGTTTGTTATAGCATTCAAATACAATTTCAGGTTCAGTGAAATTAAATAGTGCTCTACCATTAGATGTAATTACAAATTCTCTTTTTCCTAAAACTTTTCTATATCTAATCCCTATTTCTTTAATATCAAAACTATATACTAAATTATCACAATCAGGTGAAATACATTTAGAACCTATAAATATTATCCTTTTATCCGTTACTGCAAGGGTAGCATCTACAGCTTGATTGTACATAACATCGACAAAGAAATCTAAACTTTCCATTGGTATATAATTAAACAATACTTCTTTTCCAAAAGAAAGTCTCAAAAGACCTCCTACACCATATATAAAGCTTTCATCTGTTCTTTTATATTGAGATAAATTATTCTTTATAATCATTTCCGCCATAACATCATCTCCCTATTAGCAATTCTTTAACTTCATTATACGACTTATTAAAAACGTTTTCAATATATTTTAAAGTTCCCATTAATTAGTTTTTTTATACTCTAATATAATGAATATCAAAGAAATGAGGACTGTCCATTTTTAATTAAAAATGGACAGTCCCCCTTATTTAAATTGCAGCATTTTCTTGTTGTATATGTTCTTCCTCAGACCAATCTGGCTGTGATCCTCTCATATATGACATAACAGCAGCAGCTAAACTACAAATTAGAGAAATTGTAAATGCTATCCTGAGTCCATGCACGAATTGATTTACTGCAATACCTTGTGCTCCAACTTGAGTTCCTACAAATAGAGCCTGCATAGCCTTAGGTGATATACTAGATGCAATTATCGCCATAGAAATCGCAATACTTAGTACATTACCTCCATTATTCATCATAGTTCTTACACCAGCTGCAATGCCCCTTTTATCAGCTGGTACATTATTCATAACAGAACTTGTATTAGGAGTGAAGAAAAGTCCTGAACCAGCACCCATTATAAACATTAATACAACAAGTTCAAAAATTGATGTATTATCTGATATAGTCATCATACCAAACAGTCCAATAGCTGATATAAGAAGACCTACTGTGCTTAAAATTCTAGCTCCATATTTATCCGATAAATATCCACTTATTGGCGACATTACCATCATGGCAATAGCAAAAGGTGCTAGTAAAAACCCTGCATTAAGTGGATCTATTCCTTTAATTCCTTGGAAAAAGAATGTCAGTAATAAAGTTACGGCTCCTCTAGCTATACCATTCAGTAAAGTACTTGCATATGCAAATGCGATTATTCTTATCTTAAATAACCTTAAATCCATCATTGGTTGCTCTGTTTTACCTTCAATATATATAAATAACCCTATTAATATTACTGCTAGCACAAAAAGTATTATTATATTAGGATCTGTCCAACTTTTAAACGCACCTAGGGTAAGCCCAACAAGAAGCGCTAACATTCCTACTGAAAATACTAAAGTTCCAAGAAAATCAAATTTTTGTGATTCTTTAATTTTAATTATTTCTTTAAGTTGCAGTGCCGCCCATATTGTTCCTATAATTCCTATTGGTATATTTATAAAAAAAATACTTCTCCATCCTGCAACAGTAACTAAAAATCCTCCAAGTATAGGTCCTACAACCGCAGCCACACTTATAACCATTCCATTTATTCCAAGTGCCTTACCAAGCTCTTTTTTAGGAAAAGCATCTGTTACAATTGCCGTACTATTTGCTACTAAAAGAGATCCTCCAATTGACTGTAATATTCTAAATATTAGAAGTTGCACTCCATTCTGAGAAATCGAACATAATATGGATGATATTGTAAACACTACAAAGCCACTTACATATAATTTTTTTCTTCCAACCATATCAGCAACCCTTCCTATTGAAGGCACTAAAACTGTCATTGCTAACATATATCCCATTAATACCCATGTTATTATACTTAGGCTTGTATTAAGACCTTTCATAATATCTGGAAGGGCAATTGTTAATGATGTTCCATTGAGAACTGCCATTAATGCACCAAGAGAAGTGCAAGAAAGAGCTATCCACTTATAATTATCTTTTTTCAATATAATACTTCCTTTCTTTATTAAGATGCCTAATTAGAAACAATAAAAAAACACTCCTTAAAAATAGTTGCAATATTTTTATTAAAGGAATATTTTCTCATAGATTTAGGCATATGAAATAGTATGAACTTAATTATTGCTAATTGATTATTTATTTACATTGTGTTAGTATAACAAAAGATTAATTATAAGAGAAATACTTATAATGTATATTATTTATATAAAAATTGTATAAATACATGAAAGGATGATTTTTTTGGACATAAGACAACTTAAATATTTTATTGCAATAGCAAAAGAAGGAAATTTGACTAAAGCTTCAAAAAAACTTCATATAGCACAGCCTCCCCTTAGCTATCAACTAAAACTTTTAGAAGAAGAACTTGGTGTAAAGCTAGTTGAAAGAACTACAAGAAAAGTTAAGTTAACTGATGCTGGTAATTTTTTATTTAATAGAGGTGAACAGATAATTGAATTTGTTGAAACAACAAAAAAAGAGCTAAAGGATTTTAATGAAGGTATTGAAGGAACTTTATCTATTGGTACTACTGCATCTGCTTCTTCAATTTTGTATGAAAAGATAACTAATTTTCACAAACTTTACCCTAAAATAAATTTTCAAATAAGAGAAAGAACTAACTCCGCAATACTTGAACTTTTAAATAGTGGTATTATTCAAAT
>Ga0255360_1000308_pt1 | contig 11737 bp, 8 predicted proteins | sample GFST50metaG_FD_186004 | JGI IMG/M metagenome (GOLD analysis project Ga0255360, IMG submission 186004) | Peat soil microbial communities from Stordalen Mire, Sweden - G.F.S.T50 | ecosystem: Environmental > Terrestrial > Soil > Wetlands > Peat | place: Sweden: Norrbotten County, Stordalen Mire... | reverse complement strand
TCCTGAGCCAGGATCAAACTCTCAATTAAAAGTGTTTGATTAAGCTCATTTCGCTTAATTTATTATTTAAATGTTATTTCTAACATCCAAAAGAATTTGCTGGTTTACTTAATTCTTATTCTCTGTTCAATTTTCAAAGATCACTGTGTTGTCATCTGACAACTAGTACATTGTATCACATGTTCAAACTCTTTGTCAACATATTTTTTTATGCTAATTTATTGTTTGCTACTTGCGACGTGTTTTATAATATCATAATTATAAATAGCAGTTTAAAGATTACTCACTAAATTTTGTAATTAACTTATAATATCTTGGCTTTTTATAGTAAATTCTTTTATTTGCTATTATGGATACACGAGGGAAGGTATACATAATACGAATTAAGATTAATCGTACTAAAGAGAAACTGCGACGCATTTTTAAGTTGAAAATTGAAAGTGGAAAGTTGAAAGTTAAGGTTATTTTTCTTCACTATGTTCAGAAAAACTAAAAATTAATGAAGATTCCTTTATTATAGATTTTTCGTAGTGTAACGGAGAAAAATCCTCAATAACTTTCAACTTTCAATTTTCAACTTTCAACTAAAGGAAATCCCCCTAATCACCAAAACAAATACCTATGCTTCTTCCAACTCTAATTAATTCACCATTCTTATCTACATTCTTAGTTTTTCCAATAACATTTTCAAGTGATTCTGAAGAAAGATTACTTCCATTTAAACATACCATTCTTCCAAACTCTCCTGCATTTATCATTTCTACAGCTTTTACTCCATATCTTGTTGACAATATTCTATCATAAGTTGATGCATTTCCACCTCTCTGTATATGACCTAGCACAGTACACCTTACCTCATGATTGTTAATTATTTTTTCTAAATCATTTGCAAGTTTATTTCCTATTCCACCCAATCTAACTGGATCTGGGCTATCCTCTACAATTTTGCTAATAACTACATCTCCATCTTTCGATTTCGCTCCTTCTGCAACAACTATTATACTAAATAGTTTACCTAATTTTTCTCTCTCCTTTATTTGGCAGACTATTTTGCTTATATCATAAGGTATTTCTGGTATTAATATTACATCCGCTGAACCTGCTATTCCTGATTCAAGCGCTATCCATCCTGCATTTCTCCCCATTACTTCAAGTATCATTATTCTATGATGAGATTCTGCAGTTGTATGTAATCTGTCTAGTGCTTCAGTGGCTACATCAATTGCAGTATTAAATCCAAAAGTAACATCTGTTGCTGTTAAATCATTATCTATAGTTTTAGGAACTCCTATAACGTTTACCCCTTTTCTTGCAAAATCTCTAGCACTAGTTAATGTACCGTCTCCCCCTATTACAACTAATGCATCAACATTTGATTTTTTCAAATTTTCTATTGCTACGTCAGATACATCTTTTTTAATAAACTTCCCATTTTCCTCTACGCTGTAATTAAAAAGGTTGTCCTTATTCGAACTATATAATATAGTTCCACCTTTATGTAATATTCCAGATACACGTTCTAATGTTAATGGTATAGTTTGGTTATTATATAACCCTCTATATCCAAAGGTATATCCAATCACCTCATATCCATATTTTAAAATAGCTGTTTTTGTAACTCCCCTTATTACGGCATTTAATCCTGGACAATCTCCTCCACCTGTTAAGAGTGCAATTTTTTTTATTGTTTTTCCCATTATATAATCCCCCCATCAATTGTTTGATTTAATTATATAATAGTTTTGTATATTTTGGAATACTATTACATCTTTACTAATAATTTATTATTGATTTTTTAAATTATATTTTGTAGAAATCATGTCGCTTAATTGTTTATCATATCCATTGTTCATATATGTTTCAATTGTCTCATGCAATTCAATATAGAATCCTTCTTCTTCACTCACCATATTATTACTAACTAATTTTTCAACTGCGTCCTTCCTTAAAATTATATTCCATTCTTCTTCACTTAAAAAATTTCTATATCTGTGAAATTCATCTTTTTCTATTTTTTGAGCATATTGTCCATCATAAAATAGTATTACTTCATCGGAAACTGCAAGTATTTTTTCTACTCTTGTTGATATTGGAGTATCTGACTTATCTGATACAATCAAAATCAACAATTCCTTTTCATCTTTAACAACTTTAGCACACTGAAATTTCCCCATACCAATATAGTTTTTTATCCATTTCTTATTTTCTATTATTTTATCTACCTTATTTGTAATATCCATTTTTATCTCTCCCCATATAAAGCATCTGAAAATTCACTAGTTTTTTTGAAGATGCCTAAGTATTTTTTTCATATTTATTATTTCCTAAATATAAAAAAAAACCCGTGAATTATTTCACAGGTTAAAAATATGGCATATGAAAAAAAATAACTATTACCCCACACTTATTATCTTTGTTGCTGCTAAAGCCAAAAATACAATAGAAAATAGTATTCTATATACAGCAAATATTCTCATTGGTCTTCTCTTTAAGAAGTTCATGAATTTTTCTACTACTAATAGTGCAACCAAAAAAGAAACAACAAACCCTATTGCTATTTCAAGGAACTGTGATCCTGTTATAGACGACATATTTGTAATCAATTCATATCCAGTAGCTATAAACATGGTTGGAATAGCCAGAAAAAATGAAAATTCTGCCGCAGCAAAAGTTGACAGTCCTACGATCCACCCACCTATAATAGTTGAAGCAGATCTTGAAAATCCTGGCCATACTACAGAAAGACACTGAAAACAACCTATTATAAACGCTTGTTTTAATGTTACATATCTAATGTCCTTAGTTTTATTCTTTCTTCTAAACTTATTTTCAGCTAAAATCATAAATATACCACCTACAAGAAGTGCCAATGATACTGGTAAAACTTTCATTAAATGAGCCTCTACATATTTATGTGATAACACTCCAATTACTCCAGAGGGTATAAATGCAACAATAAGATTTCTCCAAAGTCTTGAACCAAAGCTCTTAAATGTTGGATCGGCTACGGTTTTTAGTGATTCAACTAGTTTGTCCCAAAATAATACTACTACAGCTAAAATAGCACCTAGTTGAATTACTATATCAAACAAATCACTGAATTTTCCATTAAAATTAAGAAAATTATTAAACATTATTAAATGTCCAGTTGATGATACTGGTAAAAATTCCGTTATTCCTTCAACTATTCCAAGTATAATAACCTTTATAATAATGAAAATATTTGCAGACATATTATTTCCACACCCCATTCTTAAATTAGGCATATGAACTTAATTTATAATTTTTTTAAGACGCCTAATTTAATTAAAATTTAATTTCACTTATTATATCTTTTTCAACTTTTCCCAAATCCGGTACATATGACTTCAAAAGCTTTATGGTTCCATTAATCTCATATTTGCCAAGATATGCTGGAATCAAAATACTTTCTCCCGCTTGTATTTTTTCGCTTCCCCCCTCAAAGCTAATAGTTCCATTGCCTTCTACACAAGTAAATATGTAAAATCTTTCTTCATCGCTTTTTTCTACAAGGCAAGTTTTAACTTCATATAGTTCTAAAGAAAATTTATCACATAAATTGTAATAGGTTTTGATAAAATCTTTCCCTTCAACTTTTAAGCCCATACTTTTCTTGCCTTTAAGATTTAAATCTATAACATCTAATGCCTTATCAACATGAATTTCTCTACCTCTATTGTAGTCATATACTCTATAAGTTGTATCACTATTTTGTTGTATTTCAGCAATTATAACCCCTTCCCCAATGGCATGAACAAGTCCACTTTTTACGAAGTATACTTCACCTTTTTTAACAGGTATTCTATTTAAGTATTTATCTAATGTCCCAGAGTTTATTGCCTCTTTGAATTGTTCCTTTGTGCACTCCTTAGTTCCAACAACAAGGTTTGCCCCTTCAAACGCCTCTACCACATACCATATTTCTGTTTTACCTAATTCGCTTTCAACTCTATGAGCATACTCATCATTTGGATGTACTTGAACTGATAATTTATCTTTTGCGTTAATTAATTTAATTAGCAAAGGAAATAATTTATCGTCTATCTTGTCTCCTAATACTTTTTTTCCAAGTTTTTCAATCAGTTTATCTAGCCTTGTTCCTCTATATTCTCCATTTGCAACAACGCTAATTCCATGAGGATGACACGCTACGTCCCAACTTTCTCCAATATTTCCATCTGGCAGGTTGTTTCTATAATTTTCTAAATCTCTTCCACCCCAAATTTTTTCATAATATAAATTTTCAAATTTCAAAGGATACATACTTGATTCCCACCTATCTACCTATTTTTATTTATTTTATACAGTATATATATTACATCTTATATACATAATTTTCAATTGCTATCAGTATAGTTGTGTCGATTAATGCCTAAACAAACTTATAAACATTGTTTTTCTAGTTTATAATACTAAAAATCCCTTTAAACTACGTTTGTAAACATAAAATTATTATGATAATATATACAGGTAAATTCTACAACAACACGATATTATAGTCTTTATTCTATACATTTTAAAGATTTTATATCAAAAGGAGATTATTATATTATGAATACGAAATTCAAACAACATTTATTACTTTTCGCAGGAACAATATTGTACTCTGTGTATGCAGCTTTATTATTAACACCTTCTAAAATTGGTACCGGTGGAATACTTGGAATTGCTCTTTGTCTTAATAAACTATTTAACTTCAAAATAGGTTTAACTTCTATAGTTCTAAATGTGCCTCTATTTATTTTTGGCTTTAAGCTTTTAGGGAAGAAATTTGCTTTAAAAAGTGCAATAATAGTACTGATATCCTCTCTTTTAATGGATTCCATGAACACCCTTCTTCCTAATTTTTCTGTACTTCCAATTAACGACAAGCTTACTTCTGCAATTTTCTGTGGTGTTACCTCTGGAATTGCCATGGCAATGTTATTTATGAGTGGCGGTTCTACAGGAGGTCTTGATATTTCTGCAAAAGTATTTAAAAATAAATTTAAATCAATACAATTATCTCATATTTTGCTTTTTCAAGATTTTTGTGTATATGTATTTGTGGGCATAGTACTCGGAGTTCATTCAGTATTATATGCTCTTATAATGAGTTTTATTCGTTCAAAAACCATAGATGCCGTTCAAGAAGGCATGTCCTCTTCAAGGCAATGCATTATAATTTGTAATAATTATGAAAAGATAGTTGAGAGAGTAAAAAATGAACTTGGTAGAGGTGTAACTGTATTAGATGCCGTTGGAGGATATTCTCATAATAATAAAAAATTTATATATGTAGTAATACAGAAACATCAATTTTCCGCTTTAAACCTAATAATCAAAGATATTGATCCGTTAGCCTTTGTTGCAATTTCTCCAGTTAATAATATTTTAGGTAACTATAAACAAACATCTTTGTCTTTATAAATAAAATTTCTATTTTTTTGAATATGGCTTAAGCAATGGACATTATTCTGTATATGTTATACAATTAAAGTTGTTAATTTAAATATAGGTATATACTATATTTAAAATTTAAACATTAATTAATTGATTTGCATTTGGGAGGTGTCTGAAATTAAAATTAAATCTTTTTTTAGCATTTTAATTTCAAAGATTATAATTAAATTATCTAAGACTCTATTTAAAGGAGGAACTAATTTTCCTGGTAAAGTGGCTCTAAAAATTGATAAGAACATACTTGGTATTGTTTCAAAAGATTACAAAGTCATACTTGTAACTGGTACAAACGGTAAAACTACAACAACTAGTATGATTTACAATATGATTAAAAACAGTAACAAGAACGTTATTACCAACAATACTGGTGCCAATTTAAAGCCCGGAATTACTTCATGTTTTATAGATAATTTTAAATTTAAAGAGCTAACTTCTGAAAAATATGCAGTTATAGAAGTAGACGAAGCCAATTTAAAATTTATTACTGAATATATAGATCCAAAAATAATAATTGTAACAAATTTGTTTAGAGATCAGCTTGATAGATATGGAGAAGTATATACCACATTAAATAAAATATTAGAAGGTATTGTTAAAGTACCTCACTCAACTTTACTTTTAAATGGAGATGAATCTCTTCTTGGAGGCTTAAAGGTTCCAAATAAGCTGGTTTATTACGGTTTTGAATGTTCACCTAATAAAAGTACAACTGTGGATATAAACGCTGATGCTAAATTTTGTAAGAACTGCAAGAATGCTTACTCATATGATTTTATTACATATAATCATTTAGGAAAATATTATTGTGAGAGCTGTGGATACAAAAGACCAGAACTTGATTACTTTGTTACTTCCATTGAAAATCTCTTAGCTTCAAGTTCAACAGTTAAAATAAATGATTTTGAATACATTATTAATCAACCTGGTGTTTACAATATATATAATGGACTTTGTGCGGTTGCTACAGCTAAACTTTTAGATATCGAAGAAACTGTTATATATGATTCACTTAAAAATATTGAGAGTAGTTTTGGTAGACAAGAATCCATTAATATAAATGGAAAAGAAGTCAAGATAATATTAGTAAAAAATCCTGCGGGGTACAACGAAGCTCTAAATACTGTTTCTCTTGACAGTAGAAAATTAAACTTATGTATGCTTTTAAATGATAATTATGCAGATGGACGAGATGTTTCTTGGATTTGGGATGTAAATTTTGAATTGCTTAGCAGTCTAGACATTATGAATACTATTGTTGGTGGAAACAGACTTTATGACATGGGTGTACGATTAAAGATTGCTGGTGTTGATTATACTAAATTTTCTATGTGTGAAAGCTACGAAGAAATTCTTACTAATATAGAATCCTGTGAAGGCGAAATTGTTTATGTTCTAGCTACTTACACAGCTATGATTGACTTTAGAAAATTTTTACACAGTAAGAAGTTCATACAAAAACTTTGGTAGAAATTAATTAAATTGGTGGTGAAATTAATGGAATTGAACATTTGTCATCTATATCCTGATCTTTTGAATGTATACGGTGACGTTGGAAATATACTAATTCTCAAATATAGGGCTACTCAAAGAAATATAGACGTAAATGTCTTCAATATATCTTTAAATGACAGCTTTAACGCAGAGGATTATGATATCGTATTTTTTGGTGGTGGTCAAGATTATGAACAATCCATCGTTTCAGATGATTTAATAGAAAATAAAAAAACTCAACTTACAGAGTACATAAATTCAGGTAAAGTATTCTTATCAATTTGTGGTGGTTATCAACTTTTAGGAAAGTACTATACCACGCCAGATGGTAAAAAATTAGATGGACTTGGTATATTAGATATTCGTACTGACGGTGGAGATACACGTTTTATTGGCAATACGGTTATAAAAAATGAAGAAACAGGTGAAACGCTTGTTGGCTTTGAAAATCACTCTGGTAGGACACACATACATGACTTAAACCCTCTTGGGAAAGTAATAAGCGGATATGGCAATAATGGTTTTGACGGTTTTGAGGGAGTTATATACAAAAACACTTACGGAACGTATTTTCATGGATCACTGCTTTCAAAAAATCCTGAATTTGCTGATAAATTAATAAAAACTGCCCTAGAGCTAAAATACAAAGAGGCCGTTAACCTTGAACCATTGAATGATACTCTAGAGCTTAAAGCAAAAGAGTACATTGTAAAGAGGGAAAGCCAAAGAAAATAGAAAAATAGAGTATTTAAAATTACTTTTAGGCATCTGAAAAGAAATAATAAGTCCATATTGCGAGATAATTTTGCGTACTACAAGGAAACAGGTTCCGTTAATACTAAGTAGTCTTAGCGGGTTCTGCTGACGCAGTAGTACACGAAATTAGCCGCCAGGTGGACTTATTATTTTTTTGAAGATGCCTTAAATACTCTATTTTTATATTTAGATATATTCTACACAGTTTTTTCTTTATCTAATTTTTCTTCTCCATTTAAACTACTATTTCTTATACCATACGTAAAATATACAATTAGTCCTATTGTAAGCCAACAAATAAATCCTATCCATGTTATTGTCTTTAACTGACTAAGTAATGCTATGCAGCATATTATTGTAATTACTGGAGTAACTGGTACTCCTGGACATCTATATATTCTCTTAAAGTCTGGCATTGTATATCTAAGTACAATAACCGCAAGAGATACTACTGAAAAACTTATTAACGTACCAGTACTTAAAAAGTTAACTATTATATCTAAAGGTAATAATCCCGCTATGATTGCTGCTACAATACCAGTTACTGCAGTTGCAATATATGGAGTCTTATGTTTTTCATGTATTTTTGAAAATGCCTTTGGTATTAATCCATCTCTAGACATAACCATAAATACTCTTATTTGTCCGTATAATACAGCTATTATTGTAGATATCATTCCAAGTATAGCTCCGACTCCAACTAACGCTGAGCCCCATCTTATACCAACTCTCGCAAGTGCTGCTGGAACTGCATTTTCAGAAACTATTTCTTTAAATGGAACCATTCCTGTAAGAACAAATGCTACTGATACATATAATATACTTACTACGGCTAAGCATATGAAAAGACCACGTGGTACATCTTTGTTTGGATTTTCTGCCTCTTCTGCTGTGGTAGAAATAGCATCAAAACCTATGTAAGAAAAGAAAATAGTTGCTGCTCCGCCAAAAATTCCTCTTAGGCCAAATGGTGCAAATGGTTTATAGTTTGCAACATTTATATGAGATACACCAAGAGCTATAAATAAGACTATTATAAATAATTTTATACATACTATTATGTTGTTTACTCTTGAACTTTCTTTCATTCCGTAATATAACATATACGTTAGACCTAGAGTAATTATAATAGCTGGAAGATCTATTATTCCGCCTTTACTTGGTGATGCTGTAATAGCGTGTGGAATAGTTATATTAAATGACCCAAGAATTCCTACAAAAGCCCCTGACCAACCAGAAGCTACGGCACTACACGCCACAAGATATTCAGCTGTAAGACACCATCCAACTATCATAGCTATAAGCTCTCCAAAAGTTATGTACGCATATGAGTAAGTACTACCAGACACCGGAAACATTGTGGATAATTCACAATATGAAAGTCCGCAAAGGCACGCTACTATTGCTGCCAATATAAAAGATACAATAATGGCAGGTCCAGCCAAATGAGCTCCAGTACCAGTGGCAACAAATATTCCGACTCCAACTACTGCTCCAATTCCTAAGCCTGCTATATCTTTAGCCTTTAGATTTTTTTTAAGGTGTGATTTTTCTGCACTCTCAAGCATGCTTTCAAGTGTTTTTTTCCTAAATACGTTCAATTATAAAGCCCCCTCTTTAGTTTAAGTAGTATAAAAGAAAATAGATTAGCAATTCACTTCTTATTTTCTTAAATCTACCCAAGTCATTTGTACTTTATTAAAATAATAATTTTTTATTATTATAACAAAAACTGCTTATTTTATATTATATAAGTAATTTCATTAGTTTTAAAGGTTTTTTTTAATTTTACTCACAAAAATTCATATATTTATTATATAATCGATTACATTTTGCTAATATGCTAAAAAGTAAAGTAAAGGGTTTCCATCAATGCTTAGAATCAAAAACCCTTCACTCATACTAACTACTTCAAATAACTAATATATGCATAATTCATCATCTTTAACTGTTACCCTTATAGTCATTCCATCATAAATTTTACCCTCAATTATTTCTCTTGCTATTCTCGTTTCAAGGGTATTTTCTATATATCGTTTTAAGGGTCTAGCACCATAAACTGGATCATAACCTTCATTTGCCATAACTTTTCTTGCACTTTCCTCAATGACAATTTTTATATTTTTTTCTTTTAATTTATTTTTTATATCCTCTGTGAATATATCAACTATTTTTTCAATATCCTCTGTACTTAATGGTTTAAATACTATTGTGTCATCAAGTCTATTTATAAATTCAGGTTTGAATCTTGATTTTAAATCCTCCATTACATTATTTTTAATTACTTTACTTATGCCATTCCTAGCTTCACTACTAGCTAAATATCTGCTTCCAATATTTGATGTCATTATAATGATACAATTCTTAAAATCTATAGTTTGACCTTTGTTATCTGTAAGTCTACCATCATCTAAAATTTGAAGAAATATATTAAATACATCATCATGTGCTTTTTCTATTTCATCAAATAATATTACACTATAGGGTTTTCTTCTTACAGCTTCAGTTAGCTGACCACCCTCTTCATATCCCACATATCCTGGAGGCGCTCCAATAAGTCTTGAAACAGAATATTTCTCCATATATTCAGACATATCTATTCTAATTATACTATCTTCACTGTCAAAAAGAGTCCTAGCAAGCGTCTTTGCAAGTTCTGTTTTTCCCACACCCGTAGGTCCAAGAAAAATAAAAGAACCAATAGGTCTTTTAATATCCTTAAGTCCTGCTCTTGCCCTAATCACAGAATTTGTAACAGCCCTAACTGCCTCGCTTTGACCTATAACTCTTTTGCTTAGTTCATCTTCCAACTTTAAAAGTTTTTGTCTCTCGCCTTGTAAAAGATTTGATACTGGTATTCCAGTCCATTTTGATATTATTTCTGAAATTTCTTCTTCTGTAACTTCCTCCTTAAGAAGGGCGTTTTCATTCTGCTTATTCATCAAGTTTTCTTTTTCTTGTATATCTTTTTCAAGCTTTGGCACCAATCCATATTTAAGTTCTGCCGCTTTATTTAAATCATATTCTCTTTCCGCTTTTTCAATTTGACCCTTTGCCTCATCAAGTTTTGTCTTTAATTCCTTGATTTCCTTTATTTTAAATTTTTCTTTCTCATATTTTGAACTTATTTCCTTATCTTTCTCTTTTAAATCACTTAACTCCTTATCTAATATGTTTAATCTTTCCGTGGATGCCTTATCACTTTCTTTGCTTAAAGCTTCCCTTTCAATTTCCATTTGAAAAATTTTTCTTTTTAAAACATCCATCTCTGTAGGCATGCTGTCAATTTCAGTTCTTATCATTGCTCCTGCTTCGTCAATTAAATCTATAGCCTTATCTGGTAAAAATCTATCTGTTATATATCTATCAGAAAGTTTTGCCGCTGCGATAATTGCTGAATCATGTATTCTTACTCCATGATGAATTTCAAATCGTTCTTTAAGTCCTCTAAGAATTGAGATTGAATCCTCTACAGTAGGTTCAGAAATTATAACCGGTTGGAATCTTCTCTCAAGTGCTTTATCTTTTTCGATGTATTTTCTATACTCATCAAAGGTAGTAGCACCAATACAATGTAAATCCCCTCTTGCCAAAAGTGGTTTTATTAGATTTCCTGCATCCATTGCACCCTCAGTCTTTCCTGCTCCCACAATGGTATGAATTTCATCTATGAATAATATTATTTTACCTTGACTTTTTTCTACTTCTTTTAAAACTGCTTTAAGTCTTTCTTCAAATTCACCTCTATACTTAGCTCCAGCAATTAAAGCACCCATATCTAGTGAAAATATAATTCTATCTCTTAACCCTTCTGGTATGTCTCCTCTAACAATTCTCTCCGCAAGTCCTTCAACTATAGCTGTTTTACCAACGCCCGGTTCTCCAATTAAAACAGGGTTATTTTTAGTTCTTCTTGAAAGAATTCTTACAACTCTTCTTATCTCTTCATCTCTTCCTATAACTGGATCTAATTTATGATTTTTTGCTTCATTTATAAGATTTCTACCGTATTTTTTTAGTGCATCAT
>Ga0255360_1000306_pt1 | contig 11762 bp, 6 predicted proteins | sample GFST50metaG_FD_186004 | JGI IMG/M metagenome (GOLD analysis project Ga0255360, IMG submission 186004) | Peat soil microbial communities from Stordalen Mire, Sweden - G.F.S.T50 | ecosystem: Environmental > Terrestrial > Soil > Wetlands > Peat | place: Sweden: Norrbotten County, Stordalen Mire... | reverse complement strand
GAGAAATAACTGGACTTGGATTAAAGGAAGCTAAGGATCTTGTAGATGGTGCACCAAAGCCAGTTAAAGAAGCTGTAGCTAAGGAAGAAGCAGAAGCTATAAAGGCTAAGCTTGTTGAAGTTGGAGCTACTGCAGAAGTAAAATAAATATTAACGAATGTCATTTAAAAGTGCTGAATTATATCAGCGCTTTTTTATTTGAAATGAAATAAGTTTGTGAAAGCTTCATAGCTAGTAATAAAAGAAAAGCCGCGACGCCTAGAAAGCATAATTATAACTCATCAAAAACAGGGGGCAGGGGGAAACTACGCCTGATAAAGTTCTAAAAAACTATTCTACAAGTATTGCTAAGTGTGCAGATATATGAGAATTAATTCGCATTATAAAAAATCCCCATAAGCCGCGACGCCTGCAAGGCGTTAGGAAAGATCGCCCCCAAAACTGGGGGGCCACGGGGGTTCATGACCCCAGAGAAAGCTCGACATATAAAAAAGTGCTACTAATGTTATTTATTGTCTTGACATGAAATTAATGCTGTGTTAACATATTACAATGCATGAAGAATGGGTCATTGGGTATTTTATGCCCAAAAATCGAAGTTTTCATGTATACAATGGTAAAATATTGTTAAAAATATAAAAATGTCTAAGCATATTCCAAAATATGTAATTAGACTAGAACATATAACTTGCATGAGGGGTGAGATTTTATGGTACATCCTGTGAAGGTTGGCAGAAGGACAAGACAGAGTTTTTCTAAAATCAAAGAAGTTGTCGATATGCCAAATTTAATCGAGGTACAGTTGGATTCATACAAGGGTTTTCTAGATGACGGACTCAGAGAGGTTTTTGAGGATGTAAATCCGATAACTGACTACACTGGAAATCTTGTTCTTGAATTCATAGACTACAAGTTGGATCATGAAAACATTAAATATTCCGTTGAGGAATGTAAGGAAAGAGATTCAACATATGCAGCTCCTTTAAAAGTCAAAGTCAGACTTGTAAACAAGGAAACTGGAGAAGTTAAGGATCAAGAAGTCTTTATGGGTGATTTCCCATTGATGACTGAACAGGGAACATTTATTATTAATGGTGCTGAAAGAGTTATAGTTAGTCAGCTTGTTAGATCCCCAGGGGTTTATTATGTTGAAACTATCGATAAATCTGGCAAGAGACTTTATTCATCAACTGTTATTCCAAACAGAGGTGCTTGGATTGAGTACGAAACCGATTCGAATGATATTATTTATGTTCGAATCGATAGAACAAGAAAGTTACCTCTTACTGTATTTATCAGAGCAATAGGCATGGGTTCTGATAATGAAATAATACAATTCTTTGGTGAGGATGAACGCCTAAGAGCAACCATTGAAAAGGACAATTCAAAAACTGTGGAAGAAGGGCTTATAGAAATCTATAAAAGATTAAGACCCGGTGAACCACCAACAGTTGAAAGTGCAACAACGCTTATTGAAGGATTATTTTTTGATCCTAAAAGATATGATCTCTCAATTGTCGGGAGATATAAATTCAATAAGAAATTAGCTATTTCAAATAGAATCTTAGGTCTTGTAGCTGCAGATACAATTACAAACCCAGAAACTGGGGAGGTGCTTGTTGAGGCCAGTCAGAAGATCGATCGTGAAACTGCATCCTTAATACAGTCTTGTGGTATTAATGTAGTTGACGTTACTATCGAAGGTAAAAGAGTAAGGATAATTGGTAACAACTTTGTAGACATCAGCAAGCTACAATTACCATACGATTTTACAAGCCTAAATATTAAGGAAATGGTTCATTATCCTACTTTAAAAGAGATTTTAAATGAGTATAAGGATGAAGATGACATAAAGGATGCAATAAGGCAAAGAATGAGTCAACTAGTTCCAAAACACATAATTAAGGATGATATGTTGGCTTCAATAAGCTATTGCATAAATCTATCCTTTGGAATTGGTTATGTTGATGATATAGATCATTTAGGTAATAGAAGATTAAGGTCGGTTGGAGAACTGCTTCAAAACCAGTTTAGAATCGGTCTTTCAAGGATGGAAAGAGTTATTAAAGAAAGAATGACAATACAAGATTTAGATGTTGTAACACCACAGGCATTAATAAATATTAGGCCTGTAACTGCTGCAATTAAGGAGTTCTTCGGAAGCTCCCAGCTTTCTCAATTTATGGATCAAACAAATCCTTTGTCTGAGCTTACCCATAAGAGAAGACTTTCTGCCCTAGGGCCAGGTGGTTTATCAAGAGAGAGAGCAGGCTTTGAAGTTAGAGACGTACATCATTCCCATTATGGTAGAATGTGTCCAATAGAGACACCTGAAGGTCCTAATATAGGACTGATAAATTCCTTGGCTACCTATGCTAAGGTAAATAAGTACGGGTTTATAGAAGCTCCATATAGAGTCGTGGATAAGAAAAATTCAGTGGTAACAAGTAAGATAATATACTTGACTGCTGATGAAGAGGATCAATACGTAATAGCTCAAGCGAATGAACCTCTTGATGAAGAAGGCAGATTCCAAAATAAAAGAGTTCAATCAAGATCTAAAAAGGATATGTTAGTTATAGATCCTCATGTTGTTGACTTAATGGACGTATCACCAAAGCAGATTGTTTCAGTGGCGACAGCAATGATTCCTTTCCTTGAGAATGATGATGCTAATCGTGCACTTATGGGCTCGAACATGCAGCGTCAAGCTGTGCCCCTAATTAAGACTCAAGCTCCTTTTGTTGGTACTGGTATTGAGCACAAGGCAGCAAGAGATTCTGGCGTTCTTCCGCTAGCTAAGGGAGACGGAGTTGTCACTAAGGTAACTAGTGACATGGTGCAGATTAGAAGAGAAGAGAATAATAAAGTAGATACCTTTAAATTAATTAAATTTAAACGTTCTAATCAAGGAACATGTATAAATCAAAGACCAATTGTTACTGAAGGTGAAATCGTTAAAAAAGGCGATATTATAGCCGATGGTCCGTCAGTAGAATTGGGGGAAATTGCACTCGGAAGAAACATTCTCATGGGTTTTATGACCTGGGAAGGTTACAATTATGAGGATGCAATACTTATATCGGAACGCTTAGTAATGGATGATGTGTTCACCTCTGTTCATATTGAAGAATATGAATGTGAAGCAAGAGATACAAAGCTTGGACCAGAAGAAATTACTAGGGACATTCCAAACGTTGGTGAGGATGCACTTAAGGATCTTGACGAAAGAGGAATAATTAGAGTAGGTGCAGAGGTAAGGGCTGGAGATATTCTTGTAGGCAAGGTAACTCCTAAGGGGGAGACAGAACTTACAGCAGAAGAAAGACTTCTTAGGGCAATATTTGGTGAAAAAGCGAGAGAAGTAAGAGATACATCCCTTAGAGTACCTCATGGAGAAAATGGTATAATCGTAGATGTTAAGATATTTAATAGAGACAAGGGTGATGAATTACCTCCAGGGGTAAATGAACTTGTGAGAGCATATATAGCTCAAAAGAGAAAAATATCTGTTGGAGATAAAATGGCTGGTCGTCATGGTAATAAGGGTGTTATATCAAGAGTTCTGCCAATGGAAGATATGCCTTTTATGCCAGACGGAAGACCCCTAGAAATAGTTCTAAACCCATTAGGCGTGCCTTCGCGTATGAATATTGGTCAGGTTCTTGAAGTTCATCTTGGGCTTGCTGCCAGCAGATTAGGATGGCATGTGGCTACACCTGTATTTGATGGTGCTACAGAAGAGGATATTCAAGAATGCTTAAGAATGGCTGGTATTAGCGATGACGGGAAGATGGTCTTACTTGATGGAAGAACTGGAGAAAGTTTTGATAATAGAGTAACCGTTGGATATATGTATATATTGAAGCTTGCACATCTTGTTGATGATAAGATTCATGCTCGTTCAACTGGTCCGTATTCTTTGGTAACTCAACAGCCACTGGGCGGTAAAGCACAGTTTGGTGGACAGAGATTTGGTGAAATGGAAGTTTGGGCGATAGAGGCATATGGCGCTGCTCACACACTGCAGGAAATTTTAACAGTTAAATCTGATGATGTTATAGGTCGTGTAAAAACCTATGAATCTATAGTCAAGGGAGAAAATATTCCAGAACCAGGAGTGCCTGAATCCTTTAAAGTACTTATTAAGGAACTCCAATCCCTATGTCTTGATGTTAAGGTATTAACTGATGATAAGCAGGAAATTGCTATCAAGGAAGATATAGAAGATGATTTGGAAGAAATCGAAGAAACCATGGAAGGCAGAGAAGGCCTACCAATACCAGCTACCTTTAGTAATGAAGATGCAATCATAGAAGAGGATGCAGGTGAAGAGGATGACTTTAGCTTCCTAGAGGAATTAGATTACACAGAAGGTGAGTCTGATATAAAAGACTCCTTCGAGGGTGATAATAATTATAGTGATGATCAAGACGAGGAAGACGATGATGAGCTTTAATAAATAATGAGGGGAGGATGTCCCATTGTTCGAGCTGAATAATTTTGATTCAATTCAAATAGGATTGGCGTCTCCAGAAAAAATTAGGGAATGGTCAAAGGGAGAGGTAAAAAAACCTGAAACTATTAATTACAGAACCTTAAAGCCTGAGAAGGATGGGTTGTTCTGTGAGAGAATTTTTGGGCCTATTAAAGACTGGGAATGTCATTGTGGAAAATATAAGAGAGTAAGATACAAGGGTATAGTTTGTGATAGGTGTGGTGTTGAGGTAACAAAATCAAAGGTTAGACGTGAAAGAATGGGCCACATTGAACTTGCTGCACCAGTATCTCATATTTGGTATTTTAAAGGAATACCTTCAAGGATGGGCCTTATATTAGATATGTCACCAAGATCTCTTGAAAAAATCCTTTACTTTGCTGCTTATGTGGTTATTGATCCTATGAATACTGGTCTTGTAAAAAAACAACTTTTAACCGATAAGGAATACAGAGAATCTGTTGAGAAATACGGTTATAATTCTTTTAAAGCTGGTATGGGCGCAGAGGCTGTTAAAGATCTTTTAAGGGAGATTAACCTTGATGCTCAATCAAAAGAGCTAAAACATGATCTTGAAACCAGCACTGGACAGAAGAGAATAAGAACCATTAGGAGGCTTGAGGTTATTGAAGCCTTCAGAATATCAGGAAATAGGCCAGATTGGATGGTGCTTGATGTTATTCCAGTAATCCCTCCGGATTTAAGACCTATGGTACAATTAGATGGAGGAAGATTTGCAACTTCTGACCTTAATGATTTGTATAGAAGAGTAATAAATAGAAATAATAGACTTAAGAGGTTACTTGATCTTGGAGCTCCTGATATTATTGTAAGAAATGAAAAAAGAATGCTTCAGGAAGCTGTAGATGCTTTAATTGATAATGGTAGAAGAGGAAGACCTGTAACAGGTCCTGGAAACAGACCTTTAAAATCCTTATCAGATTTATTAAAGGGTAAACAAGGAAGATTTAGACAAAATTTACTTGGTAAACGTGTTGATTACTCTGGACGTTCCGTTATAGTTGTTGGTCCAGAACTTAAAATGTACCAATGTGGACTTCCTAAGGAAATGGCACTTGAATTATTTAAACCCTTTGTTATGAAAAAGTTAACAGAAAAGGGTATAGCACACAACATTAAAAATGCAAAAAGAATGGTAGAGAGAGTTAATAACCAAATATGGGATATTCTTGAGGAAGTAATTGCTGATCATCCAGTTATGCTAAATCGTGCGCCTACTCTTCATAGACTAGGAATTCAAGCATTCCAACCTGTTTTGGTTGAAGGAAGAGCAATTAAACTACATCCATTGGTTTGTACTGCTTATAACGCAGATTTTGATGGTGACCAAATGGCGGTTCACGTACCACTTTCAGTAGAAGCGCAAGCAGAAGCAAGGTTTTTAATGCTAGCTGCCCACAATATATTAAAACCTTCAGATGGTAAGCCAGTTACAGTACCTTCTCAGGATATGATTCTTGGTGCCTATTATCTAACAATAGAGAAGGATGGAGAGCCTGGGGAAGGCAAATATTTTGCTTCACCAGAGGAAGTTATTCTAGCTTACAACTTAAAGGAAATTAGTTTACATGCAAAAATAAATGTTAGAGTTACTAAGGAAATAGATGGAGAACTTCAGAAAAAAATCGTAAAAACTACTCCTGGAAGAATTTTATTTAACGAAGCTATTCCGCAGGATTTGGGTTTTGTTGATAGATCAAATACTGAAAAGCAATTTGATTATGAAATTGATTTTATAGCTGATAAGGGCTCACTTAGTAAGATAGTTGCTAGGGTTTATAAAAAGCATGGTCCTACTCAAACCTCCATAACTCTTGATAGAATAAAAACCTTAGGTTATCATTACTCAACAATTGGAGCTATTACTGTTTCAGTATCTGATATGATAATACCAGATCAAAAGAAAGGTATTTTAGATGCAACAGATGCGTCAGTTGATAATATTCAAAGAATGTTTAGAAGAGGTTTCATTTCTGAAGAAGAAAGATATGAAAAGGTAATAGAAGCTTGGACAGATACAACAGAGAAAGTTACCAACGCATTAATGGCAAACCTTGATCAATATAACCCAATTTTCATGATGGCTAACTCTGGAGCCAGAGGGTCTAAGAATCAGATTAGACAGTTGTGTGGTATGAGAGGGCTTATGGCAAACCCATCAGGTAAAATTATAGAACTTCCAATAAGAGCTAGCTTCCGTGAAGGACTTAATGTTCTTGAGTACTTTATATCAACTCATGGAGCGCGTAAAGGACTTGCAGATACAGCTCTTAGAACAGCGGATTCAGGATATTTAACCAGAAGACTTGTTGACGTATCACAGGATACAATAATAAGAGAAGAAGATTGTGGTACTGATAGAGGCTTCTATGTAGAGGAAATAAAAGAAGGTAATGAAACAATTGAAAGCTTAAAGGATAGACTATATGGCAGATATACTGCTGAGGATGTTATTAATCCTCAAACTGGAGAGCTTATCATAGCAAGAAATGAATTTATCCGAGAAGAAATTGCTGAAAAGATTATAAGTTTAGGTATGACTAAGGTAAAAATCAGAAGTGTGTTCAGTTGTGGAACAAGATTTGGCGTTTGTGCTAAATGCTATGGTATGGATATGGCAACGGGTGAAAAGGTTAACATTGGTGAAGCAGTTGGTATTGTTGCAGCTCAATCAATTGGTGAGCCTGGAACGCAGCTTACAATGAGAACCTTCCATACAGGTGGTGTAGCTGGAGCTGATATTACACAGGGTCTTCCTAGAGTTGAGGAACTATTTGAAGCTAGAAAGCCAAAGGGTCTTGCTATTATTAGTGAGAATGCTGGAGTTGTTAAAGTAGTTGAGGATAGAAAGCGTAAAACTGTAACAATAATAACTGACAGTGGCGATGAAAAATCCTACCAAATACCTTATGGATCAAGACTAAGGGTTTATGATAATCAAACAATAGAGCCAGGTGAAATAATTACTGAAGGCTCAGTTAATCCTCATGATATTTTAAGAATAAAAGGGGTTGACGGGGTTAGATCTTACTTAGTTGCCGAAGTTCAGAAGGTTTATAGACTTCAGGGTGTTGATATAAACGATAAACATCTTGAAATTATTGTAAAGCAAATGTTAAGAAAAGTTAAGGTAGAAGAAGCAGGAGATACAGATATGCTACCAGGCAGTCTAATAGATATAACTGAGTTTGGTGAAGCAAATCTTGCTATTGAAGATAGAGGACTAAGACCAGCTTCAGCAAAGGTATCCTTACTTGGAATTACCAAGGCAGCCCTTGCAACAGATTCTTTCCTTTCAGCGGCATCCTTCCAGGAAACAACAAGAGTACTTACTGATGCAGCAATAAAAGGAAAAATTGATCCATTAGTTGGGCTTAAAGAAAATGTTATAATTGGTAAGCTAATCCCTGCAGGCTCAGGTATGATGCGTTATAAGGGGATAAAACTTATTAATCCAAATGAAAAACCAGTAGAAAGCCTAATTGAAGAATAATATAAAGCCTATTGACACATAATTAATAAAATGTTAGAATTTTATTCGTGTGATTATGACAGAGAAGTATACTAAAACTTTTCTGTCATTATCACCATTGATATTAATTTTATATTTACCAAGATAGTTTTATATTGACTTCTTAAACTAAGGAGCTCTTAATTATGAATAATATTATTGAAGGTAAGAAAATTGTTGGTGCGAAGCAAACACTTAAAGCTGTAAAAAACGACAATGTGGATAAGGTTTATATCGCAGAAGACGCTGAAGTAAGGGTTACTAGATCTGTAGTAGAAACTTGTAAACAATGCAATGTAGATGTTATTTATGTTGATTCTATGCAAAAATTAGGAAACATGGTTTCTATTGATGTCGGTGCAGCAGTTGCTTGTGTACTTAAAAATCGCTAAAAAGCTTTTAATTAAGCTTTAATTATATATTTGTTCTATTTTTGGAAGGAGGTGCACATATGCCAACTATTAATCAACTTGTAAGAAAAGGTAGGGAGAGGTTAATTCAAAAATCATCTTCACCTGCTTTAAAGGAATGTCCTCAAAAGAGAGGTGTATGTACGGTTGTTAAAACAACAACACCAAAGAAGCCAAACTCAGCTCTTAGAAAAGTTGCTAGAGTAAGACTTACAAATGGTATTGAAGTTTCAGCGTACATTCCAGGCGAAGGCCACAACTTACAGGAACATAGTGTGGTTCTAATAAGAGGAGGAAAAGTAAAAGATCTTCCTGGTGTTAGATATCATATTATCAGAGGTACATTAGATTGTGCTGGAGTTGCTAACAGAAAGCAACAAAGATCAAAATACGGTGCTAAGAGACCAAAGGTTAAATAAGTGAGAGTATTTGTGCTATGTGCTTGCAATCGAAAACAAAACCTTCCAGGTTAAACTATAAATTGCATTTACAAAGTACTTTGCGGCTACTTGCCGAGTACCGATGAACTTAAATTGAATGTTAAGGAGGGAAGAAAAGTGCCAAGAAAAGGTAACGTTCCAAAAAGAGATGTTCTTCCAGACCCAATATATGGTAGTAAAGTTCTAGCGAAATTTATTAACAAGGTAATGTGGGATGGTAAAAAAGGCGTAGCTCAAAAAGTTTGCTACGATGCACTTGAAACAATAAGAGAAAAAACAGGTAAAGATCCTATAGAGGTTTTTGAAACTGCTATGAATAATGTAATGCCTATACTTGAAGTTAAAGCTAGAAGAATAGGTGGAGCAACATATCAAGTTCCTATGGAAGTTAGAGCAGAAAGAAGACAAACGCTTGGAATCAGATGGACTGTTGACGCAGCTAGAAAAAGAGGCGAAAAGTACATGAGAGACAGATTAGCTGGAGAATTAATGGATGCTTATAACAGCACAGGAAGTGCAGTTAAGAAGAGAGAAGATACACACAAAATGGCAGAGGCGAATAAAGCATTTGCTCATTACAGATGGTAATATAAATATATTTTACTTAATCCTAGGATGTTAATCGTCCTAGGATTTGTGAAAGTATTTTAACAGCAGGGAGGAAGAAGTATAGTGCCTAGGCAATTTTCGTTAGATAAACTTAGAAATATAGGTATTATGGCGCATATTGACGCCGGAAAAACTACAACAACAGAGCGTGTTCTTTTCTACACAGGAAGAACTTATAAGATAGGCGAGGTTCATGATGGTGCGGCTACAATGGACTGGATGGAGCAGGAGCAGGAGAGAGGTATTACAATCACATCTGCTGCTACAACTTGCCAGTGGAAGGATCACACAATAAACATCATTGACACGCCGGGGCACGTAGACTTCACAGTAGAAGTTCAAAGATCACTTCGTGTATTAGATGGTTCTGTAACTGTTTTCTGTGCAAAGGGCGGCGTTGAACCCCAATCTGAGACAGTATGGAGACAGGCTGATGAATACAAAGTTCCTAGAATCGCTTATGTAAATAAGATGGATATCATGGGAGCTGATTTCTATAATGTAGTCAAGATGATAAAGGAAAGATTAGGAGCTAATGCAGTACCAATACAGCTTCCAATCGGCAAGGAAGATACTTTCAAGGGTTTTATTGACCTTATCACTAATGAAGCAATAGTGTTCACAGATGATCTAGGTACTAAGGCTGAGGGAGTGGCTATTCCTGAAGATATGAAGGAACTTGTAGAAGAATATAGAACAATTCTTATGGAAGCAGTTGCAGAAACTGATGAAGAACTTATGATGAGGTATCTTGAGGGTGAAGAATTCTCAGTTGATGAAATCAAAACAGCACTTCGTAAAGCTACACTAGCTAGTGAAATAGTTTTAGTAATTTGTGGTTCTTCTTATAAGAATAAGGGTGTTCAGGCGATGCTTGATGCTGTAATCGATTATCTGCCTTCACCAATTGATATCGGAGCGGTAAAGGGTATTGATCCTGATACTGACGAAGAGATTATAAGAGAAGCAAATGATGAAGAACCATTTTCAGCTTTAGCATTTAAGGTTATGACTGACCCCTTTGTTGGAAGATTAACGTTTGCTAGAGTTTATGCAGGAGCTATAACTGGTGGTTCATACGTTCTTAATTCAACTAAGAACCAAAGAGAAAGACTTGGAAGAATTGTAAGAATGCATGCAAACCATAGAGAAGACATTGACGAAGTTAGAACTGGAGATATCGTTGGCATAGTTGGACTTAAAAATACCACTACTGGAGATACTCTATGTGATATGGATAAAACAATAATTCTAGAGAAGATGGAATTTCCAGAACCAGTTATTGATATAGCAATAGAGCCAAAGACAAAAGCAGCACAGGAAAAGATGGGTATTGCTTTAAACAAGCTAGCTGAGGAAGATCCAACTTTCAGAACATATACAGATCCTGAAACAAGTCAGACAATAATAGCAGGAATGGGCGAGCTTCACCTTGAAATTATTGTTGACAGACTGATGAGAGAATTCAAAGTGGAATGTAATGTTGGTAAGCCACAGGTTGCTTACAAGGAAACAGTTAGAAAAACTGTTAAAGCAGAAGGCAAGTTTGTTAGACAGTCAGGTGGACGTGGACAATATGGACATTGCTGGATTGAACTCTCACCACAGGAAAGAGGAAAAGGATATTTATTCGAGAACAACACCGTTGGAGGATCTATTCCAAAGGAATACATTGGACCAATCAATGCGGGTATTACTGAAGCTATGCTTAATGGTGTAGTTGCTTCATATCCTGTTATCGATTGCAAGGTGTCAGTGTTCGACGGATCCTATCATGATGTTGACTCTAATGAAATGGCATTCAAGGTAGCTGGCTCCATGGCATTTAAAAATGCAATGGCGAAGGCTGATCCAGTTATTCTAGAGCCAATTATGAAGGTTGAAGTTACAGTACCTGAAGATTATATGGGAGATGTAATTGGTGACCTTAACTCACGAAGAGGAAGAATCGAAGGCATGGATGCAAGAGGAAACGCGCAAGTAATTAGATCCTATGTACCTCTGTCAGAAATGTTCGGATATGCAACTACATTACGTTCAAGAACTCAAGGTAGAGGAACTTATGTAATGCAAGTTGGATATTATGATCCAGTACCAGCTAACATTCAAGCTCAAATAGTTGGAGCAAAAAATAAATAATTTACTTTGATTGGAGGAAAAAGAAATGGGAAAGGCACATTTTGAGAGAAACAAACCACATGTTAACATTGGAACAATAGGTCACGTTGATCATGGTAAGACAACATTAACAGCAGCAATAACAACAGTATTATC
>Ga0255360_1000305_pt1 | contig 11789 bp, 11 predicted proteins | sample GFST50metaG_FD_186004 | JGI IMG/M metagenome (GOLD analysis project Ga0255360, IMG submission 186004) | Peat soil microbial communities from Stordalen Mire, Sweden - G.F.S.T50 | ecosystem: Environmental > Terrestrial > Soil > Wetlands > Peat | place: Sweden: Norrbotten County, Stordalen Mire... | reverse complement strand
AATTGGGTAGCCCATCCTATGGAGCATGAACTAAGTGCTTACTATGATATAACCCATGGTGTAGGTCTTGCAATTTTAACTCCATTTTGGATGAAGCATATACTTGATGATAGTACTGTAGATAAGTTTGTTGAATTTGGAAAGAATGTATGGAACATAAGTGAAGATAAAGATAAATATGATATTGCTAATACTGCAATTAATAAAACTAGAGAATTCTTTAATACACTTGGAATTCCTTCAAGATTAAGTGAAGTTGGAATTGATGAAAGCAAGCTAGAAGAAATGGCTAAGAAAGCTGTAAGATATGGGGAAATAGGTAGTTTAAAGTCTATAGATAGTACGGGGGTTTTAGAAATATTTAAAGCAGCACTTTAGCAATCTTTAAAATCAAATATGATTTAAATAAAAAGAGCAAATTTAGTGCTCTTTTTTTATTTGTAAATTTTGTAAATTAATCGTATTTTCTCAATATTCCTGAGTATAATAATATGGGACATGAATATTTCTAAAAAAGGTAAAAATTTTCGAGGAGGAGATGTTATTTATGTCAGTGTATTTTGCTATTATCTATGGTGCTATCTTAATTTCACTACTAGTTATAGTTTGTCTTGTAAAATATGTATTTAAACAAGATAAAGGCAACAAGGACATGCAGGAGATATCAGAGGCAATAAGAGAAGGGGCCATGGCGTTTTTAAAAAGGCAATATAAAACTATTGCTATCATGGCTTTAATTGTACTAGTTATAATTATTTTTGCAGACTATTTTGCTAATGCATCAAAAGGGTCATCATATGCTGTAGGTGTGGCATGGCATACGGGATTTGCATTTATAATAGGAGCGTTGTGCTCAGCAGCTGCTGGTTATATAGGAATGTATATGACTGTAAATTGTAATATAAGAACAGCAGAAGGTGCAAAAAAAGGAGTAAACTCTGCACTTAAAATAGCCTTTAGAGGAGGTGCAATAACAGGACTTTCTGTAACAGGACTTTCTCTACTTGGTATAACAACTTTGTTTCTTATATTTGGGGGAAGTAGTGGGAGTGATATGCTAATCAAACAGGCACCATCACTCATAATTGGATTTGGATTTGGTGCATCCTTTGTTGCATTATTTGCACAACTAGGAGGCGGAATTTACACAAAAGCAGCTGATGTTGGAGCAGATCTTGTTGGTAAGGTTGAGGCAGGAATACCAGAAGACGATCCAAGAAATCCAGCAGTTATAGCAGATTTAGTTGGTGATAACGTTGGTGATTGTGCAGGAAGAGGAGCAGATTTATTTGAATCTACAGCTGCTGAAAACATAGGTGCAATGATACTGGGAGTAGCGTTGTATCCTGCATTTGGACTTAAAGGCATATTATTTCCTTTGGTGTGTTGTGCACTAGGAATACTTGGATCCATAGTAGGTATTTACACTGTAAATGTAAAAAATGAGAGCGAAGATCCTATGATAGCATTGGGAAAAGGCTATATAATAACAACAATAATTGTTCTCATACTCTTATTTTTTAATGTTAGGTATATGTTCGGTGATGTTGTAATCAATGGCATGAGTGTAAACTGTGGACTTTTATATGGTTGCGTTGTTACCGGAGTGGTTTTAGGATTTGCATTTGTTTTAATTACAAATTACTACACATCAGTAAGCTCAAGACCAGTTAAGGAAATAGCAAAATCCTGTGAAACTGGACCAGCTACAAATATAATAACAGGTGTGTCAATGGGAATGGAGTCAACAGCTATTCCAGTTATATGTATATCTTTAGCTATCTTCATATCCTATAAACTAGGTGCAGCCGCACTTAATAATATTCCTAATGCAGGATTATATGGTACGGCAATAGCCACTATGGGCATGCTCTCTACCTGTGCATATATACTTGCAATGGATACCTTTGGACCAATTACAGATAATGCTGGTGGAATAATTGAAATGTCTAGTGCAGATGAAGAAGTCAGAGTAGTAACAGATAGGTTAGATGCTTGTGGAAATACAACAAAGGCACTTACAAAAGGTTATGCAGTAGGTTCGGCATCTCTTGCAGCCTTCCTATTGTTTTCTGCTTATCTAGATCAAGTCAAGACAATAATTGGTAAGCCACTTGATTACTGGTACAGCGTTGATGTTGGAAAACCAGAAGTGTTTATTGGCGGATTTATTGGTGTTATGCTTGTGTTTTTATTTAGTTCAACAGCAATAAGAGCTGTTGGAAGGGCAGCACAATATGTAATCATGGAGGTTAGAAGACAATTTAAAGAGATGCCTGGAATAATGAAAGGTACTCAAAAACCTGATTATGCAAGATGTGTTGATATTGTTACAAAGGGTGCATTAAAGGAAATGATTTTGCCAGGGGTGCTAGTTATAACGGTTCCAATTCTAGTAGGTGTACTTCTTGGCAAAGAGGCAGCAGCAGGATTTTTAATGATAAGCACAATATCAGGAGTTGTTATGGCACTTTTCTTAAATAACAGTGGAGGAGCATGGGATAATGCCAAAAAGCTTATAGAGCTTGGAGCCTATGGTGGCAAGAATTCTGAAGAGCATAAAGCAGGTGTAGTTGGAGATACAGTAGGTGACCCATTTAAAGATACTGCTGGTCCATCACTACATGTACTTATAAAGCTAATCAGTACAATAACATTGGTTTTTGTTGCACTATTTAGATAAGGCACTTCACAATTTTTAGATGACTAAATAAAGGCTATGGTTGCTACAATTTAATGTGGTAATCATGGCCTCTTTGCATACATAGGGTGAAGGAGTTATAATAATTATTAGGCATATTCAAAAAAATAACTAGTCAGTATTCTAGTCTATTTTGCGCCATGCGACGCCTTCCGAACCCTTCGATAGCACAACTATCGGCGGAACCTACCTCCTTGCCTGACACAAAATATACTAGAATCTTTGACTTGTTATTTTTTTTCATATGCCTTAAAAAGTGAATTGGGGGTTTAAATAATGATAGTTAAAAAAAGTGAAACAAGAATTGTAACAGGACCAGAAGGTTTTGAAAGAATATTCTTTGCTGGTGGCACGAAGCTTATGTCTACACAAGTTAATATGAAAAAGGGTGTAGTAGGTCCAATGCATTCTCATCCACATGAACAGGTAAATTATATTTTATCTGGAAGTTTAGAAGTAACTATAAATGGTGAAAAAACAATATTAATTGCTGGTGATTCCTACTATGTTGAACCTGATGTAGTACATGGAGCTGTGGCTCTTTTGGATACAGTAATGTTTGAGACTTTCACACCTCAAAGGGAAGATATGCTTTAAGGTATATTTAATGTGCTAAATATAAATTCTTAAATTATATTTTTGCAAGTGCTGAAATTTTAGTGTAAATTAAAGAAGTGAACAAGCCCTTCTTTAATTTGTTTTGAAGATGATTTACAATATTCCACCAAAAAATGTTGCAAGCTTTGACCGATTTTTCTATCTCTGTAGCTTTCTTTAACAAATAATGCGGATAACCATGGATATAAGTCTTGTCTACTCAGTAGGTCACCTCTCCACAATCCAATGGTTCCAACTAATTCATTATCAATAAAAGCAACAAAGGTTAAAGGCAAATGTCCTTTTTTTAAACTGTTTTTTATTATACTTTCAAAGAATGCATAACTATTTTCATCTCCAAATTCTTTCCATAACCAATCTACTACAGTGTCAATATATTCCTTGCGGTCTGCTAAATGTTCAATAAGAAGCATATTAGTCCCCTCCCTTTACTTAAGACATCATCAAAAAATCTATTTTTGTGACCGAGTACATTAAGATTGAATACTAACTATTGTGTGCAGCGCTATTAATTGTTACTTTTTATACTACCATCTTCTATTGTAATTATTCTATCGCATTGTGCTGCAATATTAGCATCATGTGTTACTATTATTATGGTTTTATTTTCTTTATTAATTTCTTTAAAAATATCTATTACCTGTTGTCCCATTTCTCTATCTAGTGCACCTGTTGGCTCATCAGCTAAGATTATTTCTGGATTATTTATTAAAGCTCTAGCAATAGATACTCTTTGACATTGTCCTCCTGATAATTCAGTAGGATATTTATTAAGCTTGTCTTCTATACCTAGTTTCTTAAGTATTTCTTTAATTTTTTGCTTTTTATTTTTTATCTTTGTATTGCTATAATCCAATGGGATTTTTATATTCTCATAAACTGTATAATCATCTAATAATGCAAAATTTTGAACTATAAATCCAAATTTTTTATTTCTTATATTTGCAAGTTCCCTAGGCTTTAACTTACTTGTATCTGTTTTATCTATTATGTATTCTCCTGAATTAGGTGAATCCAAACATCCTAAAATGTTCAATAAAGTTGTTTTTCCTGAACCAGAAGGTCCTATTATAGCTACTAATTCGCCTGCATTTATAGATAAGTTAATACTTCTTAAAGCATTAACTCTGTTTTCATTTTTACCATAGAATCTTGTTATAGATTTCATACTAATCAATTCCATAATTATTCCCCTTTTATTAGATAATTTATTCTATTTTTACTTATGTTATAAATTGGAATAGTTTCAACTATTATTATAACAACAAAAATTGTTACTATACTTTGCTCAAATGCGCCTAAATCAAATTTAAGTACTTGAAATGCAATTTGATCTTGTGTTTTTTGAATATAATAAAAAGCCATTATTATTGATAAAACTAATAAATATATATTTTCTAAAATTACTCTTATATATATATCCAAATAGGTTGCTCCATGCATTAAATGCACTGAGAACTCTTTCCTTTTAGCATTAATCCTGTTTGTAAAAATAGCAAGTAAAGCAATCACAACAAAAAACATAACTATATATACAAGTAATATTTTTATATTGGCATTGTATGTCATTAAACTTGTGAAATCATCTATATTTTCACTTGGATCATTAACAGAAAATTTCACATCATATTTTTTCGACAACATGTCTATATAGTTTTCTACAGAGGGTAAGTCCTCTTTTTGGCTATTACTAACTAATAGTGAATTAATTAAATTACCATTTTGAATATCAGAAGGAGAAGGTACTATCATATATGTGTCTAAACTTTTGGCACTGTTGGGCTCATACATGCCCTTATCTAAATAAAATTGATTTTTTTGCAAAAATGCGACTACTTTTAATTTTTCATACTTAGTTTTTATTATATCATTTAGATTAAAAATTCCCCTATAGGAATCTCCTAAAATGACTGGTATTATCTTACCTCGCGTATCTGTAGAGCTTAATTTTGTAAATTTATCAAATTCACTTGTATTTCCTTGTGAAAGCTTAATATCAAAAGTACTAAAGAATCCTGAGTTACATTGAAGAGAATTAATTGCTTTGTATCTGTCACCTGGACTAGTATCATCATTATCTATAAACTCATTAATATTTTGAAAATTCTCCATAAATACTTCTCCAAATGTAGCCGTTACTAATCCATAGCGTTTCTGAACAGCTTTAGAGAAATTACTAAACTTATTACCTTCCATACTATCTTTACTTAAAGCTTCTGGCGAATCATATTTTGACCCAAATGTATATATTGTCTTGTTTTTAGTGATGTTTTGAATTAAGTTTAATTTACTATATTCATAATTTCTGAGTTCATTTGCCCTATATAACAAAATAATAGCCAATACTATTTGAATGAATATTATTAACTTAAATATTATACCGTTTTTTAATTCTCTAAAAGAGTACCATAAATTATTCATTTCAGTCTTCCTTTCATAATAATTACAGGTTGAACTTTTCTTGCCCTTACAAGTGGAATTATAGCCACCAATAAGCCAATAAACATAAATGCCATCGTAGCAATTACTACATTTTCTATATATATTTCAAAAGAAAAACTAGGAAACATTATGCTAAGCGTTCTCTTAAAAATATAATGTAGAGTTAGACCTATAACTAGGGATATTAGTATACTAGCTTCATATCTTTTTAATATAAGTTTAGCTATATCAAAATTTGTTGCTCCATAGGCTTTTCTAATTCCTACCTCTTTAATACTTTTATCAATCCAAAAATATACAATGATAATTAAGTTTAATATTCCGAACCCAAATACCACTTGAAAAATATATATAAAATCAGGATAATTTTGAAGCATATAACTTATAGTTATTTTATTATTTACCGCGTCACTTTTAACAAATTGTAAAGGTGCACTATTTTTAACGCCCAGTGCCTTATATGAATTCATAACATTATTTAGATCTTCATTATTAGATACATTTAAACTCCAGGTGGCTCTATTATCAGATAAACTATTCATTGATTTCATATTAATTAAAAAAGTATCATCATATCCAGTCTTGCTATTATTCCCTATTATACCGATAACTCTATATTTATCATCATCTATAGTAAAATACTTGATTCCATTTTCTGTTACTATGTATTTCTTTAAATTTTTCCCCACTAATATAAGTTTTTCATTTGAGTTTATCTGTTTTTAATGCATTTAATGCATTATTATTTTTGTAATCCGTTATAATTATGCTTGTAATTATTGAGAATGTGAATATTATAAGAGAGAATATTGTTATTATGTATGTAAGATTTTTATATTTTCTAAAATTTATCATTATAACCTCCAGCAGCAAAAGCTATTGTAGCTGTTGAAGTTAAAATCCCTACTGTTAAATAGATTGTTATAAAAGTTTTTTTCATAGTAGCACCTCATTTAATTTTCTGTTTTCATATGCCTTATTTTTCCCAAGCTTGAACAGTTTACATTATACTAAAAATAAATTGGTTTTTTTGTAATGTTTTGTCGAGTAATTATAAAAAATGCTTACAAACGAATGTAGAAGATGTGGAGAAATAATGGAGTTGTAGGAAATAAGCACAGAATGTGATTCGGATATGACAGTTAAAAAGTGATGCTACAGTTTGATGGAGCACCACCTTAATAGTGGATCGGAGGGAGATTTTGTCCTAAAAATAAAGAGTAGACTAAAATAAGTCTACCCTTTACTTTTCATTTCTTAGTTTTTTAATTTCTTCTATATTTAATCCTGTTTTTATTGCTATTGTTTCATCATCTAAAACATCTAACAAATTTTTAGCAATTTCTATTGCTTTTAAATTTTCACCTCTCTTTTCTGCATTTTCTTCCATTTCCTTAATTATAAATGCATTATTAGCTACCATACTCAATACCTCCTCTTTATCTGAATCTAAAACTTTAGTAGCTTTCTCTGCTAATCTTTCTTCTGTTGTGTTTTTTATCCAATGCTTGATAGCTTTTAGTTCTTCATCCGTTAACCCATCAAAAAACAATGCTATTTCTTTTACTCTATTTAAAAATTCCGTAGGTGTTATTTTTTGATCTAATAAAAATATGGCCGAAGTTACATTTTTATTTTTTACTAGTTCTTTCTTAGTAAATCCATTGTTTACGTCAAATATATCATATGTAAAATTTAATACTCCACTATGAAATTGTTCTTCACTATAAAACATTTTTCTAAATTCATTTGGTACATCCCAAACTTGCTGACCATTATAAAGCACAATTGGTATAACTGCTGGAATTTTTATGTTTCTATCACTCTTATCATGATTCTCATTTTTAGAAAACTCTCTAAGTATTTCACACATATAAAACAGTAGTCTTAATGGCATTCTATAATCTACTCTTGATTGAAACTCTAACAATATATAAAAAATAGCTTCACTATCACCTATCTTTGCAGTATAGACTATATCCGATTCACACTCTTCATAATCAGATGAAATAAATGATTTATTTACTAAGGTTAAATCTTCAACTCTCAACTCTTTAGTAAATTCTTTTTTAACAAAATTTTTAAATAAGTCTACTGCTATTTCCTTTTTGGAATACAAATCTTTATAGCTTTTATCATGAACATGATACATATCTTTCTTAATTTTTTGATCCATATTATAATCATTCCTTATTTTAAGCTTTTGTTTAGATTTTTCTTAACTTATACTTATATTATATCATAAGCCAATAATTCTTTTAATATCATTGGCTTATTTTTGGCTGTAATATCATCCTTATTATACATGTAAATCAATTATAGTAAGAATATATATAATATGCATTTACCCGTTGGCATATTAATTAAATGTATGATTTACTGTTTCATAGTCTTGGAACTATTTTCGATTTGCACTTGGCTAGTACGTTCAGCTTTAATTTCTGAACTGTTTTTTTAAATACAAAATTAGAGCATTAATTTTAATAAGATCTACATATTGACAAATATATCATATACTACTATACTTTATAGTAGTATAATAAATGGTGGTGATTAAAGTGTCTTCAATAAATTTAATAATACTTGGCTATTTGCAGCACAAAGAGAAAAGTGCCTATGAAATGGTTAAAGAATTTGATATCTGGAATCTTACTAAGTGGCTAAAAATCAGTAACCCGTCAATTTATAAAAATATAATTAAATTATGCGATGATGGATATTTAAATTCAAGAACTGTTAAAGAAGGTGAAATGCCGGAAAAAACATTGTATTCACTGAACGAAAAAGGAAATTCATATTTCAATGAACTAATGGAGGAAAGTTCAAAACATATAGGAAATGTCTATTTAGATTTTAATGCATTTTTAGTTAATATAGAAAATTTACCAGAAGAAAAAAGAAAAGAATACCTTAAAAACTTCAAAAACAAGGCAGAAGAACGTAGAGCGTTTGTGGAGTCAATTTATAATCACGAAAAACAGCACAATGAAAAAGCTGGTTCGGAAGTTCTTATATTGGATCTATATAACGAATTTTATAACATTTTACAAAAATGGTCTGAAAAAGTTTTTGATTATTATAATTAATAATTGGATGTCTCTAATAAAGCTTTATATTGCGAGACATTTTTTTTGTCCAACTACTATAATTTATAGTAGTTTATTATACACTAATATATTTTATATTATTATTTAGGAGGGTTGTCTTATGAACAAAAAACATCAAATCATTTCTTTTGTAGCTATTATTTTGGGATTTTTTATGGCATTATTAGATACAACTGTGGTAAATATCACTTTGCCTAAAATGACCGAATACTTTAATACTACTATGGCTCATATTTCTTGGGTAGTAAATGCCTATAATCTAGCTACTGCAGTTATTATAATAACTGCTTCGAGATTGGCAGATCAATTTGGCAGAAAAAAACTGTTTATTGCAGGAGTATTTTTATTTACTATATCTTCACTCCTATGTGGTATTTCAAATTCCCTTCAAGCACTTATATTATTTAGAACACTTCAAGGGATAGCCGCAGCTTTTGTTGTGACGGTTGCAATGCCTCTTTCTGCTGAAATATTCCCACCAGAAAAGAGAAGAACTATTATGGCACTTTGGGGAGCTTTTGCCGGTCTTGCTGCTGCAAGTGGACCAACGCTTGGCGGTATATTAACTCAATTTTTTAATTGGAGATATATTTTCTTTATTAATGTACCTATAGGTTGTATTTGTATACTACTAACTATGAAATTCATAAAGGAATCTTATGACCCAACTGCAAGTAAAAGTATAGACTTTGGGGGAATTATAACAATCTCAATTGCTATGTTTTGCTTAACTTTCGCATTAATGAAGGCTAATGAAAAAGGCTGGACTTCAAGCTTCATTCTTTCTTTCTTTGCAGTTTCTGCTATAGCCTTTATACTATTTGTTATTATTGAACTAAAAGTTAAGGAGCCCATGGTTCCTCTTAGTTTATTTAAATCTGTACCATTTACAAATGGCTCGATTGCTCTATTCTTACTGGGACTTGGTATGATGTCTGGTACCTATTTGCTAGCTTTTTTCCTAATTCAGGTTAAAGGATTAAATCAACTGTCAGCAGGACTTATTATTTCAACTATGTCCTTAACTTCAATGTCTTTTTCATTATTAGCTCCTATTTTGACAAAAAAATTAGGCAGCAGATTTACTAGTGCATTGGGTATTCTTTTACTTTGTGCCTCTTGCTACTTAAATAGTTCTCTTACTCAAAATTCTTCAAATATAGATATTATTTTAAGATTAATTGTTGCTGGTTCTGGTACGGGCTTAAGTATGGCAACACTAATAGGTTCTATAATGGCTAACGTTCCTGTAGCCAAAATAGGAATAGCTTCTGGAATAAATAATATGACAAGAACACTTGGAACTGTACTTGGAGTTGCTTTATTTTTAACTATATTTACATCAAATATGACTACCCAGATGTCTGATGCTAAAGACTCTGTTGTGCAAACAATACAAAATGACACTGTATTTGATAATAAAACCAAGCTGCAGATGATTTCTTCTATCAAAGCAGGTAGTGATAAAAACGTTAGTCTTTCGGAAATATTAAAAAAAATTGATAAAAAAGAAACTGCTGTGATAGCCACTTCTCCAGTGATGGCTGAAAATAAAATAAAAGAAAGTTTTGAAACTCAAAAGAAAGAAACAAAGAGAATAGTACCTAATATCCAAGATACATTTTTGACCTATACTGTTAAAGCGTTTAGTTTTACATTTAAAATGAGCGCTATAATTCTTTTGCCAGGTATACTTTTTGCATTATTCAGTGATAAGGCATATTGTTGTTCAAAAGAGCAATATTAATTACGACATGGAAGGAATGGGTCGCTGAATATGCCTAATTAACTGCACACAATTGTAATTGTGTGCAGTTGTGAAAATAGAGCATAAAATCTTCAAATAGATTTTCTAGTAAATTATTATATTCAGCTTTTGACAACACAACTACATTTTCTCCACGCTCACGAGTATATTTATTCTTATTTTTTAGATATTGTTTAATTCATAAACAATATCTTCCCATTTAATAAGAATTTCCATATTCATCAGTGGATTCAACTCTGCCAAACAGTATATTTTTTCAACTCTTCTACTATTCGTCCCGTTTGTCTCTCTCCTGCCTAATGTAAGTGGTTCCACCCGCATTTTACCACATTTCCTTGCCAAGTCCACATAAAAAATCAGTGTATGATTCAGGTTTTTTCATTAAAAATAATCCATTTGTTTTTTTATCATAATCCCATATAAATTCATCACCAAGTTTTTCCTTTATTATATCAAGCAATTCTTCAGGTATAATTATCGTTTTGTAGTGATTTTTCTCTAAATTAACATACTCATTTACGGATTTCATAATAGTATGCCTCCCTATATATTATTGTAATTATTATATACCTTACTATACAATTTTAAAATGAATTTTTTCGGGTTGTGTTATTTTTAAATTATTTGCATAGATTTTGTTATTATGAATAAATCAAATAAGAAAGTACATGACTTATGTTATAATCTATTTATACTGAAAAATAGGCTTAAGCATATGAAAGGAGCTTACATTATGACAAAATCATTAGTTCTAGCAGAAAAACCTTCCGTTGGAAGAGACATTGCTAGAGTTTTAAAATGCAATAAAAAGGGAAATGGATATATAGAGGGAGAAAAATACATAGTAACATGGGCATTAGGACACCTTGTAACTCTAGCAAGTCCAGAAGCGTATGATGATAAATACAAGGCATGGAAAATGGAAGACCTACCAATGCTTCCAAAGGACTTAAAACTTGAAGTGATAAAACAAAGTGGCAAGCAGTACAGTGCTGTTAGGGAACAATTAAATAGAAAAGATGTTACTGAGGTTATCATTGCAACTGATGCTGGACGTGAAGGGGAACTAGTTGCTAGATGGATAATAGAAAAGGCTCACGTTAAAAAGCCACTAAAGAGACTTTGGATATCGTCTGTTACAGATAAAGCAATT
>Ga0255360_1000303_pt1 | contig 11799 bp, 10 predicted proteins | sample GFST50metaG_FD_186004 | JGI IMG/M metagenome (GOLD analysis project Ga0255360, IMG submission 186004) | Peat soil microbial communities from Stordalen Mire, Sweden - G.F.S.T50 | ecosystem: Environmental > Terrestrial > Soil > Wetlands > Peat | place: Sweden: Norrbotten County, Stordalen Mire... | reverse complement strand
GTTATAGTAGGTGCTGCAACATAAAGTATATGACTTAATTCCGAAGTTTTAATTCCATCTTTTTCTGATTTAACATGTTTCTCTATGGCAAACATTAAAACAGCTTCACTGTGTGTTAAACCACCTATAGGACTTCCATTCTTATGCAACCTTTTTAATTCTCCTAATACCTTTAATAATTTCTGTGCTGTTAAATTAGTATCCTCTGTCATTTTGTCACCTCCAATATAATTAGGTAGGCTAATAATCTACTTTATTTACTATTAACTATCCTAAGTATATTATTTTATGTTTTTAAAGTCAATACAAAATATTAGGAAATTTTCCCCTTGTTCAGTTATGGTATACAACTTGTTTAGTTTTTCACCTTGATTGATTATTATACTGAACGTGCACAGAGATTTATCTAACTATTAATGAGCAAATTTGTATGTTAATTGTATAATATCTAGTATAAATACAAAAATATAAGCAAGTTTACAAATTGCGTAAACTTGCTTGTTTCATTAGTTTCTCTGCACAGCAGAACTGGAACACGTTGTTTAATTATTATCATCAATACAAGAAGTTTATTTAGATTAACCTTCTTTCTTTACGGAGCTACTTTATTGCTTGTAAGTTGATAGCACGCAGTAGAATCATTATATTGAAAATTATAAACATAATTAAACGTTCTATTAGAAGAATTACCACTTTTATCTATAATGTTATAAACTTCTGAAGTAGTTATAGTTCCAGATTTATTATCATCACTAATGTTGTAATTTGTGATATTGGCGGAATTAATGTTTTCTTGTATTCCTTGATTATACGTATTAGGTATATATGATTGTTGCTCTTTATATAGGTCGCTTCCTGATGCTACGTAAGGATCAATTAATGAAATATTATTGGTATTAACAGCCTGTGTAAAAGAGGAAGTATAGTTGTTTAAAAGAGCACTTAACTGATTTTCAACATTGTTCAGATCATCCATAGACTGTTGAAAACTTAAGTCAAGATTTGTATCTCCACTTGTTGGCGAATATTCTTCCGTTTTGATTGTTTGTCCATCTTTTACATATGTAGCATATATTTTTGCTGAACTGTCTACAGGACCAAAATTGGTAGCATCTTTAACCTTTACATTAGTATCTTTTCCGTCAACAAAAATTTCAGCATCAGGATAATCCGAAGATATATTTAAATAGGTCATATCATCAAATATACTTATTTTTGCTATTCCACTACTAGTTGATACAAGATCAACAGGATAATCTTTATTTAATGTAACATATTCGCCTTTATAATTAGCCAAAATTAAATAATTTCCAGGAATATATGGTCCAAATTCTTTGGTGGAGTTGTCAGCATCACTTTTCCCAATTTGAATATTGTTAATTGAGAAAGTAACATCTTTAATTCCAGCCGTTATATCAACAAAAGATGGCTTAATATTTATTTTATATTTGGGGAAAATAAATAAATTTTTTCCTACATTACATAAAGTTAATGTATTACTTGATGCTGTGCTAATGTTATTAATATCATTAGGACTAAGGGCATTATTATTTAAATTTTCAATAACATTGTCAAAATAGGAAGGATTACTTTTAAAGTAACCTAGTAAAGGTGAAATACTTTTACTATCTATTTTTAGCCTAGCATCATTGCAATATAGCATGCTTGATAAATCAGAAGTATTATTTGAAGCTACATCCTTTTCGAACCTTGATACAAGTTTCTTAGGATCATTTAAAGAATTACCAACCTGAATAAATATAACTGTTGCTAATATTAAAATTGTAACTAATAACATAGCTATTTTTGATCCTTTTGATAACTTGAAATTAGACGTACGATTTTCTTTGGGTATAATAGGACCTAAATTACCTTCCTCACTTGCTACAGTTTTACTTTCGGTCTCTTGATTTTTCTCAGATTCATTAGTATTTTTTTTTCTTAAGTCATTACCACAAAAATTGCAAAAAAGTTGTTCTTCCTTAATCTCATTGCCGCATTTATTACAAAATTTCAATCTAAGTCCTCCAATTCTATATTAAAATGTAGAGCTTTTATATGAATTTATTACTGTTTTAACTATATCTGATAAGTCAGAAGAAATAAAATTCTGCAATACTACAAAAAATACTGCTAAAGCAATTAACCATGCTATAGCTACAATTAAAACGCATGGGTTTTCTGTTATGTTTAAACTTTCTTTAAGTATAATTGCTAATGTAATAATTGAAATTGATGCACCTAAAATAACAAATCCTATTCCTAAATACAAAGAAAAATAAGATGACACAATTGAAATAATTTCACAAGTAAAAATAGGTATAGTAGAAATTAACACCGCCTTAAATACTGCTAATGGTGTACATTTTACTTTTATAAATATACTTATTCCTAAATATATGAAAATAAATAGTACTAACAAAGCTATTAAGTATATAGCACCGTTTTGAATAAATATTTTTGCATATGGTATAGTAATCAAATATTTAAACTGATCAATAGTTTTATTCAAGGATTCTAATTCATTAGAATTAAAATTGTAAGATGAACCTTGTCCAAACAAACTAGCTAACGAAGATAAATCTTCATAAAAATTGGATATAATGTTTTGTAAGCTGTTACTAATTTGATTAATTCTCCATATTCCAAGGATACCTTGTAAAAATGCTAAAATAATGGTAATAATGATAACCTGATTTTTTTGAGCCTTGTCTACAAATTGTTTACCTCCAGAAACCGGCTTTAGTACCGAAGTTTTTAAAGTATTAATTATTTCAGAAAAGTCAATTTGATTTGTTATTGATTTAGCATGTTCAAATGTTTGTTCTATCCTCTCTTTGTTTTCATTTGACTTTTGATTTACCTTTGCACCACAATTAGCGCAAAATATGTCGTTTCCGTCAATTTTAGAGCCACAGTTGTTACAATACGCCATAATTTCCCTCCTAAATTTGTTTTATATTACTTATCTCTTATATTTCTACACAAAATCCAATATTCCTTTTTATTTTGTTAAAAGGAATTGAACTTGTAATTTGATTTTAACATTGCTTTCTTCAACTTCTTTATTTAATGAGCCACACTAACACTTTTAAATTGATAGCTAGAAGTAGCATTATTATATTGAAAATTGTAAATATAATTAAAAGTTTTATTAGAAGAAGTACCATCTTTAGCTATAAAGTTATAAACTTCAGAAGTGGTTATGGTTCCAGATTGATCATCATTACTAATGTTGTAATTTGTAATTTTTGCTGAAACGTTGTTTTCTTGTGTTCCTTCATTATATGTATCTGTTATATATGATGAATGTTCTTGTGAATATAGTTCACTTCCAGAAACTACATAAGGATCAGTTAATGAAGGATTACCCGTGTTAATAGCCTGTGTAAAAGAGGAGATATAGTTGTTTAAAAGCCCACTTAACTGATTTTCAACATTGTCTAGATTATACATAGACTGTTCAAAACTTAAATCAAGGCCTGTACTCCCACTTGTAGGTGAATATTCTTGAGTTTTAATCGTATTCCCATCTTTTACAGTTGTAGCATATATTTTTGCAGAACTATCTATAGGTCCAAAATTGCTAGCATCTTTAACCTCTACATTAGTATCTTTTCCGTCAACAAAAATTTCAGCATTAGGATAATCAGAAGATACATTTAAATACATCATGTCATTAAATACACTTATTTTTGCTATTCCATTACTAGCTGATACAAGATCAACAGGGTAAGGCTTATTTAATGTAACATACTTGCCATTATAACTAGCCAAGATTGAATAGTTTCCAGGAATGTATGGTCCAAGTTCTTTCGTGGAGTTATCACTATCACTTTTACCTATTTTAGTTTTGTTAATTGAAAAGCTAACGTCTTTAACTCCAGCTGTTATATCAATAAAAGATGGTCTAATATTTATTTTATATTTTGGAAAAATAAATAAATTTTTGCCTACATTACATAAAGTTAATGTATTGCTTGTTGCTATTGTGATGTTACTTATATCCTTAGGACTAATGGCATCATTATTTAAATTTTGAAGAGCATTGTCAAAATAGGAAGGATTACTTTTAAAGTAACCTAGTAAAGGTGAAATACTTTTACTATCTATTTTAAGTCTAGCATCATTACAATATAGTATGTTTGATAAATCAGAAGTATTATTTAAAGCTACATCTTTTTCAAATCTTGCTACAAGTTTCTTAGGATCATTTAAAGAATTACCAACCTGGATAAATATAACTGTTGCTAATATTAAAATTGTAACTACTATCATAGCTATTTTTGATCCTTTTGATAACTTGAAATTAGATATATGCTTTTCTTTGGGTGTATTAGGAATGAAATTATCTTCTTCAGTTGCTTCAGTTTTACTTTCAATTTCTTCACTTGTCTCAATTTCATTAGTAGCTTTTTTTCTTAAGTCATTACCACAAGAAGTGCAAAAAATCTGTCCTTCCTTAATCTCATTGCCGCATTTATTACAAAATTTCATTTTAAGTCCTCCAATTCTATATTAATATTTAAATAGAGAGTTTACTGTTTCATTAATTATATTTGAAAAATCATAAGCAATAAAATTTTTTAATGCTATAAATAATGCAGATAACGCAATTAAAAAGGATACTGATACAATTAAAACGCATAGCTTGTCCTTTATTTGAAAATTTTTACTGACAATAAGAGTCATGGTAGCAATTGAAATTAATGCACCTAAAATAAAAAAACCTATTCCTAAGTATAAAGAAAAATAAGAAAATATAATTGAAATGATTTCACAAGTAAAAATAGGTAAGGTAGAAATTACCACAATCTTAAATACTGTAAATAGTTTGCAATTTATTTTTACTAATATATTTATTCCTAAATATATTAACATAAATAATACGAATACGCCGATTAAGTATAATCCACAATTTTGAATAAATATTTTATCATAGGGTATAACAATGAACTGTTGAAGTTGATTATTTCTCCAAATTCCAAGTATTCCTTGTAGAAATGTTAAAATAAGAGTAATAATAATAACAATATTTTTTTCAGCTTTGTCTACAAATTGTTTTCCACCACAAACTGGATCTAATGCTGAAGTTTTTAAAATGTTAATTATTTCAGCGTAGTTAATTTGACTTGCTACTGATTTAGCATGTTCAAATGTATTTTCCTCTCTTTCTTTGTTTTGACTTTCATTTGGCGTTTCACTTACTTTTGAGCCACAATTAGAACAGAATAAATCATTACCTTCAATTTTTGATCCACAATTATTACAATACGACATATTTTACCTCCTAACATTAGTTATATATTGGTTATATCGTATATTTCTATAAAAAATCCAATATTCCTTCTCATTTTGTAAAAATGATTTCATAAATCACATAAAAAAATAACAAGTGGAAAATCACAAATATTTTGTGTGAGGCAAAATACAGCCTCCTAGGATAAAAGTTCTATCCTAGGAGGCTGCTATCGTTGATTAATGCAAAATAGACGAGTATACTGACTTGTTATTTTTTTAATGCCTTAATAGGTGCTGTTAATAAAATCTTGATTCTTAATATATACTTTCTTTACATCTGTTGTATTACCATTAGCATCAGCTTTAAACCATGTTACTATTTTATCACTTCCGGCCATAGATTTATCTATGCTATTAGGATCTACATCCATGCTACCGAATTCAATAAATCCATCATTATCAATATCTTTTGGATCAACGGGGTATATTGAATGTATATTTTTAGACATTAATTGTTCTAATTTACCATTATTTATAAAATATGCATTAGTTTCTCCTGAATGCACTCCAATATAACCATCTAATATAACGGCTGTAATTTCTTTATTTGGTTTACCAATAAAAATTTTTGATCCCTTATTCACAAGATCAGTTTTTATAGTATCAATTTTAGTAAAATTTTGTCCATTAAATTTATATGCACTTACATAGGAGTTTAGATCATGATCATAATCACAATTAAAATCATAAAATAAATGACTAATTTGTATTATTTCATCAATCCCATCATTATCAATATCACCAAAAGCAATTCCATTTTTATTTAAGTCGCCTACATTTTTTATATTACTATTTGTAACTAAATTACATAAGTTTAGCATTACATTGTTATAATTTTCATTTTTTCTATAATTATAACCATATTTACTTAACTTTATAAATGTCTTAAATGCATCTTCATTATTATTATTGGTAACAAACTTTTTTAACTGTATTTTATATGCACCAATCATCATGCTATTATATATATCTTTTGATATCTTTTCTTTATTATTTTGTAAACTTGTTGTTACTACATTTAAGTTATTAATATTTTGTTTTATAGCATTTTCATAATTATTTAATGATGTTTCATTAATTTTATAGTTAAGTGCTTTATCTGAAAAAAACAACTTATCAATAGGATATGATGCTTTATTAGCCTTATAAGTATAGTACTCAAAATAAAAATAATCTTTTTGGCTATATCCTGCCCCAAAACAAATAATTATTAATACACATATAGTCGTAACTATTTTAAACTTACTATGTTTTCTTATATCTTCGCCGAAAATTTGACTTCCTTGCTCATTTATGGTCTTCTCAATATTCATTTCTTTTTTTATTTTTTCGCCACAGTTTGTACAGAATAAATCTTTTTCTTCAAGTTTGCTTCCACATTTAATACAAAAACTCATATACAATACCCACCTCTTATATATAATATTAGTTATTTTTACGTTAAGTTTACATATTATTATAGCAGATAGTTTGTTTTTTTTAAGCATATTCTGTTTATTTCCAGTCAAAATAATAATGTTAATTTATCAATATATTATATCAAAAAGTTGAAATTTTATAATTATTTGAACTTTTCAATAATAATTCATCTGCACCCATTGACATAAATATATAGTTTGTTATAATTAATAAAAAGTTGCTAATTGATAAAATTTATTATTAAAAAGAAAAGTAGGTGAGTGTAATGTCAAACTTAATTATGAAAAGTTCAAAAGTTGTATATGGTTTTTACTTTAGCTTGGGCTACTATTTTAGCGCAGGTTATTACTTTTGCACAAAAAAATTGAATATATATCTTCATAATGAGTTTGGAGAATTACAGGTCATTTAAAAATACGTTAATTTTAAATCATGGATTAACAAGGAGAAGGCTCATTAGGGGCCTTCTCTTTTTTTTCTACTTACTTTAAAGTAATATTTATCTTGGGGCTGTGAAAGAAAATAATCATTCAGTATTTTAGTATATTTTCTTTCATATGCATTAAACTAAAAATAATCTAATTAAGGGGGCAATTATTATGATAATTGTAATTAAAGCGGGAGTTCCAAAAAATGAAATTCAAGAATTTAAATCAAGATTAGAAAAAAGAGGGCTAACAGTTCATGAGGATTTTGGTCAAGAATACTGCATTTTAGGGTTAATTGGGGATACTAGCAGTATTGATCCAAAACAAGTGGCAGCATACAGTATTGTTGAAAAAGTAATAAAGGTTCAAGAACCTTTCAAAAAAGCAAATAGATTGTTCCACCCAGATGACAGTATAATTGACATTAAAGGTGTAAAAATTGGTGGTGGAAACTTCACTGTAATAGCAGGACCTTGCTCTGTTGAAAGTGAAGAGCAAATAGTTGGAATTGCAGAAGATGTTAAAAAAGCTGGTGCAGCTATGTTAAGAGGTGGTGCATTTAAGCCAAGAACTTCTCCTTACAGTTTCCAAGGTTTAAAACAAGAAGGCTTAGATCTTTTAAAAATTGCAAGAGAAAAAACAGGTCTTCCAGTAGTTACTGAAATCATGTCAGCAGATATGATTGAGCGTTTTGTAGAAGATGTTGATTTAATTCAAGTTGGTGCAAGAAACATGCAAAATTTCGAGCTTTTAAAAGAACTAGGCAAAACAAAAACTCCAATTCTTCTAAAAAGAGGCTTGTCTGCAACTATTGAAGAATTATTGATGTCAGCAGAATACATCATGGCTGGCGGAAATGAAAATGTAATCCTATGTGAAAGAGGTATAAGAACCTTTGAAACTTACACAAGAAACACTTTAGATTTAAGTGCTATACCAGCAATAAAAAGACAAAGTCACCTACCAATTATTATTGATCCTAGTCATGCTGCTGGAATGTGGTGGATGGTTGAACCGCTATCAAAGGCCGCAGTTGCTGCCGGTGCAGATGGCCTTATAATTGAAGTTCACAACGATCCTGCAAACGCATTGTGTGATGGTCAACAATCCATAAAACCTGAAAGATTCGAGTCCTTAATGGCATCATTAAAAGAAATCGAAAAATTCAAATGGAGATTTGACGTAAGTGAAATTGGACTTTAATATCACTATAGTAGGACTCGGGCTAATTGGTGGGTCCTATGCAATGGCTCTTAAAGAGCTCAATCCTAAAAATTTATGGGGTGTTGACTTAAATAATGAAACAATTGAAACTGCCAAAAGTATGGGCATTATAGATGATGGCTATACAGATCCTAAAATACCTTTAAGAAACTCTGACTTAGTCATTGTTTCTTTATACCCAGAACTTGCAATAAAGTTTATAAAAAATAATATTAAAAATTTCAAAAGAGGTGCAGTTATTACTGACACCTCTGGCATCAAAGGTAAAGTAGTAAATGAAATATCCTCTTGCCTGCCAGAATACTTAGATTTCATTGGAGGTCATCCAATGGCTGGCAGAGAGGCTAAAGGTCTCTCTTATGCTTCAAAGGATATATTTAAAAATGCTAACTATATACTAACTCCTACTGAGAAAAACAAGAAAGAAAATCTTGATTTAATAAGAAACATTGCCCTAAGTATAGGGTGTAAAAATGTAGTTTCTGTAGACCCAGAAGCCCATGATAAAATTATTGCCTATACTAGCGGTCTTCCACATCTAATTGCGGTATCCCTTGTAAGTTGCAATAATTTTGGTGATAATCAAAAATCCTTTATAGGTGGTGGCTTTAAAGATACTACACGAATTGCTGAAATTAATCCTGAGCTTTGGTCTGAACTGTTTGTTTCAAATAAAGATAACATTGTAGAGCAAATTGATGAATTCCAAAACAACCTATCAATTTTAAAAATGGCTATAGAAAATGAAGATACTGATAAAATTAAAGATATTTTTCATGTAGCTAGTAAAAAGAGGAGTGAACTAAATAGTAATGAATGATATTGTAGTAAAACTTTCTCATAAGACATATCCTCTTTACATTAAAAGAGGCTTAATAAGTGAAATTGGTAACGAAATTACAAAAATATATAGTGGTAAAAAAATTGCAATTATAACAGATTCAAATGTTAATTCACTTTATGGAAAAACAGTAGAAGATAGTCTAATGCAAAACAATTTCAATGTTAAAACCGTTGTACTTGAGCCTGGAGAAAAAAGTAAATCCGTAGAGGTTCTACTAGAAGTATATAACAGTCTCTTAGATTTTGGTATAACTAGAGGAGATCTTATAATAGCCTTAGGCGGAGGAGTAATTGGTGATTTAACTGGTTTTGCTGCTTCAACCTTACTTAGAGGAATACCTTTTGTTCAAATTCCAACTTCACTATTAGCTCAAATTGACAGTAGTATTGGTGGTAAAGTAGCAGTAGACCTTCCAAAGGGTAAAAATTTGATTGGCAGTTTTTATCACCCTGAAGCTGTATTTATAGATGCAAATGTACTTACAACCTTAAGTAAAAAATTCTTACATGACGGCATGGCTGAAGTTATAAAATACGGTGCCATTAAAGATGAAAATTTATTTCATAAATTAGAAAATTTTAAAGACGACAATGAGCTTCTAGCAAATATAGATGATATTATTTATACATGTTGCAATATAAAAAAGGCTGTAGTAGAAAAAGACGAAAAAGATACTGGTGATAGGATGATGCTTAACTTCGGTCATACTCTAGGTCACGCTATAGAAAAATACTTTAATTTTGAAAAATACACTCATGGGGAAGCTGTTGCTGTTGGCATGTACTTAATTACTAAAAAAAGTGAAGCTTTAGGTATAACTAAAGAAACCTCAGCTGAGCAAATTAAGAGCTTACTTATAAAATACGAACTCCCTTATGAAGTTACGGGTTTAGATAACGCCAAAATATTAGAAGCCATAGGTTTAGATAAAAAAAATCATAAGAATAGTATAAATATAATTTTGCTTAACAAAATTGGAGATGCATTTATTAAAAAAATAGACAATACCTCAATGAAGGATTACATTTAGAAAGGTGGATATGCAAAAATGAACTATGTAAAAATAAGTCCATCAAAACTTAGCGGTGAAGTAACAATCCCACCTTCAAAAAGTTTAAGCCATAGAGCTGTTATTGCCTCTGGACTTTCAAAAGGTGAGAGCATTGTAGAAAATGTTATGTTTTCTCAAGATATAATTGCTACCTGCAGTTGTATGGAAGCACTAGGTGTAACAATAGAAAAAACACAAACTGCTGACAATATCTATACACTTAGAGTGACCGGTACTGGCACTTTTAATATGCTTAAAAGTGAAATTGATTGCTTTGAATCTGGTTCAACGCTAAGATTTTTTATACCCATTTCTTTAATTACCCAAAATAATGTTACTTTTAAAGGAAGAGGAAAACTTGTTTCCAGACCTTTAAATGAGTACTATAAAATTTTTGACAATCAATCAATAAAATATACTACTACTGGAGGTAATCTTCCCCTAACTGTTAATGGCTGTCTTAGTGCTGATGAATTTGAAATTGCCGGAAATGTAAGTTCTCAATTTATAACTGGACTGCTTTTTGCACTGCCACTTCTTAAAAATAATTCTACTATTAAAATTATTGGTAACCTTGAATCAAAGGGTTATGTAGATTTAACCTTAGACATTTTAAAGAAATTCTCCATTGAAGTGGTTAATGATAATTATCATAGTTTTTACATAAAAGGTAATCAAGAATATAAAAACTACAATTACAGAGTTGAAGGTGATTTTTCCCAGGCTGCTTTCTGGCTTGTTGCAGGCGCCATAGGTGGGGATCTAACCTGTCTTGATTTAAATCCAGCTTCACTTCAAGGTGACAAAGAAGTTTTAGATATTATAAAAAGAATGAATGCTGATATTAAAGAGCAGGATAATAAGATATGTGCTAAGATTTCTAACACAAAACATACACTTATAGATGGTTCTCAATGTCCTGATATAATTCCTGTGCTTGCAGTTCTTGCTTCAGTAAGTGAGGGTACTACTGAAATTATAAATGCAGGAAGACTTAGAATTAAAGAATCTGACAGATTAACTGCCATTACAACAGAACTTAAAAAGCTAGGTGCAGATATAGCTGAAAAAAATGATGGTTTGATTATAAATGGAAAAGCTCAATTAAAGGGTGGCGAAGTAAATAGCTGGAATGACCATAGAATTGCTATGTCTCTTGCAGTTGCCTCACTTAGATGTACAAATGATGTAATAATAAAAGATAGCGGTTGTATAAACAAATCTTACCCTACTTTTTGGGAAGACTTTAGGAAATTAGGAGGAAAGATAGATGAGTGGAGTTTGGGGTAAAAATATTAAACTTTCAATTTTCGGAGAATCTCATGGAAAGGCAATTGGTGTTACTATAGATGGTTTAAAGCCCGGCTTAAAACTTAATATTGAAGCAATAAAAAAAGAAATGGACAGACGTGCTCCCGGTAAAAGTGCTCTTACAACACCAAGAAAAGAAACTGATAGCTTTGAAATCCTTTCGGGATACTTTAATGAGACAACTACTGGAACTCCTCTTTGCGCTATAATTCGTAATGCTG
>Ga0255360_1000300_pt1 | contig 11888 bp, 29 predicted proteins | sample GFST50metaG_FD_186004 | JGI IMG/M metagenome (GOLD analysis project Ga0255360, IMG submission 186004) | Peat soil microbial communities from Stordalen Mire, Sweden - G.F.S.T50 | ecosystem: Environmental > Terrestrial > Soil > Wetlands > Peat | place: Sweden: Norrbotten County, Stordalen Mire... | reverse complement strand
GTCGATATTAAAGCTCATACAGGTTCATAAATTAGCCTAAGGTTCTACTTGCTAACCCATTGATATTAAAGGAGAATTTGAATCATGGCAACTGGAAATGGTGGTGACCTCAACTCGAGATTAGGTAATCTCGAAGAAGCAATGGGTAAGCTCATTGACATTGTAAGCAATCAGGGTAAAGTAGTCGAATCGGTAAAAGCCGGTACCGTTCAGAAGAAAAGACTCTTTGGCCAACAGCATGCAGCGCGGGTAGCAATCCTCGATACCAAGACCAATATTACATATCCCTCACAGGCTGCGGTTACCAAAGCGCTTGCCGCTGAATTCGGAATTGATCCCACTGATCATTTCGGATGTTATAAAATCTTCGGAAAGGCGCCAGATCGCTTCAAGAGGCTTGAAGGTACAGAAGCCCAGAAAGCATGGGATGCCTCTGACGCGACCAACAAGAAGATTGTCGACGAGACCAATGCCAAGATTGCGGCTGAAAAGTCTGCAGCTGAAAAGAAAGCAATTGATGACGCTGCTGCGGCAGCTACTCTCGAAGCTGCGAAGAAAGCAGCGGCTGCAAAGAAAACCGGGAAATAGGACAGCGGTAGCAAAGATATTCAGCCTTAGGGAAAATAAAACTGGGTAAGCAGGTAGATTAAGAATATTATTTTACTTAGGGCAACAAGCTGAATTCAAATAGGTTTGCTGCCCTAGGCAGAGGAATATTATGAAGATGGTTAGCCGTAGAGCATTTGATAGCATGGAGGACTTGAAGTTCAGGGAAAAGTACCCAGAACTCAAAACTCTTGACCCATGGGTTGGTCAAGTAGGAAAAAATCACCCATACTCTATCCTAGATGAGAAAGGCACATATATAGGTGTTGGAATCATCTACAATCTTGACTACGCTAAGTCTGAGGCAGAATTGGGGGTGTCAATCAATAATAAGCCGTATTGGGGCAAAGGTTATGGTACAGTAGCTTTAAGGTTCCTTATTGAAACTTGTAGGGTCTCTGGTATAAAGAGAGTCTACACGAAGGTAGCCGAAGGCAATGACCGCGCTCTTTTTCATGAGCAAAAAGCTGGTATGAAACAATACGGAAAATCTGTTATCGATGGTGTTTCATTTATTCTATTGGAACAATATCTCATAATCTAATAAAAGGAGGGAACTGAAATGGCGATCGAAGGTTATTGCGTCAAGGACAAGAAAAAGGTTGAAATCAAAGATCCAGAAGCTTACTTGATGAAAAACAACCGGCCTGCAGTTCGGGGTGTATGCCCGATCTGCGGAACGAAAGTGTTCAGAATTGGCGTCCCTAAGTAAAATATTACCGGCTGTCATTGTCTTCCTTACTCTGTAGCGAAGAGGTCGGTATGAGGGTATCAAACTTCTTCGCTACAGAGATAAAGAAGACAGTAAATAAGGAGTGGTAGATGGTCATAGAACCAGAATGCACCAGATACGGACCTCATCCAGAGGTTAATGCTCTAGGTGCGCTGTTGTCATTAGAGTTAGACTGCCCAATTCGTCTTGCTAATAACAATAGTCAATCCTTTGTGTGCAAACATGGTATTCTATTCCCGTCTCAATACGTTCAATACGCAGCGACAACCCATGATTGGTCTAAGATCAAAAGTAAGCACGACAATAGAGGGTAATGAGTTAATCGATGAACGAAAAGATTGCAACAGTAAAAGACTATATCTACTGCGAAACTTGTGATGAGTTTATTGACTTCTGGAAGTACAACCATAACCTTGAAGATTGTGGTCACGAAGGTTGCAAATGGAGATATGTAACAGAAGAAGAACTGATATACTGTATTGCAGCATGTAAAGAATGGAATTGCTTTGAAGAGTCATTCATTGGTTTTCCACTACTGATAGTAATAAAGCCTGAAGATGATCGTAATATCATTCAGGCTGGTTAACTTAACAACAGAATAATCATTATGCTGGCTGGCGGAATAGGTAGACGCTGGAAGGGTAGACAGTAAATCGGACTCAACCGAGAGCGAAGCAGGAGCGTGACTCAAGCTCCATCAGTCTTGGAACCAGACCTACGGGGCTCAGGAATAGTTAACCCATCTGGGTTCTCCATCACCTAGATGTTGTGAGATAACGTCTTCCGTGGCGACACTTAAGAGAGCAGGCTATAATACGTTGAGCCCAGATTTATTGAGACTTCAGCTGTTGCTTCAAAAGCATACTGGAGATTAATTTGATTACTCACTCTAAAAGAGAGTAAGTAAAATATAAACAGGAGGAACGCAATGAAGGTAACATGCACTGGTAATCTGTCTCAAGAGAATTCCGGAGACAACCTCGTTGGTGCGACAATCAGCATCGCAATCGGCAAGCCTGATGGCTCAGTCGACGCGCTGAACGCAACGACAGATGGTTCCGGAAACTTCTCCGTCACCGGTGCCAACGATTACCCGCCCGGACCGTATACTGCACAGGCGAGTTTCGCTGGTGATTCCGAGGACAACGCCGGTCAATCCGATGTAGTGCCGTTCACCGTAGGTCTCGATGACGTAGTGCTGACTCTAAATGTCGCAACGTCGTAAAGGAAGTGGAAAATGACTACTGATGAAGACGCGCGTCATCATCACAAGAGAGGTGTCACACTGACGCTCAGAGTACAGGTGGGGCATCACTATTTTCCACCTAAGCCTCATGGACCACCGCATCATCACCACCATCATGAACAACCGCACCACCATCATGAACACCACCAGCATCATCACTTCTTGTGGTGGTAGGTAAATTTCCGGGAGAGTTGGGAATCGGGGGATGTTCCTGATTCTTCCCGGTACATACGGCCAGCGAAAGGTGAAGATACCGTACATTCGGCTTGTATCACTGAGTAGCAGCACGGAAATGTTAAGCGGATTCGCTTGAATGGGTTGACTTCGGTCGACATCGATCAACAGTGCCCGCTACTGGCCGTTTAAGAACGCTTGGTGACTGTTAGTAAGCCTGAGAATTGGCTGAAGGAATTCAGTCTTTCTTGTGGTTGAAAGCTACATGACGATTAGACGCCAGCCAAGCAAACGGTTTGGTCTGGGCGACTGGCAGTTGAACCTATTAGTTGAGTAGGGTCATTTGGCTGAACAGCCCAGACCAAGCTATGAAAAAGGACAAAAGATGTATACATATGAATTTGTCGAGGAAAGGCCAATCAAGACCTTATCGGGCTTGGTAGTAGCGAATGATTTTGTTCGCATAGTAAATGGCGGCCGAGGAGCTTACGTAGAGTTCAAGGGTGAATCACTAATTACCTCAGCATTTCATATTGTATCTGTGAAGCACTATTACTACATTGAATACGCCACTACAGACAATGTCAAAGCATATTTTCAGCTCCATAAGGTTAGTTATGCTGATTATCTACGAGGAATGTGGTATATCTCGCCAATACATCTACAAGGATTTAAACGATCAGGTAAATACGTAGTTGGAGTTCATTAATGCCTAAAGCAAAACAGCAAGACGGTAGCAAGAAAAGAACAAATCACCCTGGTAGTATGACTACTAGTGGGATTAAGAATCAACACATGAATCACAGCCGAAAGAAGCAGGCGCGACGGAACAGGAAAGGAGTACAGCCTAATGCCAATAATTGAAGAGATGTTTGCATTCATTAGCTATGATAAAGACGGTAATGATGAAGGCGTCTGTGCTTTTCATGGCGGTTACGGTGTTTGGATGCCAATGGTTGGTGCAGATATGGCAAGAGTAGAATCTCTTAAGCCTATTGCAAAGATTCTTGCAAAAGAATCCGGTAAGAACATCAAACTGTGTAAATTCAGTTCGAGAACAGTAATAGAAGAAATCGAGGCTTGATATGATAAAGATGTTCTGTGACAGATGCGGTAAGGAAACAAAAGATAATAAGGTAGAGCAAAGACTTAAGAAAAAGGTACAGATCTCTAAAGGCAATTCTGTAGACATCGAGATAATGTTAGGAACAAACGGAGTAATGAATGGTGGTGTTATCTGCAAGGATTGCCTTACTGAGATGCTAAAGGAGCTGTAATAATATGACTGAACACGTGATTCGACCAAATCGACATTCTCATCCGTCAAGGCATGGTTGTAAGGTTTGGCCAACTAAGAAGTCAACAACGAAGATCTGGCCTAAACCAAAGAAGATTGATGAACCTATTTTAGTAATCGAAGATCTTTCAGCCAAATTCACCGAGCTTAGACAAGAAATGCTTGGTAAATATATACCTGTCACTGTCGACCCTGCTGAAATGGGAGTTAATCCTGACGAGGAGAATGCACGTGACGAAGAACCGAAGCAGACTATGCCCTAAATGTAAAGGACATAAGAAAATACTCCATCGCGGTCTAATAGGCATTACAGATTCCTATGAAACAACGTGCGATAGATGTGGTGGAACAGGGAGAGTTCAATAATGGAAAATAAGATTGACCCTTGGGAATTATCTGATCCATGGCAGCTTGAAGAAGGACCCGATGGTGAAGTTAACCAGATTGAGGTAGAACAGACTATTGCTAAACCTCAGCAGATTGTACCTATTATTGAATCTGATACAATCACTTGTATTCTTTGTGGTACATCATTCGAAACAAAGGGTCTTCTCAGAGTTTGTACACCATGTTGGAATGGTCTTATTTCTGCACCAAAGGTTCACTTACACCTCATTGATTCCGATAAGTACGAACAGGGTGTTGTAACATGGGATCATGGCAATATTGGTGGCTCACCTTATGACAAAGATGCAGTTCCGATCGGTGTTTGGGGCAAATATGGTATGGAAGGTGAAAAGCTTTCCTATTGGGTTAGTCTATGTCAACCTATCGAAGCGATACACGACATGATGACTCAATTCCAAGCAGCGGTTAGCAGTAATAGAGCGCTATTTAATGCTCAGATCAAGTATGGAGATAGGGATATAGATAATACTGGAACAGGATATAAACCATATAGTAAGTCTGGGAGATCAAAATCTGCACCAAAGCCTGCTCCACAACCGTATGTACCACCTGCTGCACCTATATCAGCCAGTGATAAGTTAAAGAACTTTTTAGGGAGGTAAAAATGAGTACAAACTACAATGCAAGCCAATATGTTGACCTTACTTTGCAAGACTTCAATGATCTCCGCAAGGCAAGAGCACTTGCAAAGCCTTCAACTACTGTACCTAAGCCAGCAGTTGACACATCTAAGACATCCATAGTAACGAATAAATAGAGGAGATACAATGACAGAACAGTGGGAAAATCTACACGCCATACCGTTAGAAGACGGCAATGAATATCAGATTATAAGAAAGGACAACACACTTGTAATCCGGAGATTCATCAAAGAACAACCATCGGAATGGGTTGACATAACGAAGGAGTGTTGTATCAAAACAGAGCAGTCAACCCGCAATAATGGCATATTTGCCATACTTGTTCATGGTGAAACTATCATCTCGTATTTCAGCCCAATTAATGCTACTATGAAGCATGAAGACAAGTACAAGGTCGAACTTGCAAAGGGCGCAACGATATCATTTAGAGTATTCATGAAAAACACTGTTAAGAAAGGAGTACATTAATGGTAAAGCTTGTAACAGTTGAAGGTAAACCACACTGGATGATCGACTTCTCACCAATCGCGTTTGTAATGGTAGCTGCAGACATTGCAGACTTCGCCCAGCTTAAAGAAGATATGGAAGTAATCATGGCAAAGGCAGCTGGACCGCAAATCATTGACACAAAGAAACCATAATGGTAAAGGTAATCAATGTAGTTGACCTTGACTATCAGCAAGTAGAGCTAAGGGTATTCGCTCTCATGATGAAGCGCAGACCTTGGTATAAGAAGCTCTGGTATAAGCTGTTCTGTAAGAATATCTATAGATAAAGGATAATATTATGGCTGAAACTAAACAAGATAAACCAGCCTTCGAAGTCTCTATCAAATGTAACAATTGTCATAACGTATGGGCGTTGCAGTTCCCTACTGGTGCTGCTATTAAGCAAGAGGGTGTATTCTACCCGAAAGTCATTATCCACATGCCTGATATAATTGGTATCCAAATGGTGACGTGCCCTGTATGTGAATCTGCTGATGTTACAATAATATCAAGACAGCCGCTAAAGGACAAGGTAAAGCAACATGAGGATAGTGAATCCAGTGTTGGCAACGAAACTAAGATTGCAATATTCGTAGGCGACACACATCTTGCTTGTTATCAACAGTATGAAGAGCTTGTAAAGCACGTTGCCAACAGAAAGGAAATAGATGCGCATACAGTAGAAGTTACAAAACTAGTCTCGCTAGATTTAATCTGGGAGACAATCAAAGATATAGTTTCAGAAAAGAACCCACATCTTCACAACATGCATAAGCTTGTTGTACTCTATTGGGTTAATACTTACAATAAAGATAGATAAAAAAGGAGAGTATCAAAGTGAGTCAAGAAACAATCCGTATCTGCGGCTACCGTAAGGTCGGTGGCACCTACCTCGTCGGGCCGATGTTTACCAAAGGGTGTGACCGTCTACCCTTTCCGATTCATCGATGCCCAACATGTCAGTCTGGTATCAAGTTCTCTCGTGGGTTCCAGTGGCTTAATTGGTATAAATACGCTGGAAACCACAATCCTGAGGGTCCTGACCCGTTTGTACCTTGCTTAGATGACTTAGGTTGCTACATATGTCATCCTGGGCAATTTGGTCAACCGTATGGTCTTCTTTGGGTAGGTCAAGAATATACACCACAATCGTTCATCTCTGAAGCAATGAAACTTGGTGTATCAAAACGTGTTCCTGCCAAGCCAAGGAACGTTAAAGTTGGTACAGTAGTCCTTCTCGCACATGGTGATGCAGCAAACGGCATAAAATCTATTAACCCATATGAAGACGATGAAGATCCAGAAGACATTAACAAACCAAAGAATCATCCCGGTATCTTTGCTGCATTCAGGGTTACAGCAATCGAGAAGCTTATCTGGGAGCATGAAGCCGACGAAGATACTCTTAAAAAGCTCGAAGGTCAGGGAATAACTCCTGTCATTATCAAAGACGGTGAGACTGATCACAACCCTGATGTCAGCAATGATTTTACACCGGAAGAACGTGCAATGCATGAGTTAAATGATCTTAAGAACAAGATTCTCAAGCATTAAAGGAGTAGCTGTCATGGTTGAAAAACAATCCATACAAGAAGAAGCACATTATCTCCATCATGAACAAGATTTTCTTTGAACCAAATGATAGTACAAGGGAGTTTCAGCATGACATTGAGAAGCTAAGTAACTTCTCTCTTATAATCCTTGATGATGAGTTAAAACCCGGATATGGTAAGCATAACAACTTTGACAAAATATATGAGGTGTAGTATGTTCCATTTTCACTGGCACAGAGAAAATAATCGCCTTTCTGGCTTCTGCTTTGCGTTTTCGCCAACGAAACGAACTCTTAACATAACGTTCAAGCAAGATAATAAATCCTGCTTAAAACCTGAAATCTTTGCCTGGAGATAAACATGAAGTGGCGTTGGTCAGCGCTTGGCTGGTTCGTATTAATTTGCGGGATTCTTATCCCTGCAACTATCTTAACATTCTATTTTCCAACGGTAGAACTGTCTCCTATATTCTACCTTAAGCTTGCATTGCTTCCTTTGACTATTTGGAGAATGTATCGTCTTATAGCGTGTGATACTGGACCATTCTCAATCTTAAGGTGGTTCAGAGTCAAAATGGGAGTAGTATATCTTATTAAACCAGATGGTTCAACCGATTGGTCTCACTGGTCTACAAACGATGGTTCATTTGCTGAAGGTGTAACATGTTCTAAATGCGCACCTATTTGGTGGTCAGAACTTATGACGATGATTATGCTATACTGTTCTGATAAGCTATTCCTGTTCATTGCAATACCACTAAATATGAGTGCATTCGTATTGGTATTCGAAAACATCTACTATGCACCAAGAGTGAAGGATTAAATACAAGGAGACAGCATAATGAAAACCCTGGACAGCATGGTTCAAGACATAACACTCGGTGGTAACAAGAAGGTTGAAGCAGAAGTACTTATTGACGTACCTTATGAAGCTACATGCTATAGAGTTGGTGGCAATATCCGTATCGATCTGAAACCTAAGCCAACTACAGGAACGTAGCAATGGATACAACTATTGACCCAATCACTGATGAGGAATGCTATGTAGTAGGCAATCTATTCTTTGGTGAATGTTGCCTACTATACGGTGGTAATCTCTGTAATGCATCTTGCTACAGATTTGTAGAAGACGAGATTATTAAGGAGTAAATCATTATGACAGACTTTAACTTTGTCAAATCAAGTGCAAACCCTCAGACAGCTGATGAAACAACGATGGTTCTCGCTTATGAAGTCGCAAAGATTGTTGAAAGCATTTGGGGCAAAGAAGACTCAGGTGAGTCTAAAACGTATGGTAAAACGGAATGTGCCGATGCAATATCAATGTGCAGAATGCTGTGTGAACAGGAATGCTGGTACTATGAAGGTATGGTTCCTGATAAACCACAAAGAATCCATCACTCAATCACATTCACTATGATGCACATTGCAATGGGAAACATTATCCAACGCAGGCATTACCACAATCGATTCGGTGATTACCCAAAGGGTGACCCAAAGATTGCAATGATTGATCTTATCTCTGCTCTGTATAATCTTGCATACGCCATGGGCTGGAAATACTATGATCTCGAAGTACTCGGTGAAACACGATATAAAGACAGAATGCTTGATTTGAAACAACATGGTCTTCAAGATAAGCTAAAAGAAGAATTTAGAGACAATAAGGAGCCACAATGACAATAAACGTACCTGCCATGTGCAACAAATGTCACCAACATCTTGCAGTAGATAACAGCACTCTTTGCCAAACCTGTATTGATTCGTTCGGTTTATTCCATGTCAAAGTCGTTCTCGAAGGTGTTGCAGAAAACGATGCAGGCGTAGTTCGAGACGCAGCTGGTTGTGAGAGATTCCTTCCTCCTCAATCCCCTATTATTGGCTATTGGGTTACAGATAAAGAAGGTGACATCTGGTGTACACTTATGTCATCAGTACAAGCAATGCAAGATTCTCTTACTCTTAAGATAACATCTGCTGAGCTGAAAAAGCCTAAGAAAGAGAAATCAGTAGATGGTGTTAAGAAGCCTAAGAAGGCAAAGGAAATTCCTGTTGTTACACCAACAGCATCTCGTGACGACCAACTTGCACAGCTTCGTGCGATGTTTCCAAAGAAATCACAGTGATCATAGAAAATTGTTTTACTATAATTTTCTAAGAACTATATATTTTTTTGTCTGTTTGTGTTATAATTAATATAGATAAGTTAACTAGACATTGTTCATGACTTAATAACGAATTATGGAGTTAATAAATGGAACTAAATGACATGTTTGGCGACCAAAAGGTTCTAATCAGTCAGGTACCGCATGAGGTTAAACTCGATGCAGTACACCAAATGGAAACAGGCAAGAAGATAATCGAAGCACTACTGCTCTACCTAAATTCTATTGGTAGAAAACCATGGAGACCAGAACCATTACCATACGAAACACAGTATGCCTTTCTTTCACAGCTGCAAAATAACCTCTTTGACCTAAGAAACTATCATCTTCTGAGTAAGAAAGACAAAACACCAAAAGACAGCAAACAGATTCGAATGCTAACTGCAGCATACGGTAGCATCGAGGAAACAATTGAAACACTAAATGGTTTCTCAAAAGGTACCAACACGCTTGAGGAGATTACTGATCAACTCTTCTACTGGATGGAACAGGCGATAATCGCTGGTCTTACACCTGATCAGATTGTCGAACAGTATAAAGTCAAGCATGAGATTAATCTTAATAGGTATTCGGCGCTGAAAGCCGGTGATACGTCTTGGGATAACCGTAATGAAACAACAGAACTCTAAGAAGAACAGTAGAATATCAATCTTAACAGAAAAGGAAATCATAAGTCTTGCTATCCAAAGCGTAGAACTTACTGACGGACTTGACTGTTTTTGGAAAAGATTCTATGACCTTAGGAAATCATATCCGACGCTTGTTGAAGTAAAGGATATTCTTGCAAGACACAACGACATAATATTCAGGCGAGGAAGGCATATAACAGATGCGAATTCACTTGAAGCTGACTTCATAGATTATTGCCATTTTAGCGGTGAAAAAGAAGGTGTGGCAATTGCTGGCTTTCAATTCAAGACAATTGATATTAAACCATTAGCTGATGAGATACCAAACTACGGTAAGCTTATACAAGGCAAAAATGATCATCCAGTACATGTATCGTTAATTGAACACCAACAGCTTGTTCGTGAAGGTGGTGTAATTCAACCAGTATTCAAGGTTGTTGCAGAATTTAGATCAGCTCGTTGGAATGAAAGACAACTATACATTGTTGGAAGAGACCGTCATACTAAAGATCCGTTTGCTCTCGCAGTACCAAATGGATTCATAAATCAGTCGATTGACGTTTGCTTAAGGTGGACAATGGATGTTCATAAAGGTGACGAAGTAATTGAAGTATAATAAAGGGAGGAAAGCATACAATGAAAGTCTATCGGCACGGTGACATAATTTTCAGAGAGGTTTCCCAATTACCCAAAGGCACTGTTACCAATCTTGGTACAAAGTTTGAACAACACGGTGAAACAGGCAAGATGCATGTTCTTGACGGTGTTCGTGTTGAGCAGGTTGGTGACATCAAGTTCGTTACGACATTGGAAGACGATTGTGCAGTTTATCACCCGGAGCATCCGCCATTGACACTTCCGGCACACAAGACATTCAAGGTCGAGCGTGTCAGAACAGTCGAGCATCACGAATACGTCGACTAGGAAGTGCTGAATGGAAGTTTCAGATGCCTTTTGGGACAAATGGACTGCAGCAGACGAGATTGAAAAGGTCAAGTTAGTAGCGACACTGTCGATCGTTACTTCTAATACTGTACCACCTTTTCTTAAGCACTCAACTGCAGTATTCGTTAACTCTTACCTAATGGATCTCTATGGCTATACATTAAGGAAAGGAAGCAAAGATGTACCCAGTAATAGTGGTAAACAAGCGAACGTACAAAAACATCCCTATAACAGCTGTACTGATTGATCGTACAACTCCTTGGGGTAATCCGTTCAAGATTGGTGCTAGCTATGGTGGAAAATATATCACCAGAGAGAGCAGTCTTGTGCTATTTAGGCACTACCTTGACGACCACCCTGAGCTTGTTGCAAAGGCCAAGATATACTTAAAAGGACATGACTTAGTTTGTTGGTGCAAACCAGAAGCTTGCCATGGAGATATTTGGCTCGAGTACATCTATAGGGAGTGAATTATGCCAAGTCATCATGCAAATCTTGATGGGTTCAAGTACATCAAAGAGGTCGGATCTGTAACAGCAGAGCAGTTTGCTTTGGCGATGAATGTTAGTCTTAATACAGCCAAGTGTTGGTTATCAAGGTGGACTGGAAAGGGTTACTTAGAATACATACCTCCAGAAAGGTATACTGGACACAAACCAGTAGGCAGACCATCAGGCGGTAAATACAAGTATAACTACTGGCATTTAGAGGAGGAATAACGATAATGGCCAAAGCAAATATCCACGCGGAAGGGTTTGAGTATATTGAAGTCATGCATGCTGTAACACCAGAACAGTTTGCTGCCAAGTTTGGAATTGACTTAAATTCTGCTAGAGGCTGGTTATCGAAATGGAAGACAAAAGGCTATCTTGAATACGTACCACCTGAAGGATTTACAGGTCATAAAAATCGTGGAAGACCTAGTGGTGGAACGTATAAAATGGGTAAAAAATCCTGGATAGACGTGTATTCAGACAACAATATGTATTAAGTAGGTAAGCAAA
>Ga0255360_1000298_pt1 | contig 11915 bp, 13 predicted proteins | sample GFST50metaG_FD_186004 | JGI IMG/M metagenome (GOLD analysis project Ga0255360, IMG submission 186004) | Peat soil microbial communities from Stordalen Mire, Sweden - G.F.S.T50 | ecosystem: Environmental > Terrestrial > Soil > Wetlands > Peat | place: Sweden: Norrbotten County, Stordalen Mire... | reverse complement strand
TTGTTTCTAAATTATTTAACATTGTAACTCCAGATAGAGCTTATTTTGGTGAGAAGGATGCACAACAACTTGCCGTTATAAAAAGAATGGTACGTGATTTAAATTTTGATATTGAAATAGTAGGTTGTCCTATAATAAGAGAACCAGATGGCTTAGCTAAAAGTTCAAGAAATTCCTATCTATCTGAATCTGAAAGAAAAGCAGCTTTAGTTTTAAATGAAAGCCTTAGTTTAGCTAAAGAAGCCTTAGTAAAAGGCGAAAAGAATGCAACTAATATAAAGAATATAATTATTAAAAAATTAAATTCAGAAAGTTTAGCTAAAGTTGATTATGTGGAAGTGGTGGATAGTTTAACTTTTAAATCTGTAGATACAATTAGTGATCCTATTTTAATTGCCATAGCAGTATACATTGGAAAAACAAGACTTATTGATAATTTTACATTTACACAATAAAAATTTATTACACTAGGGGGATAACAATGCAATTAAACATGTTAAAATCAAAAATCCATAGAGCTACAGTTACAGAAGCAAATTTAAACTATGTAGGAAGCATAACAATTGACAGAGAAATAATGGATGCTGCTAATATTCTAGAATACGAAAAAATACAGGTAGTTGATGTGAATAATGGAAGCAGGTTAGAAACATATGTTATTGCCGGTGAAAAGGGTAGCAAAGTTATTTGCTTAAATGGTGCAGCTGCAAGATTTGTACAGCCAGGTGACAAAGTTATTTTAATGACTTATTGTCAAATGGACCAAGTTGAGGCTAAGAATCACAAACCTACTGTAGTTTTTATTAATGATGACAATTCAATTTTAGAAATTACTGATTATGAAATACATGGTGAGATAAGATAGGACATTGGTTCTAAGTAGTGAAGTGGTAAGAGTAACTATATATTTTTATAAGTTAAGTAGAGAAAAGCACTATTCTTGGTAGGATGGGTGCTTTTTCTCTTTGCTATCGGTTTTAAAGATAACAGCAATTATTTATTTCCAAACAATAGCGCCATTTTTATTAATTATAATTATAATCATTACTTACTAAAGCTAAACCCGATATACTTTTTTCCGGAATAGTCAAAACTTAAAATAATGGGATCATAATTATTATGAAAATAAATGGGTAAGTAAAAAATACAATTACATTAAATACAAAAAGTTTTTTATAATTCAACATTATTTTTTCTAATATAGGGTCATTCAAGTTATTATTTTTTAAACGCCTAATTTTAGTCATCATATTAATTTGAAGTTCCATGTTAGTTCTTTGATCCCAATAATTCTTATGGTATTTCCACATATAATTATTAATTTTTATAGATTCATAACACCGTATTATCATTACTGAAATCCAAGTTATTGCACCAAAAACAATAAAAGTATTAAACAATATATTTCCTGTAGCATTACGAAGAATTTTAAATTTCATAAAAAATAGCATTATGACTGCAGCTAACCAAATAATTATATAGTATAGTAGTTTAGATTTATAATTTTTATTCAAAGAGATCGCTCCATTCTTACTTGCATAAACTCATTATACTTCATTTAATTGGATACATAAATAAATATTTTTACTATAAATCACCATTTTTAACACCTCGACAGCATCATTATACCAGTGTATTATTTATTTATTTGTTTTGCTCGGGTGGTATGTCATCAGGTCTGTTGGTATCAAAAATGAGAAAGACAGCAGAGTCAAAGAGTATAGAAGCTGAAATTAAAGCTTTTGCGCTATCACAGACAGCCCATTTAGACGTGGCATTACTAGGACCGCAGGTAGCATATAGGCTGCCTACGGTAAAAAAATTATGTGATGATAAAAATGTTTCAGTTGCTATAATACCATCAGTTGATTATGGAATGCTGGATGGCGAAAACGTTTTGGAGTTTGCATTAGAACAAATCTATCATTAAAGCATTTGCTTTGCTGATGTAACTGTTATCTCTACCACCCTAGTTAAAAAAGAGAACTTTTCTTTCATCATATCAAATTCTGAACCTGACTCAAGGTATTTTGCAGTGCCTTCAATCACGAAGCCTGTTCCCTGGTAATCTTTATAACCCAAAACTTCTTTACTACCTAAAGCAATCTTTACTTTATTATTTTGATTTACATTTTTTTCTGTTCTACGCATTGCATATGCAGGAATTAAAATTCTTTCATCAGGTGTTACGACTAAATAAGAGTTCCAAGTATTAACCACATGTGGTTCATCTATCCCCCATGATACTATTGAAACTACGCCTTCATGATTTATTACTTCTAAAAATTTTTCTGTAAGCATTGTACATTTCCTCCTAAAAATTTGTTGAACAAATACACAAGAATTATGTATTACATATAATAGATTAAACAAATCTACAAGAATTATGTATTACGTATATCAAGGATAAATGTTATCTACAATTATTATATAATTGCTTTTTAAAAAAGTCAACAACAAATAAATATATTATAGATAAATATTATCTATAATTTCGCTTTATAGATATTGACTAACAAAAAATAATAAAGTATTATGTTGGAAGATTATATTATTATTATATAGGAGGATGGTTTTATTGCAATTTTCTATAGGAGTAGAGTATGCATTACATTGTTTATTATATATGATAGATATTCCATCAGGAAAATCTGTTGGGATTAAAGATTTAGCAACATATCAAGGAGTGTCAGAGACTTATCTATCAAAAGTATACACAAAATTAAAAAAATCAGGTATTGTAAAGTCAATTCCGGGTGTTAATGGAGGATATGCGTTAGCGCATAATCCTGAAAACATAACATTTTGGGATATAGTTCAAGCAGTAGAAGGGAGTTCTCCGTTATTTCAATGTGCAGAGATTCGGCAAAATGAGATATTGTTAGATAAAAATAATTTACCTGATACATATACAAAATGTCCTTGCATAATAAAAGTTGTAATGTTAGAAGCAGAAGATCAGATGAGACAGTATTTGAACAATAAGACTTTAGGATGGCTACATGAACAAGTTAGTAATAAGATTCCTGAAGAGCATGGAAAAGCAACAATTGAATGGTTCAATAATATTAAATCTCGATAATTTTAAGATGCTTAAGATATTTCATAATTAACATATCCTATTACACACTAAAAACTGAACAATAAGGCATCTGAAAAAAATAGCAAGTCCATATTGCTAGATAATTTTGCGTACTACAAGGAAACAGGTTCCGTTAATACTAAGTAGTCTTAGCGGGTTCTGCTGACGCAGTAGTACACGAAATTAGCCGCTAGGTGGACTTATTATTTTTTTGAAGATGCCTTATAGATGTTTCGTGAAGTCTATAAATTTACACAAATAGTATTTAATGGTATAATATAACCAAACAGTAAGCCTTATCAGTAGATAAATGCGATGTAACTTATGAAATAGGGGGTATTATACTTGAACATATCAAAAGAAACAAAAATACAAATCAAATACTTAATTATACCAATCATTTGGCAGTTAATATATCTGATTTTTAGTGGTAGTTTTGACAAGACACATAGAGTCTACTGTGATTTACTATTCTATTTAGGAATATCAGTATATTTTATAGCCCTAGGATCTATCAGTTTCAAAAAATTATGGAATGAGTGGAAAAAGGGTAAGAAATTCTGGTTACCAGTATTTTTTACTTTAATATCAATAACTATAGCTTTTGGAATTGGATCATTAGTATCGATGTTATTTCCAAATGTTAATGACGGTATGGGTACTTTTAGAGTAGTTAATTTACCAACACTTTTAGCATTTGCTGTAACCACAATTTTGCTTCCACCAATAGCTGAAGAAGCTTTTTATAGAAAAGGAATTCTAAACTTTGATAATAATATTTCATTATTGTTGACCAGTGTAGTAGGAGCTTTGCTATATGCAAGTGAACATTCATCGAAACCATTAGGTTTACTTATTGCTACTATTTGGGCAGTGCCTTTCACAATATCATATATAAAAACAAAAAACATCTACATATCCATGACAGCACATTTTATATGCAATCTGCTATTTAACGGAGTAACTGTTATTTTAATATCAGTGAAATTCTTGGGAATTTAGCTTATATTAATGAACAACTTTACACACTTCTTATTTTTATGTACAATAAAGTAAATAATGTATAATATTTTATAAATTGCATTGTTAATTTATGTTTTTGATTTTGCAAATCTTAGTGAAGGGGTGATGTGTATGAGTAATAAAAATCCTAATGACAAAGTAAGCCTAAATGACAAGCTTATTAATATAGATATTTTTATTTTATTTATTCTAATAATATGTGTGGCGATAATTTCTGTTATTGCATGGAAAAAGAACAACGATTTAATTTTTATCATATCTGGATTTATTAGTATTTTAGGTGTTTTATTTAATATCTACATTTTCTCCAGAGAAAAATCAAAAAAGTAGGGTGGATATTTATAAAAAAACAAAAGCATTATGTCTAAAGCTTTATCCCGTGTTATGTCTGCTGCTATTTTAGGAACTTTTTTACCAATCCAAGCAGTAAACCGTATCAGTAGATAAATGCCAAGTAAGATTATTTATAATTAATGTGGTTATTACACAACATGTGTTTTAATAAATAAAATCAATCGTTGTACAAGCAAGTACAGGAGATATATTGGAAAGGATGATGTATTATGATGAAAAAAGATTTTTTTGTAACAGTTAACTGGGGGGAAGAAATCAATTAACCCTCCTATATTAGAAACAGGAGGAATAAAATGAACTTTAAAAAAGCAGAACCAAAGTATGTAGACGAAGCAGTTGAATTGGCAATAATAGAATATAAAAACGAATGTGTTAATAATAATCAATTACTGGTAAAAAATTACACGGATAAGTTGAAGGATTTAATATCTGATATATTTAATAGCAAGTATGGATTAGTGGCAATTGAAGACGAAAAACTTGTAGGATATTTGATGTTTTGGGGTGGATTTGATGGTCATTTTGGAAATGTAAAAGGTTCATTTTCCCCATTGTTCGGAAGTGCCTTTTCGGGCAAAAATAGGCAGAAAACGGCCTCTTTATTGTTTCAAAATGTATCAAAAATAATGATTAAAGACGGAATATTTAGTTTTGTAATCTGTAAATATGCACATGATAAAGAAATATCAGAGCTTCTGGTATTGAATGGATTTGGTATTCGATGTAGTGATGCAATAAGAAATTTGTCTAATGTAGATTACTTGAAGATGGATAGTGGGTGTACATATGAAGAAATTAGCTATCAAAAAGCAAATATCTTATTAGACTTAAAAAATGAACTTGTTAAGCATTTGAACAATAGTCCTATATATCTTCTATCTGTACAATTTACAGATGAGCAGTTTGCAGAATTGTGCGAGAAAAGAAAAAGCAGATTTTTTGTTGCATATGCTCAGGATAGGCCTGTTGGATATATTGAAGTAGATGAAGATGCCGAAACATTCATTTCAGAATCTTCTGAAATTCTAAACATCTGCGGGATGTATGTTGATTGCGAATATCGAAATGGTTCTGTGGCAAAGGAACTATTAGCTTACACTATGCAAAAACTAGGAAATGAAGGTGTGATGTATTTAGGTGTTGATTGTGAAACATTGAATCCAACGGCACTTCGATTTTGGTCAAAATATTTTGAGCGCTATACTTATAGTTTTGTTAGAAGAATTGATGAAAGAATTTTAGACTAAATATGCTGAGTAATATCTATATTTACATTTATGTTGCTATCTTTGACTTGTTATTTTTTTTATATGCCTAAAATAAGAATGGGCCACACAATGGCTATTACTTCCATCATGTGGCCGGTTTTTACATGCATATTTCGGCTGTTCCCGGATTAAATAAAGTTAAAATTACGAAATGAAAATTATCTATGTAATAATATAAGTTTTGAATCATTTAATTTTTCTGTGGCTTTTTGCTCAAAAATAGAATTATACCAAATATTTCTTTGATTACTCCATCTATAATTGCTATATAAAAGAAACTTACATTTAAATCAAATATGCCAATTAAAGCATTTATAGTTAGAGCAACTGACAGGCATAGTGAAAGTTTTCCATGAACAATTGAAAAAGGTATAAAATGAATGCCAACTGCTAATAATGCTCCAAGCCATATCATCCTGTAATTGCCTATCCCGAAATATCTGGGTGAAATTAAAGACATAATAACAAACATCAATAATATAGACAAGTTAGCTATTTTCTTTTGAAAGTCTGAGTTCTTTCCATAAGAAAACCTACTAAAAATATTAGAATGATAGATAACAAGTCTACCTCCAAAATAACCTGCAACGAATATTGCTGGGTTTATACCAAGATTTACGCCAAAAATACTTCTAGTAAATGTAGCTAAAATTGTTACAAATCCAATCCAAATAAGCCATATCCCACAAATACCTTTATTAAGAAATTTGAGTTTTTCACCCTTCTTATATCCCATTTTAGAAACTAATACTTCCATAACAAAAATCTCCTTTATTTTATATTTACTTCCTTATATTTTACTATTTTGATGTCACTTAAAAAATATCATCTTTAAGAACAATTTAATTATATAAAAATTATTAATTGAAATGTAGTGAACATGGTCATAGTTATATATGACTTTAGTCATAATAGTAGATGATAGAACGGACAAAAGTAGACAATCAGTTAAAAAGCTTTAGGCTGAGGATAAAGAATCAAAAAAAAGTAAAAAGGTGCTTTCGTAGAGCACCTTTTTACTAAACCCATTTTAAATTATATTCTATCCACTCTTAACTCTTAACTAACAACTACCCACTCTTCACTTACGAAACTGCTTCATCTTCATTTTGCATAGTACTATGCTTTCTGCTATATGCAAAATATACAACCATTCCAAGTGCAAACCAAACAACAAATCTAATCCAAGTAGCAACTTGAAGTTGACAAATTAGATAAGCACATGCTACTGCAGATATTATTGGTGTAAATGGTGCTCCTGGACATTTAAATGGTCTTTTAAGCTCAGGTCTCTTCTTTCTTAAAACTATTACGCCTAAAGAAACTATAATAAATGCTGCAAGTGTACCAATGTTAGTCATTTCTGAAACTATTCCTATTGGTAAGAATCCTGCAATTACAGCCGCTGCAATTCCAACTAAAGCTGTACAAAACACTGGAGTTTTTGTCTTTTCACTTACATCACCAAGAGCCTTTGGCAAAAGACCGTCTCTTGACATTGCAAAGAATATTCTCGTTTGACCAAACATCATAACTAAAAGAACTGAGGTTATTCCACACATTGCACCAACAGAAACTAAAGCCGATCCCCAATTTATTCCTATTTGTTGAAGAGCAAATGCAACAGGAGCTGATGTTTCTTTAAACTTAAGATAAGGTACAACACCTGTTAATATAGCAGATACTATTATATAAAGTACTGTACAAATAACTAACGAATAAATAATTCCTTTTGGTAAATCCTTTTGTGGGTCCTTAACTTCTTCAGCTGCTGTAGAAACCGCATCAAAACCTATATACGCAAAGAATACATACGCAGCACCTTTAACTACTCCACCAAATCCATATGGCATGAATGGATGCCAATTTGCTGGTTTAACGTGTCCTACTGCTAAAACAATAAATAAGCCCACCACTACAAGTTTGATTATAACTATAATATTATTAACCTCTGTACTTTGCTTAACTCCAGCTATTAAAAGAAATGTAATTAATACAACTATAATTATTGCTGGTAAATTTACAATTCCTCCATCTAGAGGTGCACTTACTAAATATTTAGGTAAAGGAATACCTGCACTCCCAAGCAAACTAACAGCATATCCTGACCAGCCTATAGCAACAGTACCAATGGCCACAGTATACTCTAGAATAAGATCCCACCCTATAATCCATGCCCAAATTTCACCAAGTGATGCATATCCATAGGTATAGGCACTTCCAGCAACAGGAACCATGGCTGCAAACTCTGCATAACATAGTGCTGCAAACACACAAGCAAAACCAGCTATTATAAAAGAAAGAACAAGTGCAGGACCTGACATATTGGCTGCTGCAACTCCTGTTATAACAAAGATACCAGTTCCAATTATTGCTCCAATTCCAAGAAAAGTAAGTTCTAAAGGTCCTAAAACTTTTGCTAACGATTGCTTACCTTTTGTTTCGCCAATCAAACTATCAATTGACTTTGTTTGAAAAATGCTTTTCAATTGAATAACCCCCTTATATATAAATTCATAACCCCACATAATTAACAATTGTTAATTTAATAAGTATTATACTATTTATTCTTATTTCTTTCAATAGCAAATTACATTTATATTAAATTAATACAATATTGCCATTGTAGTTAATAATAATTCATTTTACATTTTTTAGTTATATACTTGAAAATATTTAAAAAAATGAAATTACGCCTAACATATATTTCATTTTACTGTAAGGCATCTAAAAAGGACACCTCTCGGTGTCCTCATTCATATAGATCTTTATATATTATTTTAAAAACCTCTAGTGCTTCACTTATTTTACTCTTCAAAAGTACCTTCTTATTATCTAGTTCTTTAGTTCCAATAGCAGTAATACTGTAAATCTTTTGCTTTTTCTTGGTTTCATCATCCCACATCCCCACTACATAGCCGTTCTTCTCCATTTTCTTAAGTAAAGGATATATTCCACCTGTGCTTGGTACCCATAAGCCATTTGTTTTTTCACCTATTTTATGTGCTATGTCATTTCCATTAGTTGCTCCTAAACTCAAAATATAAAGCACATATAGTGGAAGAAGTCCTTTTGTAAAAACTTGCCCCACTGCCTCTTTTTCTTTCTCTATCTTTTTTAGTTTAGCTAATTTTTCTTTATATTCTCTATAAAGCTTTTTTTGTTCGTCTTTAACATCAAAATCGTTAAAGTCATTCATAGATTATTCTTCCTCTACTAAAACAAGACCAACAAGTCCTGGTCCACTATGAACTCCCGATACTGGACTTATGCATCCGCTATACTGAATTGATGTGATATTTGGCAATTTTTCTACAATCTCTTTTACTTTTAAAGTGTCCTCCTCGCCATCACCATGCATCATATAGGCTATACATCTTTTTTTATCTGATACTTCTTTTGCTATTTCAACTAATTTAGATAAAGATTGCTTTCTTCCTCTTACTTTAGCATAGGTATAATACTTTCCTTCATAATCCATAGATATGATTGGTTTTAGTTTTAATAATTCTCCTATGGCTCCTGTAATCTTACCAATTCTTCCACCCTTAATTAAATATTCTAAAGTATCCACAACAAAAAATAGGTGTATTCTTCTTTGTATATTAGGCAACTCATTTACTATATCATCAAAACTCATACCTTTTTCTATTAACTTTCCACATTCTGTTACTAAGGCTCCTTCACCTAAAGATATTGATTTTGAATCACAGATGTAGGATTTTATCCCAGGATGGTTTTTACTAACTAGTGTAAGCCCATTGTAAATACCTGAAAGTCCTAATGAAAGAGTTATTCCAATTACATGTGTGTATCCCTCTTTTTCAAGTTCATCATAAACATCCTCCATGTCTTGAAGTGCTGGCATAGAAGATGTTGGTATTTCTTTCTTAAATCCATCATATACCTCTTGTGAAGAGATTTCAATTCTATCTTTGTATTCCCTATCCTTATATATAATCCTAAAGGACAAAACTTTTATATTATATTTTTTAACCAATTCATCAGGTAAATCAGCTGTTGTATCTGTAATTAATGCTATTTTTTCCATTAAATTATCCTCCCATTTGCTCTTGCTTGGCGTAATAGTTATAAATTGCAAAGTAAATATTTAAGTTGAAAATTGAGAGTTGAAAGTTAAGGATGCTTTTCTTCACTATGTTCAGAAAAACTAAAAATTAATGAAGATTCCTTAATTATAGATTTTTCGTAGCGCAGCGGAGAAAAATCCTCAATAACTTTCAACTTTCAATTTTCAACTTTCAACTAAAAAACAACTATACATCCATTATATCACTACGACGTACATTATCAATACTGATACACATACTCAGTACTGATAATAAAAAAATTTTCTATTTACTACAAAAGATACAAAAGAATACATAAAAAATGACATGTACTCCCTCCTAGAACAAATAAATGCCACACAGAATGATTATAAGCTATTTTATCAAATAAAAACAGCACAGAACCTAGAGTATAAACTATACCGCCCACAACTAGAAGTACTAAACCTGTAGTTGGTAAATATACTATTATTGTTTTTAAATAAAATACTATAAGCCATCCCATTATTACATACATAATTGTAGAAACAACTTGAAACTTTCCAGTAAAAAAAACCTTAATAGTTATACCTATTATAGCAGCGCCCCATACTACTCCAAAAATTATCCATCCACCATGATTTCTAAGTATAGTAAGTGCAAATGGAGTATACGTCCCTGCAATTAAAAGATATATTGACGCATGGTCAAAAATTCTTAGTACCTTTTTTGCCTTATCATTAGGTATACTGTGATATAAAGTAGAAAATAGATACAATATAACAAGGCAACTACCATAAATTGTATAGCTAACAACATACCATACATTACCGAATTTTGCTGAAAACACTATAAGTAGTACTAAGGCTGAAATAGCTAATAGTGTACCAACTCCATGTGTAACTGCATTTGCAATCTCTTCTCCCTTTGTATAAAATTTAGACATGTAAACTTCACCTCTTGTATAATATTATAAATCAATTTAAATAAAAAAACGTCAAAATTCAAGACATATTTAACGTTTTTTTATTATATTTTTTATTTTGCTAATTCAAGTATAGTTTTTGCATATATTTTAGCATTTAATACTAAGTCCTCTACTTCTATATACTCATTTGGTTGATGAATAATATCTGGTTTACCAGGAAAAACAGGACCGAATGCAACTATATTGGCCATTTCCTTTGCATAGGTTCCTCCACCAATTGATAAAAGTTTTGCCTCTTTTCCAGTTTCCTCTGTGTAAACTTTTTGAAGAGTTTTAATAAGTGGGTGATCCTCTGGGAAATATAAAGGTTTCTGATGTTGCATATTTTGCACTTCTATTCCAAATTCCCCTACTCTTTCATTCAAAGGATTAATAAGATCATCATAAGTGCAAGTTACAGGATATCTTACGTTTAAAGTTAGTCTAGCTTCAGCTTTATCTATTTTCACAACTCCTACATTAAATGAAAGTTTACCAGAAACCTCATCAGAAAGACCTACTCCAAAAGATTCTCCATCAACTTCAAAACCAATGTACTTATTATAAAACTTTATAAAATTCCCTATATCAGATTTTCCTAAATCTAACTCACCTAAAAATGCCAATAACTGAGCAATGGCATTTTTACCGAGGTGTGGCAAACTTCCATGTGCAGAAAGACCATAAGATTTTATTATTACTAAATCCTCACTTTCTTCTGCTCTTAAATCATAGCCAGTTCTTTCAGCAAAATTTTCACAGCTTTCAATCAGATTACTTTTTAAATCAGCCCTTATACCTGCTTCACTATAATCTGGAACCATATTAGCTTTGTTGCCGCCTTTAATATATTCAACAGTTAACTCACCTTCAGGTTGAACTGAAAATTTCCTTACCAAGTCAAAAATAGTAATTCCTTTTTCACCGTTTATTATTGGATATTCAGCATCAGGGGTAAATCCAGCTACAGGCAATTTTTCTCTTTCTAAATAGTATTCAATATCTTTGCTCTTTCCTGACTCTTCATCCGTTCCAAAAATAATTCTTACTTTCTTAGATAGAGTTACATCTGCATCTACAAGAGCTTTTAATCCAAATAATGCAGCTATTATAGGACCCTTATCATCAGTTGTGCCTCTTCCATAAATCTTACCATCATGTATTTCAGCTGC
>Ga0255360_1000296_pt1 | contig 12144 bp, 8 predicted proteins | sample GFST50metaG_FD_186004 | JGI IMG/M metagenome (GOLD analysis project Ga0255360, IMG submission 186004) | Peat soil microbial communities from Stordalen Mire, Sweden - G.F.S.T50 | ecosystem: Environmental > Terrestrial > Soil > Wetlands > Peat | place: Sweden: Norrbotten County, Stordalen Mire... | reverse complement strand
GAATGGGATGGGCTAGAAATGCAGACCGCATTATATTAATTGATCAAGGAAAGATAGCTGAAGAAGGAACACATGAGGAATTGATTATGAAGAATGGTTTATATGCAAATATGTATAAAGTGCAAGCAAATTGGTATGTGTAGATAGAAGGGGGCTTAAAGTTATTGATAAAAATGTTGGTAGGCCTATTGGAATATATCTTGATAAAATAGCAAACACAAATATATATAGGAATGGCATTGTACATATAAATCAAATAAAAGTATAATATACATGTCGATAGAAATTTTTATTGAAAGGAGTCTTTGGAACTTTGATTACTACAGATATAAATAAAGTACAAAAGAATAAAACGAGAATACATTTACCTAATATAAGTACTGAATCCACTCTATTAGGTATACTTCTAGCACTAGTTGGAGGATTTTTAGATGCATATACTTTTATTGGCAGAGGGGGCGTTTTTGCTAATGCACAGACAGGAAATATAGTTTTAGTTGGAATAAATGCATTTGAGAGAAATTGGCACGAGACAATAATTCATATATTACCAATTATTGCATTTACAGTGGGCGTAATAGCTTATCAAATAATTAAAAATACTTCATCTATTCTTTTTATATCAAAAAGTGAACATGCTGTTTTGGTTTTTGAAATAATAATACTTTTTATTATAGGCTTATTACCAAAAACTATTTCAGATAATTTTGTAAATATTACAATATCCTTTGTAACTTCACTTCAATATTGCTCCTTTAAAAAATTAACAAATTACCCTTATGCCACAACCATGTGTACAGGTAATTTGCGTTCCGCCTCTGAGGCAGCTTATATTGCATTTACTAAAAAAGACCACGAATCAGCTACAAAATCTATTCGTTATTTTATAGTCATCTTCTCATTCTTATTAGGAACTTTTTTTGGTGGATTATTAACATTTTTTATTGGTAATAAATCAATATGGTCTGTTGACATTTTGCTTATACTTTCTCTTGTTTTATTGAAAATAAGTGAAAATAGAAGGAATTCAACCTTAGGCATCTGAAGAAATCATCATATTTTTCAATTTTTAAGCGAAAAAGCATGCTAAAATTAGAGCTTAGCATGCTTTTTGTTAAAAAAACCTGTGTTCCCTTAATAATCAGAAGGTAATGTGCTTGTATCTAATATATTTTTAGGCAATTTGAATGGAGAAACCGTTACATCACTCTCAATATAAACTGGTTTTGCTTGTTTGGTTGCAGGGTCAATCAACATTACCCACGTTGCATTTACATTCTCTGCTTTATATAATCCATTCGGATCAGCTTGTGGCAATGCAACTCCCTTGGAATCATCTGCCACATATTGTGGGTTAGTATATTCAGTACCATAAGGTAATCCGTACCCCATAGCTTCACCTAAATAAGTAAATTTTCCAGTCATATCATTTTTAACATAAGCATATGTGATAAGATTTGAATTATCGCAATCCTCCATTATAGTTTTCATCATACTTTTTTCATAGAAATTTTTAATGTTTGGCATACCTAATTTGCTACTAGCTTGTTGTTGTAACTGCTCCGTTTGCTGTGCTTGTATATCGTCATTACTTTCCTGACAACCACTAAATAATATTGTTCCTATTATAGTCATTCCTATTAATGTTAATGCTATAAATTTCTTTTTCATTTTTAATCCCCCTCGTCGTAACCTGTCCACTGATTGGTTTTTGATTATTTATTCTTTCCATTTCTACAATCAATTAAAAACTGTTTTAAATCTTTATCTTTAATTTGTGTTTCATCAAAATTAGCAAATTCCTCATTAATATGAGCCATTATAGCTTGTTTTGCTGTATCATCAGATGATTGTGCAAATTCTAGTTTATACTTTGCTAAATCTTGAACCATTCCATCTACATATCCTTTTGATTCATGAAACTTATCAGTTTCTGAACTACTAACATCAACACCAACAGTACGGTTATATACTGCCTGTATTTCTCCACTAGCAAATCCTAACACTGTTAATAATACAAATACTAACAAACCACCTAATACATATTTTTTCATAATATACATTCCTCCTTTTTTCTTGCCTAATAAGTCGTGCTTCTTATCATATGCTGAAGACTTGCATAATTCTATTGCTTCCCCCATATCATGTGCACTGTTTTTCAAGTCACTTTAATTACTCTTTCTTCCAATATATCATTGAATTTCTATTTGTCAATACGTTATAATATCCAGGGGGTGTTATTATGGAAAGATTATTTAAAACTCATTATATGAGAAAACAAATTGAAATAGAACCAATATGGGATTTTTGTACCGTAGACAATAACGGCAATAAAGGAGAAATAATAAAAATGGTTGTCCCTTCATGTTGGGAGAGTCATCCTAACCTTGCTTCATACAGGGGTAAGGCTTTGTACTGCCAAAAATTCAGTTTTGGAGGTAATGTACGCCTTGTTTTCAAAGGTGTCAGTCATACTGCTAACATTTATCTTGACGGTAAATTTATAAAATATCACTACAATGCCTATACTGAATTTGATGTGATTTTAAAAAACATTGATTACGGCGAACATCTACTGGAAGTTCAGGTTGACAATTCCTTTCATGAGGAATCATCACTTCACGTTCCAAATGACTATTATTCCTATGGAGGGATTACACGTCCTGTTGTAGTGGAACAGCTTGGAGATACTTATATTAAACAGCTGCATTTCACACCATCAAAGAGAGACAACGTTTGGAATGCACACGTAAAAACTACCATTGTTAACCTCTCTGAAAAGGTTAAAACGCTGAAAATGGATATTCAAATAGGTGAAGATAATGCTATTCATTTTGATGAAATGACTCTTGCTGCAAACAGTGAAAATGTTTTTGAGAAAGGGCTTGAAATTTTTACAGCAGAGGAGTATTCAATAGAAAGCCCAAAGCTGTACTATTTGAAAGCTATTACTTATGAGAATGATCAGCCTGTTGACGATTTAATTGATAGAGTAGGCTTTAGGTCAATAACAATCGATGGTAAGGATATTCTCTTAAACGGTAAAAAGCTTCACTTAAAAGGATTTAATCGACATGAAGACTATGCAGAATTCGGCTGTGCTTTACCCTTGCAAGTAATGCAACGTGACATTGAAATTCTAAAAGATTTAGGCTCAAACTGTGTTAGAACTTCACATTATCCAAATGATGAACGCTTTCTTGACCTCTGCGATGAATACGGCATTCTTGTTTGGGAAGAGGCTCATGCAAGAGGCCTGTCTGAGGAACAAATGCGTCATAAGAATTTTGACAAACAAAGTGCTGATTGCATTAGTGAAATGATTGAAAATCACTACAATCACCCATCCATCTTCACTTGGGGAATACTAAATGAGTGTGCTTCCTATACTGATTACGGACGTTGCTGCTATGAAAAGCAATACTCCCTAATGCGTGAACTTGATGCTTCAAGACCGCTGACCTCTGCAAGCTGCCACTTTGGAAAGGACAAGTGCCTTGATCTACCAGACATTGTTTCCTTCAATATTTATCCAGGATGGTATTTTGATGAACCTGTTGCCGCTCATCTAAAACGCCTGCAAGAATGGATTTCCACAACAGAAGGAAAGGATAAGCCACTCATTATAAGTGAAACAGGTGCAGGTGCTGTTTACGGCTTCAGAAGTACAAACAAGGCAAAATGGACAGAAGATTTGCAGGAAGAAATACTAGGAGAGCAAGTCACTACGGTACTAGAAAATAACGACTGCTCTGGTGTATTTATATGGCAATTTGCTGATTGCAGAGTTAGTAACGAAAACTTTTATGCACGTCCTAAAAGCCAAAACAACAAAGGCGTAGTTGACATTTATCGCCGTCAAAAGCTTGCATACAGAAAGGTGAAAGAGATTTTTGAAAGATTTAAATGATTTTTCTATCTTTCACTTGATAAGAGCCTTAATTACCGCTGTATTGGTAATTAAGGCTCTTTAAATTTTATCAGTTTGTCTAATGCTACAATACTTTTTTCTTTTGAACATACCTTAATAGTATTATCCCTAATACAACGCATAATGCTCCTATAAGAACAAGACTATAAGTATCTATTGGTGAACCTGTTTGTGGTAGTTTTGCTATTACACCATTTTTTACACTGGCAGTGGTTTGATTATTTGTTGAATTTACTGGTGCTGATGCTGATGTTGGTACTGATATTGGTACTGGGGCTGGTGTTGGTGCTGATGTTGATGTTGGCGCTGGTACTTGAAGTGAAGCAATAACATCTGCAGCAGTATCTGAACCTATTAAATCATTGATATATACATCTGCCCCTAGACCAGTTGTATTAATACTTACAGTGTGCGGGCCTGATGGAATATTTTGAATTGTTAATATTCCGTTTGAATCAGTAGTGCCTTGAGCTGTAGCACCGTTATCAATTGAGTATGTTACATTTGTATTTGCTACTTTACTAATTCCATTTATTACAGAAATCGTTGCAGTATAAGGTTTATACACATAACTTGAAACAGCCTTAATTCTTCCTTGACTTGAAGGATATGAAAAACTACCATTGCCTTGCTGTGTAAGCCTTGTTATATATTGAGAAGTTATAACATCTAAGGAGTTTCCTTCTCCAATATCTTTTAAACCTGCAAGCATTGTGTAGCCATCTCCTCCGGCTACTTCATAGTCATTTGACACTAATACAATTTTTGTTGTAGTATCATTTGGATCAAGTACTTGTTTATCAGTACCATCAGCATTTGTTAATACGATTTTACTTACCCTACTTAGTGCAGGTTTCAAAGGATTATATTCAAATCTCATACCTGAAACTTGAGGAAACCTACCATCTGCGCCCGTGATTACTCCAGTGGTTGGGTCTTGCCCTGCTATTTTAGAAACACCATTTTCAATAACTTGATAAAGAATAGCCGGTGTTACTTGTTTTAGACACAAAATGTTACCAAAAGGAAGTACTGTTGTTACTTGTCCTTGACTTATATTTCCTTTAGGAATAGAATCCCTGACACCGCCACCATTTTCTAATGAAACCACAGGAAGACCATCAAATGAGGTTCCTTTAATCTGTGATTTACCACCGTCTTCCATGGCATCAGCTACTAAATCCCCTAAGTTTGTTTCACCAAGTCTTGCAACTGATTGACCGTTAACTGTTCCACCCCATAGTGAGCTATTTGTACGACCAACAACATCTGCAAATATGGGTGCTTGAGAAGCATTAATTTCATTAGCTATAGCTTTAACAGTTGGGTCAGGAGTGTATGCTGTTGCAGCTGCCGCGGAAATCATGTTCTCATTTGCTGTTACGGCACCAGTTGCATCAACTGAAATATCAATTCTACCTAAATTTGCACTATAACAGCCTGTTTGTACTATTAGTGTGTTATTTACTTCTTTATTCTCAATTGTATGGCTATGTCCATCGATTATTACATTTATGCCATTAACACTATTAGCAATATCATCACTTTTAGGGTTACTTGAAGGATCATCACCAATATGCATTATTCCTACTATTACAGTGGCGCCTTCCCCTTTTAGCTTACTAACTTCCGCTTTAGAAGTTGCTATTGGATCCTCAAAAGTTACCCCTGTAAGATTTGTAGGATTTGTTTTATAAACTGTTTCTTGAGTTGTAATACCAAAGAAACCAACCTTAATACCATTAACAGTTTTAATGAAGTCTGCTCCATTATTACCATTTATACCTGCAAGTAAAGGTTGACCATTTTGAATTGTATTTGCTGAAACTACAGGGAAGTTTGCAAGTTTTACATTCGATAACATTTCACCTTTACCATAATCAAATTCATGATTACCTAACGCCATACCATCGTATCCAGCTGCATTCATTAATTTGATTACGTCGGCTCCTTTACTTATAGATGCAAAGGGTGCACCTTGAGTTGCATCACCTGCATCAATAAGCAGTGCGTTTGGTACGCTCTTCTTGATAGCAGCAACATAGTCTGAGCCTATTTGTGTAAGCACTGGTGGTTTTGCTGCATTAAATGCATCAAGCAAATGTCCATGCATATCATTAGTATGGAATATTGTTATTTGCACCGGTGCTTGATTGTTTGCTGCAAAAACAGGAATCTGCATAAATAACATACTAAGTATCATTACTAATGATAGGAACTGTAAGTGCAGTTTTTTGTGAAATTTAGTTTTCATAATATCCTCCTTAATTAATAAAATATGTAATTTGACCTTTTGAGTAGTAAACCATTATTATATCCCATAATTATTAATTTTAATATATTATGGACTTAAATACCATTGAATTTATGTAATATAATGTAAAATAATCTTAATTATTTAATTTTTCTTTAACAAATTATAAACAATCTCATGAGGTGGTTACCCCATAAGATTGCTCATAATTAGCAAAGACTGTTATGCCTTAAGTATTTTCAGTTACTTATCAGTTGGCGAAATCAGAAAGCTAAAGTCAAAACTTTTTTCATTTAATTGATATTCCTCTAGTAAGTATGGTCCACAGCTTGTTGAACCCACTCCTGATTGCTTGTAATCAATACAAACAATGGAATATCCTGACTTTTCAAGCTCGTAATTATGTGCTTTTGTTGCTAATTCCTCCTCGGAATACTCAGATGCATTAAAAGAAAAATCCTGTTCTGATTGAATTTTAACGCATAGCTTATCATTGGATATTTTTACATATTCGCATCCCATATGAGAGGAATTTTCTTGTGGTTTAATATAATCCTCATGCATTTCGCATACTTGTTGTGAAAAACTTCCCTTATATGAAGCTCTGTGCTTGTCAATGTAACTTTCTACAGGTCCGTATCCATAGTATTCAACATTTGAAAAATTTTTATCCATAAACAGTCTTAAACCAAATCGTGGCAAATATGGACGCTTATCAGCTACATTAACATTACTGTGTATTTTTACTTCACCGCTGTTATAAACACAAATTTTGTTTGTAACATCAAAAGTATTGTGATAACAAAAGTATCCCAATGCTAAATGACAGGTTATCTCTATAAAATGCTCATTTCTAGTTGTATTAATTAAATAGATTTTTGTTATCAGTTCGTTAAAATGGAACTTATTCCAATCATTTTTAACCGCACAATCATTATCAGTTGGTGCCCTAAAGGCATTGAACTCCATTGCTTTTTCTATTAACTTTGTTCCTTTAAACTCCATTTTGCTAAACAATCCTGTACGTTTATCAACGGTATATGCAAAATTGTTTCCAATTATATTAATTGATTTTCTGTCTTCATTAAAGTCAATCTCATTGCTTGATTCTGTTAGTGTAAGCTTTCTTTCAGTTTTAGCTATCAAAAATTGTTCAAATCCAACATTAAATGTACTATCTGCCCATACTGTATCATCTTTTTGAGTGAAAATAAATCTAACATATAAGCTGTCCCCGGATAGTCCTGCTAATTTAGGTATTGTTATGAGTTTCTTTGACTTTGCTGGTACTGAAATATCAACTTCATCTGAAATAACTATTTTTCCATTTTCAGTTACCTCGTACCTGCATTTAAGCTTTTCCGATAACTCCGTAAAATCATAGGTGTTCACAAACTCATACACGCCTTTATCAATATAAATTGGATTTATACGTATAGGGCGATATACATTTTTTGCTTCTAATAAACCTGTATGTGGCGTTCTGTCAGGGTACACCAAACCATCAATACAGAAATTTGAATCATGTATAGGTTCGTACGAATCTCCACCATAAGCGTACATAGTTTTCCCGTTCTCCGCTTTACCCGTTTCAATTCCATGGTCGCACCACTCCCAAATAAAACCACCACAAAGTCTCTCATTTGAGTAAATCACCTGCCAGTAGTTCTCTAAATCTCCTGGACCGTTTCCCATTGCATGACAGTATTCGCATAGCACAAAAGGTCTTTTTTCGTTTTTGTCAGTGAGAAAACTATTGGTTATCCAATCAACTGTGGTATACATTCTTGAAAAAACATCAAGGGTTTCTTCATTATCAATTGCTTTTTCTGTACCTTCTAATTGTTCCATGCTTGCATAGTGAACAAGCCTTGTGGTATCAGCAGATTTAATATATCTAGCTGCATTTTCCATAGCTTTACTGTATCCGCTTTCATTGCCTAGTGACCAAAATATAATTGATGGTCGGTTTATATCTCTTGAAATCATTAGGTCAATTCTATCTAATATTGCTTTCTCAAATTCCTTAACATTAACAGCTAAAGCTATGCCTGAATAGTCGCCATTATTATCCATAGTTTGTGAAGCATCAACGCTACCATGACATTCTAAATCAGCTTCATCTATTATATAAAAACCTAATTCATCGCAAAGCTGGAGAAATATTGGTGCATTTGGATAGTGAGAAGTCCTTATAGCGTTAATATTATGTTGTTTCATTAAATATAAATCCTTAAGCATTTGTTTTTTAGAAATATATGCTCCTGTTATAGGGTCGCTATCATGTCTGTTTACACCCTTAAATTTAATCGCAACACCATTTACTAGTACGGAGCCCTTTTCTACCCTTATATCACGGATACCTATTTTTTCACCTATTGTCTCATGTTCAGTTTCAAGTATAAGCTTGTATAAATATGGACTTTCAGCATTCCAAAGTACAGGTGTCTTTATTTCAAAAGTAGCTTTTTCATCCTTAACAACTGCTTCCGAAACTAAGCTGTCAGTTGCATCATACAACTTCGCTTTTACACCAGTGCTAGCTTTTACAGTAACTTCAATATTTGCACCATCATCGGCTTCGTTTAAATTGGTAACCACACGATAATTGCTTATTCTTTCCTTTGGTCTTGACAATATATAAACATCCCTTATAATTCCTGACATTCTCCATTTGTCTTGACATTCAAAATATGTGCCGTCACACCATTTAAGAACCATAACTACAACGCTATTTTCACCGTCAACCAGGTATTTTGTTATATTAAATTCACTAGTCATGTGAGTAACCTGACTATAGCCTACAAATTGATTATTTATATATAAGTAAAAGCAGCTGTCAACCCCCTCAAAGTTTAAAAACCTTTCAAAACCGTCAGATATATCTACATTAAAATTTCTTTGATATACGCCCACAGGGTTTTCGTCTGGAACATATGGAGGGTTATAAGGAATAGGGTAACGCACATTTAAATACATAGGTTTATCATAGCCGTTAAGCTGCCAATTTGCTGGAACAGGTATTGTCCCCGAAAAACCTGTAGCAAGAAAATCATCTTCTACATCCAAAAAGCTATTGTAAAATTTAAAATTCCAAGCACCATTTAAAAGCGCAAAACAATTAGACTTTTCTCTTTCTTCAAAAGGATTTGTATTTGCAGAAAAGGGTATAAAATAATTCCTATTAGGCTCTGTGTTTACGTGTAATTTTTCTGGATTTTCGTGAAAAACATTATTATACTTCATATTACATCCTCCATGTCTATATAAATATTTTAATATTTGGATAATATTAGTTTATCACTATTTGAAACAGTGTCAATGATATGATATTATCATATATAAAGATATTAACCATAAGGAGTAAAAATATGAGTTCTTCAATTTATCCAATAAACAATCCACCCTACAAGCTTCCTTTTGTTGTTCTTGGAATAGGCTTTGAGGATAACCAAGCTCACATTTTAAGAAAAGAAGGGTATTCAGTACATCAAATGCTTTTTTGCAAAAGCGGCGAAGGAACATTAATAGTTAATCAAAAAACATATAAAATATTAAAGAACACTTTCTTTTATTTAGAACCCAATACTCCTCACGAATATTACGGAAACACAGACATATGGGAGGTTGAATGGATTACCTTTTCAGGAAATCATATTGAGGACACTCTAAATGAGCTTGAATTTGATTGTTCTAAGATAGGTGTTCTAAGTAACTTCAATACAATACAATCATTGTTCAATAAAATATATGTTACTTTAAAAGCAGAGGAGCATTTTGGAAAATTAATTTCTTCTAATATGCTGTTCGAATTGCTGGTAGAGTGCTACATTATGTCACATAACGAATCTAAAAATGCACCCCCAAAAGGTGCGTACTTAGCTGAATCTGTGAAAAATTATATTGATGAGCATTATGATGAAGATATAACTATAAATGAGCTTTCAGAACTTGTAAATGTAACCCCCCAGCATTTATGCAGAATATTTAAAAGGCATTTGAATCTTCGTCCCTTTGAGTATTTAGCTATGAAAAGAATAAAAGAAGCAAAAACCTTGTTATCAAACACTAAAATGACAGTTTATGATATAGGCCTTAAGGTTGGCTATCATGATTGCAGTTATTTTTGTGCTATGTTTAAAAGATATGAACTAATTTCCCCATCTGAATTTAGAGGGTTGAATTTTTAATGCTTTGTCTTAGGTACAAGTTTAGGCATATTCAAAAAAACAAAAAGAAGGAGAACCTCCCATCAGCTGGAGATTGTCCTTCTTTATTGCTTAAGTATACACCCTGTCTACTATTGCTCGTTTAGTTTATTATATTATTTTCCTGCAGCTTCAACAAGTGCTTTTACAACGTTTGGACAAGACCACGTAAGCGTATTTCTGTTAAATATACCATAGCTATCTTGTGTTCCAGCGGTAGAATTTCCATTGTCCCACCAAATAGGAGTAATACCTCTTGCTTTTGCAGCTTTAACATAATAACTTGCATGTGCTACTCTAGATGCATCATTATTTTTATTGATTGTACCAAATTCACCATCAACCACAGCTATGCCATTTTTAACAAATTTATTATAAACTGTATCAAATTCAGCATCCATTGAAGCCTTATCAGCATCGCTTCCCCAATATGAAGTTCCATCAGTCACCATAGAAAATAAATATGGTGTATACATATGCAAGGATACTATAATTCTTTTATCATTATTTGGAATAGTCAAAGCATCCATTGTAACTTCACTATCAGATGCAGCATATGTTGGTATCATAATAAATCTAGTTTTATTCTTTCCACCAGTGCTTCTGATTGTGTTTACAGCTGCCAAATTAAACTGATTAATTACGTCACGATTCTCAGCAGTTCCACCTGACCATTCATAAGGTGAACCCGCTAACCTTGGCTCATTCATTGTTTCAAAAATTAAATGGTTATTATAATTTTTGAATCGCTTTGCAATCTGAGCCCAAATCTTTGTAAGCTCATTTGTTGTTTGAGCCTGGGTAGCATATGTTGGTATAAGCCACGACTCCTCATGATGAAGATTAACAATAGCATACATATTATTGTCACGTACATAATTTACTACTTGCTGTACTCTATCAAGCCATTGTGGATCAATGGTGTAGTTCGGTGCTGGTCCTAAATGATCATTCCAAGTTACTGGAATCCTCACAGTATTAAATCCTTCTTTTTTTATCGTATCAATCATTGCCCTTGTTGTTCTAGGATTTCCCCAGCTGGTTTCTTTTGGACCACCATCAAATGTATTACCTAAATTCCAGCCAAGTTTCATATTTTTAACAATCTGTAATGATGTAATGTCCTGCTTGTCCTTATGAACAGTAGCTGCTGAAGCACTAACGTTTCCACCTACCGTCACCATAGCAAAAACTAATAATAAGCCTAATGCTTTTCCTCTCAAAAACGATCTTTTACCCATCCCACTTTACCTCCTAATAAAATATTTAACAAATTTAGAACACGTTTACATTATACTTGTTATTCTAATATTTGTAAATATTTTCATAGGAATTTATAATCATTATTTCTAATATTTTAATATTGACATATTGCTAAATACGTTAAACTATAATACAAAAATAGAAGGAGATTCTCCATCCTCTAGAGATTCTCCTTCTATTTTGTATATATTAGCTTTTTTATTTTAAACATAAACTTCAAATATATCCTTACCCTGATACTCTATTCTTTCTTCTTTAAACTCTTTATTTGTATTAAAGTTAAAGATTAATAAGTATCCTTTATTCAAATCATGGATATCCAAATAATCACAAAGTTGTTTTACTCCATGCTCATGATACTTAGACCCTCTCCATATTTTCATCTCAATTATATATTTAAAGTTATTATAGGCTATCACTAAATCTAGCCTTTTTTCTTCTGATATTTGAACTTCTTTAAAATCAAAGCCTATTCCATTAATTATAGG
>Ga0255360_1000295_pt1 | contig 12293 bp, 9 predicted proteins | sample GFST50metaG_FD_186004 | JGI IMG/M metagenome (GOLD analysis project Ga0255360, IMG submission 186004) | Peat soil microbial communities from Stordalen Mire, Sweden - G.F.S.T50 | ecosystem: Environmental > Terrestrial > Soil > Wetlands > Peat | place: Sweden: Norrbotten County, Stordalen Mire... | reverse complement strand
AGATAGACAGGCGCGTGCGCCACGCGGCACAAGTGCTCGGCCTGGAGGACTTGCTGGACCGCAAGCCGCGCGCGCTCTCGGGTGGCCAGCGCCAGCGGGTCGCCATGGGGCGCGCCATCGTGCGCGAGCCGCAGGCTTTTCTCATGGACGAGCCGCTCTCCAATCTCGACGCGCAGCTCCGCGTGGAGATGCGTGCCGAGGTCAGCAGCCTGCAGGACGAGCTTGGCGTGACGACGGTGTATGTCACCCACGACCAGATCGAAGCCATGACCATGGGCGACCGTGTCGCCGTGATGCGCAAAGGCGAGCTGCAGCAGGTAGCGCCGCCCCAGGAGCTCTACGATCACCCCGTCAACCTGTTCGTCGGCGGTTTCATCGGCAGTCCCACCATGAACATGATGGAGGCCACGGTGGAAGAAGGCGGCGACGGGCTGGTGATGACCATCGGAGAGCAGCGCCTGACGCTGGCGCCCGAGGCGCTCGAGCTCCATCCGGCGCTGCGGCAGTACGTCGGGCGTGCCGTGGTGATGGGCGTGCGGCCCGAAGATCTCGACGACGCTTCCCTCGCGGCCCAGATGCCCACCGACCAGCGCCTCCGCGGCAAGCTGATGCTCCGCGAGGCGCTCGGCTCCGAGATCATCGCCCACTTCGAGATCGAGGCGCCGCCCGTCCTCACCGAGGACACGAGGGAGCTGGCCGAAGACGTCGGCACGGCCCATCACTTCGAAGCGCACGCGCGGGAGCAGAGCACGACCTCGAAAATGGTGGGCCGTTTCAACGCGCACACGAAGGTGCGCGTCGGCCAGACCGTCGACGTGGCTGTGGATACCCGCGCCCTGCACTTCTTCGACGTCGAAACCGGGCTCGGTATCTACGACGGCGCGGAGACATGAGTTCCTTTCGGGGCCGAACCACGGCTGTGATGTCTCTTCGTTTCCGGCTGCCGGGCGACAGCGGAAGAGATCGGTCGCTGCCGCCGGTACACCTCGTCATCTGTGACTCTGCAGCGGTCTGCCGTGGAGGTGGTAGCTGAGCCGACCGAAGATCGGGTGAACCGCCTGCGACGTCGACCCGGCGTCCGGCTCATGGTTTTCATGACAGAGAAGGTGCGCAATGAGGCGATCAATCATCATTGTGGCCGCGGCGCTCGCGCTTGCGAGCATGCTTGCCGCGTGCGGATCAGGAGGGTCTTCGTCCGGCGGGACCAGCGCGACGACCTCCCGGGGCCCGATCACCATCTGGTACTCGAACAACCCCCAGGAAGTCGCCTGGGGCAAGCAGATGGTCGCGGCCTGGAATGTGGCCCACCCAGACCAGAAAGTGACCGGCCAGGAGATCCCCGCCGGCAGCTCCTCTGAAGAGGTGATCTCGGCGGCCATCACCGCGGGCACCACCCCCGCCCTGATCTATAACACGAGCCCCGCATCGGTGCCCGATTTCCAGAAGATGGGCGGTCTCGTCAATCTGTCTTCTTTCCCCGATGGGGCCTCGTACATCGAGAGCCGTACCGGCGCCGCTGCCGCTCAGTACAAGTCTGCCGACGGCAACTACTACCAGCTGCCGTGGAAGTCGAACCCGGTCATGATCTTCTACAACAAGGCGACCATGCGGAAGGCCGGAATCAATCCGAACAACCCCCCGCTGGCCACTTACGCGCAGTTCCTCTCCACAGCCCGCGCCATCGTCAAGTCCAAGGCGGCGAAGTATGCGATCTACCCCGCGCCGTCGTCTGAGTTCTTTCAGTCCTGGTATGACTTTTACGCCTTCTACGCAGCGGAGTCGGGCGGCAAGCAGCTTGTCGAGAACGGCCAATCGACGTTCGCCGATGCGGCCGGCATATCGGTAGAGCAGCTGTGGCGGACCATCTACGCCGAGAAGCTCGCCGGCAACGAGCCCTACACCGGCGATTCTTTCGCCGACGGCACCGCGGCGATGGAGCTCGCGGGTCCCTGGGCGATCGCGACCTACGGCAAGATGAGCTGGGGTGTCGCGCCGATTCCCACATCCGCGGGCATGAAGCCGACGGCGATCTACACCTTCTCCGACGCCAAGAACATCGCCATGTACTCGTCCTGCAAGCACCAGGCGACCGCGTGGGACTTCCTCAAGTTCTCGACGAGCCCAGCAGAGGACAAGGCCCTGCTCGTGATGACGGGCCAGATGCCGATGCGCACGAACCTCACCACAACGTACCCAGCGTTCTTCGCCAAGAACCCGGCGTACAAGCTCTTCGCCGTCCAGGCGCAGAAGCTCGTCGAAGTGCCCAACGTCTCGAACTCGATCCAGTCATGGCAGACCTTCCGCAACGCCTGGACGAGCGCGGTCATCTTCGGAAAAGGTGACGTCTCCACATCACTGACGAAGGCCGCGGCCGCCATCAACACGCTCGTCTCCCAGAAGTAGGGAGCAGGTAGTCGTCATCATGTCTGCGGAAGTATCTCATCGCCGGGTGCCGGAGTCGCAAGGCAAGGTCGCCGCGACCCCGGCACCCGGCGGGCGGCGCCGCTGGTGGATCAGGCGCGTGCTCGGTGAGCACCCCGCCGGGCTGCTACTGGCGGCGCCGTACGCCCTGTTTGTCGCCGCGGTGTTCGTCTACCCGCTCGGACTCGGGGTGTGGATGTCGTTTCACCGCTACTTCTTCAGCGCGCCCGGGGCCGTCGTCCCCCATCCGTTCGTCGGTTTCAAGAACTACGCGACGGTCATCTCAGACCCGGCGGTCCGCGCCTCGTTCGTCCATGTAGGGGAGTTCCTGGTCATCAACGTGCCGCTGACCGTCGTTATCTCGTTGCTCCTCGCCACGGCGCTCAACAACGCGATCCACTGGCGCGGTTTCCTGCGCGTCTCCTACTACGTCCCCTACGTCACGGCGAGCGTCGCCATGATTACCGTCTGGATGTTCATGTTCAGCTCCGGCGGGATCGTCGACCGGATCCTGGGGCCGTTGGCGCCCAACCCGGCGTGGTTGGTGAACACGACCTGGGCCATGCCCTCGATCGCCTTCTACGTCACCTGGAAGCAGATGGGGTTCTTCATCCTGCTCTTCCTCGCCGCCCTCCAGAACGTCCCGGAGGAGTTGAACGAGGCGGCGGCCATCGACGGCGCGAGCCGCTGGCAGTCATATCGCACGGTCACCATCCCGGCGGTGCGTCCGGCCACGACTCTGGTCGTTCTGCTCGCCATCATCACCGGCGCGAACCTGTTCACTGAGCCTTACCTCATGACCAGTGGCGGTGGACCGAACGGGGCCACCACGACGCCCGTCTTCCTGCTCTACCAGAAGGGCATCGAGCAAGGCACTCCGGACGTTGCTTCCGCCATCGGCGTGCTGCTGGTGATCGGCGTGCTGATCATCGCCTACGCCAGCCGCAAGGTCACGGAGAGAGAATGAACACACCCGACACTGAGCGCATGCCGCGTTGGCGCCGCGCACTGACCATGACCCTCCTGATGCTCGGCGCACTCGTCTTTCTGTTCCCCTTCTACTACATGGTCGTCGGTGCGCTGCAGGCCAAGCGAAACCCGACCCTGTCCGGCGCCATCCCCTGGCCGTCAAACCTGACGCTCTCGAACTTCACCCAGATCAACAGTGCGATCAACCTCGGTCAAGCGTTGCTCAACTCGGCGATCTTCACCGGCGCCGTGGTGCTCTGCACGATCTTCTTCGGGGTGCTGGCTGGCTACGCGCTGGCCACACTGCATTTCCGTGGTCGCGGGTTGCTCTTCGCCGTGGTTCTGCTCCTTCAGGCCGTGCCGTTCCAGCTCCTCATGATCCCCTTGTACGTGATGCTGGTCCGCAATTTCGGACTTGGCGACACCTACGAGGGGATGATCCTGCCGTTCGCCATCAACTCCGTTGCGGTACTGATCTTCCGCCAGTTCTTCCTTCAGGTCCCACGCGAGATGTTCGATGCCGCCCGAATCGACGGCGCGGGCGAGTTTCGCATTCTGCGGTCGATCGCGGTGCCGCTGGTGCGGCCGGCTATTCTCACGGCGGCGCTCGTGACGTTCATCGGCCCTTGGAACGAGTTCCTCTGGCCCTTCCTGATAACGAAGAAGCAGAGCATGGAGCCGCTCGCGGTAGCGGTCGCCAACTTCACCCAGACCGGCCTGGCGGGCCACGCCAACCCGATGGGAGCCATCCTGGCCGGTTCTGTCGCGCTCGCCCTCCCGGCGGTCGTGTTGTTCGTTGTCTTCCAACGGTACTTCACGCAGACCCACTCATCCAGCGGAGTGAAGGGCTAGCCGCTTGCCGACCGACGTCTTCGTCCCGTACGAACTGACCCGTCTCGGCGTCATCATGACCTCAGAGGCCGGCAACGACCTCGAGGTCGAGGGAGTGCTGAATCCTGCGAGCGGACACACGCCCGACGGTGCGTTCTACCTGCTGCCCCGACTGGTTGCCGCGGGCAACGTCTCTCGGATCGGACTGGCCAGGATCGTGCTGGCCGACGGTGTCCCCGTCGGCGTGGAGCGCGAAGGCGTCGTGCTGGCTCCCGACACCGGATGGGAGCGCGGCGCCAGCTCGGCCGGTACCGAGGATCCGCGCGTAACGTGGATCGAGGCCCTGGATCTTCACGTCATGTCCTACGTGGCCTACGGTCCGATGGGACCGAGGCCCGCCCTGGCGGTGTCGGAGAACCTGCGCGAATGGCGCCGACTTGGTCCGCTGCACTTCGTCTACCAGCCGGAGCTCGACCTTGACCTGAATCTCTTTCCCAACAAGGACGTGGTGTTCTTCCCGGAGCCCATTCCGGGGCCCGATGGCGTGCCTTCGTTTGCCATGCTGCACCGCCCGATGTGGGACCTCAGTTGGGTGCGCGACGGCGAAGGCGTGCACCTTCCGGCCGGCATTACCGATGAGAGACTCGGGATCTGGATCTCCTACGTCCCGGTGGACGACGTTCAGGCCGACATCAACAATCTCGTCTTCCAGCGCTCCAGCGCGCTGGTGGCGATGCCGGAGCACGACTTCGAGGCGGTCAAGATCGGCGCGGGACCGCCCCCGATCCGGGTCGAGGAAGGCTGGCTCCTGGTGCATCACGGCGTGAAGGGCTCGTTGTCCAAGGTCCGCAAATGGGGTGTCGAGCAAGAAGGCCTCAGCTACGCTGCGGGAGCGATGATCCTCGACGCGGACGACCCGTCGAAGGTGCTGGCGCGCACCAGCGAACCCATCCTGGCTCCGGAGACGGCGGACGAGACCTCCGGGACGGTGGCCAACGTGGTGTTCCCCACCGCGCTCGAGGACGTCGACGGGGTGCGATACGTCTTCTACGGCATGGCGGACAGCAGGATCGGCGTAGCGCGACTCGATCGCCGGGCGTAGCCGGGCACCCCTTTCGATGACCCGAGTGCCCCTTCACGACGGCTGGTCCCTGCAGGCCACCGACGGGCCGATCCCGGCCGACCTGCCGAAGGTCGTCCCGGCGACCGTACCGGGCACGGTCCAAACCGATCTGCTCGCGGCGGGGCTGATTCCCGACCCGTACATCGATCTCAACGAGAACTACATTGCCTGGATCGGTGAGTGCGACTTCGCGTATCACACCGAGTTCTCGTTCGCGCGTGAGGACCACGAGCGCGTCGACCTCGTGGCGGAAGGTCTGGACACCATCGCGACCGTGAGGCTCAACGGCATCGAGTCCGGCCGCACAAGGAACCAGCACCGTTCCTACCGCTTCGACGTGCGGAAGAGCATCCGGGAGGGCGACAACCAGCTCACGATCGACTTCGCGTCGGCACTCAGATCTGCGCGAGATGCGCAAGAACGCCTCGGCGCCCGACCCTTCTCTCACGATTCGGGTCCCTACAACACCGTCCGCAAGATGGCCTGCAACTTCGGCTGGGACTGGGGCCCCGTTCTTGTGACCGCGGGCGTCTGGAAGCCCATCTCTCTTCACCAGTGGTCCACCGCCCGCATCGTCAGCGTCGTGCCGCAGGTGACCGTACGGCCAGACGGCCGCGGCCATGTCTCGATCTGCGTGAAGCTCGAGCGGACGTCAGAGCGCGCTGTCCTTGTGTCCGCCCGGCTCACGGGCGCAGGCGAAACCGACGTGTCGACCCATATCACGACCACGACCGCAACGGCCATTCGACTCGACCTCGACGTGGCGGACCCTGCGCTCTGGTGGCCGCGTGGCTACGGCGACCAGCCGCTCTACGACCTGGCGGTGTGGGTTTCCGACGGCGCAACGACCGTCGACGACTGGCAGAAGAGCATCGGCTTTCGCACGGTCGAGCTCCGCATGGCGCCCGACGCCTTCGGCACGAGCTTCCAGTTCCTTGTCAATGGACAGTACGTCTGGGTCAAAGGGGCGAATTGGATCCCCGACGACTGCTTCCTGCCGCGCATCACGCCGGCGGGCTACGCGGCGGCCGTGAACAACGCGGTCGACGCCGGCATGAACCTGCTGCGGGTCTGGGGCGGCGGGATCTACGAGAGCGACGCGTTCTACGAGCTGTGCAACCGTGAGGGGATACTGGTGTGGCAGGACTTCCTTTTCGCCTGTGCCGCGTACTCTGAGGATGCTGAGCTGTGGGACGAGGTCGAAGCAGAGGTGCGCGAGAACGTCTCACGCCTTGCATCCAACCCCTCGTTGGTCTGCTGGAACGGCAGCAACGAGTGCATCGAGGGCTACTACCACCATGGCTGGCGTGAGGCCCTCGGCGAGGGGACGGACTGGGGGCGCGGCTACTACGACAGACTGCTGCCCCAGATCCTGGCCGAGCTCGATCCGACCAGGCCGTACATTCCGTCGAGCCCGTTTTCGCCGGCTGACTATGCGAGTCCGCGCGCCCCCGACAGCGGCACTGTTCATAGCTGGGAGGTGTGGAACCGTCGGGACTACACGACCTATCGCGACGAGATCCCGCGATTCGTCGCCGAGTTCGGATTCCAGGGGCCGCCGAACTACGCGACCCTGGTCCGCAGCGTGCACGATGACCCGCTCGCACCCGACTCGCCCGGCATGCTCTCACACCAGAAGGCCTACGACGGGCAAGGCAAGCTGCGCCGCGGCTATGAGCCCCATCTGCCGCCGCCGACCAATTTCGACGACTGGCATTTCGCGACGCAGCTAAACCAGGCCCGGGCCGTCACCTGCGGCATCGAACACTTCCGGTCGCACTCACCCCGCACGGCCGGTGCGGTCGTCTGGCAGCTCAACGACTGCTGGCCGGTGACCAGCTGGGCGGCCGTCGACGGCGACTCGCGCCGCAAACCGCTCTGGTATGCACTGCGTGCCCTCAACGCTCCCCGGCTCCTGATGATCCAGCCACGGCCGGAGGGGCTATCTCTGATCGCCAGTAACGATTCGGCCACGCCGTGGCGCGAGCAGATCATCGTCGCACGAGTGGCACTCGACGGCACCGAACTCGCCGGCCAGAGCGTACGGCTCGAAGTCGCGCCCCGCACCAGCCAGACGGTGCTGCTGGCAACCGGCGTGTCTGCGGCGGGCAATCCGGCCGGCGAGGTGGTCGTCGCCCGATCGATGCACTCGCGAAGCGCTTTCTGGTACTTCGTCGAGGATATCGAACTCGAGATCCCGCCGTTGGCCCTGACCACCGAGGTCGCGCGAGTCGATCACGGCTACCGCGTCGACGTTCGCGCCGATGCGTTTGCGAAGGACCTGGTGCTGAATGCCGACCGCCTCGACGCCGCCTCCGCAGTCGACGATCAACTCGTCACCCTCCTCCCCGGGGAGAGCCACACGTTCATCGTCGCGTCGGACATCGAGCTCGACAGAGAGGCGCTCATCGCCCACCCGGTCTTGCAGTCCGTCAACACGCTGGCACACGCGGACGGTCACGAGAACCGGCGGAAGGCGCGGGCATCGACTCGGTAGCCTCCACCGGGCTCCGGCGCAGGATCGCCTGTGGGACCCGGTCCGCCGGGGCGCGCCCCGACGAGATCCGCCCAGCGTTCTCAGACTCGGCCGAAGTCGTCCTGCAAGCGCTCGATGTCGTCTTCACCGAAGTAGCTGCCGCGCTGCACTTCGATCAAGGCAAGGGGGTCCGGCCCCGGGTTCATCACCCTGTGAGCGACGCCGGTGGCGATGTCGGCCGACTGGCCGGCGACCAGGGTCAGTTCCTCACCGTCGAGTGTGACGATCGCCCGGCCCGACACCAGATGCCAGTGCTCGGACCGGCGCCAATGTCGCTGCAGGCTCAGGCGCCTGCCGGGAAGCACCACGATGCGCTTGACCTTGTGGTCGGGCTCGTCCTCCAGCACCCGGTAGAAACCCCACGGCCGCTGCTCGTCGCGACCCGACTCGTCCGGGGTCATGGCACTCACCTCCAGGTAGCCAGACAGAGACCGATCATACGCGAAGCCCCGCGGCCGACAAGCCCGGACGGCTCTGAGGAAGCGCCCGACACGGCACTCACGGTCCTGTGCAACGTCGGCGTCACAATGTCCCGCATCGAGCCACAGCCGCCGACGCGCCGGCCCCCGGTCGAGCAGCACCGCACCCGGGAGAGCTGGAGTGGGTCGCCACAGGCGTCGGAGGGCACGGCGATGGTCGACCCTCCGTGTCGACTTGCTTCGGCCCCGAGCACGTCGGGCAACAGTGGCGGACCGGTCGCCGACCGGTCGAACAGCGTGGTGATTCCCGATGGCCGGTGACGGCGAACGCCGACAGCGGGCGCCGGCGCGGTATGTGGAAGACCCTCGTGTCGTGCTCACGCTCGACGCCGGCGGCACCAGCCTGGTGTTCGGCGCCATCCAAGGCGAGCGTGAGGTCGTACCGCCGGTGACGCTCTCCTCGACGGCGAGCAGCATCGACGAGTTCCTGCAACTTCTGATCACCGGGTTCCGTCGCGTGCACGAGCAGGTTCTGGTGCTCGCCGGCGCGCGCGGAGCGGCTCCGATGATCGCGGAACCAGTGGCGCTCAGCTTCGCCTTCCCAGGGCCGGCCGACTACCGGCACGGCGTCATCGGCGATCTGGCGAACCTGCCGGTGTTTCGCGACGGCGTGCCACTGGGTCCGGCGCTGGAAGAGGAGTTCGGCCTGCCGGTGTTCATCAGCAACGACGGCGGCCTCTTCGCCCTGGGCGAAGCGATCGCCGGCTTTGTGCCGTACGTCAACAGCATGCTCGAACAGGCGGACAGCCCGCGGCGCTACCGCAACTTGCTGGGCGCCACCTTCGGCACCGGGTTTGGCGCCGGCGTGGTGTGCGATGGGCGGCTGCTCGAGGGCGACAACTCCGCCGCCGGCGAGATCAACCGCCTGCGCAACCGTCTGACGCCCGCCTGGTCCGTTGAGGAGAGCGTCTCCATCAGAGGCGTGCGGCGCGTGTATGCCCGCGAAAGCGATATCGACCTCGCCGAGTGCCCCACGCCCGAGGAGATCAACGAGATCGGGCTGGGGCAGCGAGAAGGGAACGAGTCCGCCGCCCAGCGTGCGTTCGAGGAGCTGGCGGTGGTGGCCGGAGACGCCCTGGCCAGCGCCGGTTCGCTGGTCGACGGCCTGGTCGTCATCGGCGGTGGCCTGGCGCGCGGCCACCGACTGTTCATGAAGCGCCTCGTGTGCGAGATGAACGCCGCGTACGAGTCGCCGCGCGGCGACCGCGTGCCGCGCTTCGAGTGCCGGGCGCTCAACTTCGATGACCCCGCGGATCGGGCCACGTTCCTGCGCGGCGATGTGCGCGAGCTGTCCGTCCCGCGGTCGTCTCGCACGGTCCTGTACGACGCCACCAAGGCCATCGGTGTGGGCGTCACCCGACTGGGCACGGCGCGAGCGGTGTCCATAGGAGCCTACACGCTCGCCCTCACGCGCATCGACGGAGGCTGACTCTGACCGGTCCAAGAAGTGGTCCGGTGGCCGGTCCACGACCGCTCGAGCAACGACGAGGCGGCCTGGCGGGAAGCCTTCGGCGCGAGCGACCGTCCGCCCGAGCGATGAGCTGACGGCGAGGAAGAACGTGACGGAAGGGGCGAAGAAGGGCGCCGGACCTTTGGCGACCCCAGAGGCCGACCGGCCCCCTACAGGGCGACCGTCTTGCCGCTGTCCTCGACCACGCGCACTTCGACCCGTCGCGGCACCTTGGCGCGCACCGCGGTCCTCAGGGAGTCGATCGGCGGCGCGTTCCCGGGCCCCATGGCCGTGATGACGATGTCGCCGCCGTTCTGCGCGACGCTCTCGACCTGCCAGCCGGTGCCGCTCACCCACTGCGTGGCGGCGGCCTCGGAGGCGTCGACCCAGCGCTCGTAGCGCCACGTCCGCAGCGAGGCAAGGCTGAGCGGCACGAGCAGCACGACCACAAAGACGGCGATGAGCGCCTTGGCGCGCCGCCTGGGGTGCAGGCCGCGCTCTCTGGCCACTCGTCCGTAGCCGGCCGCCGTGAAGACGACCACCCCGGCCACGATGATGGCGGCGGCGTTGGTCAAAAACAGGACGAAGGCGCCCCACGCCAGGTCGAAGTGCCCCGATCCCAAGGTGATGCCGACCACGGCCAGCACCGGCACCAGAGAGATGGCGATGGCCACGCCGGCGAGGATGTTGGAGACGTCGCGGCGCACGAGTGCGAACGAGCCGGCCACGCCGACGGTGACCGCGACTCCCAGGTCGAGCACGGTCGGCGCGGTGCGCCCGACGATTTGCGGGTTGGCCTCGACCGGCACGCGGGCGACGGTGACCAGGCCGACCAGAAAGCCGACCAGGATGTTGGCGGTGATGCCCGCCACCAGGAGCGCAAGCGAGGCCGTCAGGTCGCGCCGCGAGCCGATCACGGTGGCCAGCGCCACGCCGTAGATGGGCGTGGCCAGCGGCGCGATGATCATGGCGCCGATCACCGCCGGCGTGGAGTCGCTCACCACACCGCCGGCGGCGATGACGCTCGCCAGCACGAGCAGCACCCAGAACTGCGACGTCTTGGCCCGGCGCTCACCGGAGGTCAGGAAGAGCCCGTCCTCGATCTGCTCCAGCGGGTTGCGAAACTCCCCGCCGGCGTCGATCGCCCGTGCCAGCCAGCCCTTCTCGCGCGGCGCGGTCAGGCGCACGGCCGGGCGGAGTGGCGCCCTCGCGCAGGCGCGCAGGCAGGTCGTGACCGACGCCTCATGTGACTCCCCTGCCCCGCCTTCTGAAGAGCAGCGAGGCGGTCACCGCGGCCCGCCTCGACCAGCCGTGACGGACCGGGCTGAAGTACGACAGCAGGCAGATGCGCCAGAGCACGGCCAGCGTTGCCCACGCGCGGCCGTGTCCGCCGCCGGGTGTGCGGACGGGCGAGGTCACGACTGGCTCGTGGTCGCGGAGCTCACGGCTAGCGCAGGCGGCGCCGCTCGCGACGGCGCATGCCCGCCACAGAGACCGGCGACAGCGGCCGTCCGAACGGGTCGATGAACACCGAGACGGAGGTCGCGTCGGCGGGCAGGGTTCCTTCGAGGATCTCGACGCTGTAGGTCAGGTCGTCGCCGGCAAGGCGCGGTTCGCTGAGCACGACGATGGTGTCGTCGGGCGTCGCGCCGCTGTCGTCGAGGTAGGAGACCACGGCATTCGGTGGGTCGTTGGCAAAGCTGTTGTCGCCCTCGCCCCAGAGCTCGACGAACTTGCGGGCGCTGAGGTGGCCGACCACGCGCTGCGGTCGGTCGGAGAAGAACAGGGTGGCCAGCGCCAGCCCGTGGAAGGTCACGGTGCCCTCCCCGGCGGTCAGGCCGCGTGCCGTCTGTACGAACATGGCCTCGATGTCTTCGAGCTGCTTTTCGACGTCGTCGCTCATGATGCCCTTTCGACTAGCGTCCGCGGGAGTCGCAACCAGCCATGCTGGAGGCTCGCCCGCTACGTACCCAAGGGCGAGCCCGCGCAACCTTTCGGCGGTTGCAGCTCTGCGGTCTGCGTGGCCAACGCCACCCGCTGCTCGGTCGGCGCGCAACACGCCGCCATGACCGCCGGCAAGCGGACCGCCATGAAGGGCGCGCCCTCGCCGCTACCTGGAGACTGCCCGCCGCGGCTGCGCTGAGCGCCTCTGCCGACTCCTTGATGCACCCCGATCCCGCGATCTGACTCAGCCGCGAACCCGTCAGCGACCAGCCCAGCAACCGTCGGAGGGTGACTCGGGCGAGCCGGCACGGGGCGGTCCGAGAGGGCGGCCCGAGAGGGCGACCCATCTGCGTTCCAGGAGTCCATTCCGTTTTGCCTCGCGAGGCGTTGCCAAAAGAGGCTACACTGGACAGTCTAGAACGGTTCACCTCACGCCGTGTTGTGCCGAAAGCGTCCCTGGTCTGGAGACATCCGATTACAAGGGTCGCTCGCTCTGGGTTCCCCCCCTCCGGCGAGCGGCGTTGCTGGCCCACGCCGAGG
>Ga0255360_1000293_pt1 | contig 12358 bp, 9 predicted proteins | sample GFST50metaG_FD_186004 | JGI IMG/M metagenome (GOLD analysis project Ga0255360, IMG submission 186004) | Peat soil microbial communities from Stordalen Mire, Sweden - G.F.S.T50 | ecosystem: Environmental > Terrestrial > Soil > Wetlands > Peat | place: Sweden: Norrbotten County, Stordalen Mire... | reverse complement strand
CTAATGCGTTCATATTTTTTCTCCTCTCATAAAAATATTTTGTAATTATTATTTACATAATTACCAGCTAATCATACATAAAAAAACGTACATAGATTTGATTTTACACAAATCTATGTACGTTCCCTTCTATTAAGTATTATCCTCTTCCCTAAGTCACCTTCCTAATCAGCACTTCTCCCTCCTTAACGTCAATTATTGAAGTGCCTCCACTAGTCAAGTTCCCAAAAAGAACTTCATCTACAAAATAAGGTTTAATGTTTTGCTGAACAAATCTTAAAATTTCCCTAGCTCCATAAACTGAAGAATATCCTTTTTCAGCAATCCACTTGTAACAATCCTCTGTAACCCTTATTTTTATATTCTTTTTTGAAAGCTTTTCTCCAAACTCATCTATTGCCTTCTTAGCAATAAGAAGCGCCATGTCCTTATCCATATTATTAAACATAACAACATCATTAAGTCTATTTCTAAATTCTGGTGAAAACACTTTTTCAACTTCCTTTTGCATTTCCACGTTATTTAATTTTCTTTCTCCAAATCCAATTTCAGATTTTTGAGCTTTAGCAGCCCCTGCATTAGATGTCATTATTAAAATAACATTTCTAAAGTCTGCCTTTTTTCCTGTATTATCTGTAAGCGTTGCATAATCCATTATTTGAAGTAAAACGTTAAAAATATCTGGATGTGCCTTTTCTATTTCATCTAATAACAGAACACAATAAGGTTTTTTTCTAACTGCCTCTGTTAAAATTCCACCTTCTTCATAACCTACATATCCTGGTGGTGCTCCAATAAGCTTTGCTACAGAGTGTTTTTCTTGGTATTCACTCATGTCAAATCTAATTAAAGGAATTCCTAGAGTCTTTGCAAGCATCTTTGAAATTTCTGTTTTTCCAACTCCAGTTGGCCCTACAAAAAGAAGATTTGAAACAGTTTTGCCTTCATCATTAAAACCTGCCCTTGATCGTTTTATAGCCCTAACCACAGTTTCTATTGCTTTATCCTGCGAATATATATATTTTTTCAAAGTAGTTTCAAGATTTTTTAATTTTTCCATTTCATTTTCAGAAACATTTTCTTCTGGAATCTTTGCCATTGAAGAAATAACTTTTTGAACATCATTTTCGCCAATTACACTAACTAAGCCTTCATCAACTTTATGCAGTTTTACATATGCTCCAACCTCATCCATTACATCAATAGCTTTGTCAGGAAGAAACCTATCATTCATATATTTAGCAGATAATTCTGCTGCTGCCTTTAATGCTTCTTCTGTGTATTTAACTTCGTGAAATTTTTCATAGTTCTCCTTAAGACCTAGCAAAATGGAGTAGGTATCTTCCACGGAAGGCTCTAATATTTCTATTTTTTGAAATCTTCTTGACAGTGCTCTATCCTTTTCAAATACTTTTTTATACTCATCATAGGTGGTTGCTCCAATAAATTTAATTTTCCCATCTAAAAGGAATGGCTTTAAAATATTTGAGGCATCCATAGACCCCCCTGACACTGCACCAGCACCTACTATTGTGTGAATTTCATCAATATACACAATAACATTTTCTTTTTTTCTAAGCTTATTTAAAACCTTCTTAATTCTTTCTTCAAAGTCACCTCTGTACTTTGTTCCTGCTAAGAGACTTCCCATATCAAGGTAATATATAGTACTACCCCTTAGTGCTTTTGGAACTTTATCTTCAACAATAAGTCTTGCTAAACCTTCAGTAATTGCAGTTTTACCTACCCCTGGTTCACCAACATGAACAGGATTATTCTTAAATCTCCTAGATAGTACTTGAATTGTTTTTTCTAAAACATCTTCTCTTCCTATAAGAGGCTCAATTTCACCTTTTCTTGCTTTTTCAGTTAAATTCAGAGTAAATTCACTAATAAACTCCCTTTTATTTTCTTCACTATTATCTTCAAAATCTTCACTAAAATATTCAAAATCTTCATTATATACTTCACTGTTAATTTCAATTTTATCTTCTTCTTCATCATCATCTACTATAGAAACCCCATGTGTAACATAATTTAAAATATCAAGTCTCTGTATTTCTTGCTTCTTAAGAAAGTAACTAGCAAAAGAGCTTTCCTCGTCATATATAGCTATAATAATATCTCCTAGCCTGATACTTTCTTTTCCTGCAGATAATACATGCTGTGCTGATTTATTTAAAATATTTTGTATTCCCTCTGTTTGAATTGGCTTACTATTTTCTACAATATCTATGTTCTCTTTAAAATAATTATTCAAATCATTTTTAAGTGTTCCAATATCACCACCACAACATTTTATTAGCTTTATTCCTTCTTCAAAAAATAGAGAAGCGTAAAGTATGTGTTCTGGTGTAAGATATTCATGGTTTTTATCTTTAGCCTCATTATACGCCGCTGTAATAATTTCATTTAATAAATCATCTATTCTCATATATTTATTCCTCTTCCATACTTAATTTAAATGGAAATCCACTTTTTTCAGCCATATCCATGGCTTGCTTAAGTTTTGTTTTTGCTATATCGTATGTATATGTCCCAGCTATTCCAATGCCTTTTCTATGAACATCATACATAATTTGAGTAGATTCAATGGCACCTTTTTTAAAAATCTTAGTCAAAATCTCTATAACAAATTCCATAGTTGTATAATCATCATTATGCATAAGTACCTTATAAAGCTTAGGCTTTTTAATATTTATTTTGTATTCTTCTTTTATAATTGTTTTTTCTGGCATGACATCAACTCCTAAACTATTTCCAGCAATACCTCTTTTGCTAATCAATTACATTATATTATATATAACTACCTACATAAAGTCCAAAATTAGGCATATTCAAAAAAACTCTGCCATTTTGTATACATACAAAATGGCAGAGTTTTTTATTCTGGCTTACTTGACTCTCTAACCACAAGTCTTGGCTCTAATATTATATGCCGTTCCTTTGCTTCTTCTTTTTCATATATCTTATCAATTAACACTTCCACAGACTGCTTTCCGATTTCGTCAATTGGCTGAGCTACACTACTTATAGTTGGACTTACTTCTTTACTTATAAACGTATTATCAAAACCTACCAAAGCCACCCTGTCTGGCACTTTAATTTTCATTTCCTTTAGGGCGTGCAAAACTATCAATGCTTGCACATCGTTATATGCAAATATGCCTATGCCCTCATTATCTAAACTATCTGTTATGTATGCTTTCAGGTTTGAGCTGATTGAATTGTTATGTTTTTCGTTTATAATAATTAAGCTTTTTTCTACATCAAAACCTGATTTTTGTATTTCATCTTTGAAGCCTCTTCCTTTTTCATCTTGATCTCCGCCAACAAAGACAAACTTTGAATACCCCATACTAATTAAGTGTTTTGCCACATCTTTTCCAGCTAAACAATGAGATATTGATACGCAACTGCATCCTTCTAGTTCTTGAGTTATCACTACAGCAGGTATTCCAATGTTTTTTAATTTATTCAAACTATCTTCCCCACTGCTAGGAACTATTAAAATTCCATCTACATTATAACTCTTCAATATGTTTATATATTTCTTTTCTTTGTCAAATTTGCAGTCTGTATTACATAATATAATGCTGTATCCATATTTCGCTGCTTCACTTTCAATAACTTTAATAATATCTGAAAAAAATGGATTTGCTATATCAGTAATTATTACACCAATAAGCAATGACTTATTTCCTACTAAACTTTGAGCCATAATATTAGGTTGATAATCCAGTTTTCTAACCCACTCCATTACCTTAGTCTTTATTTCAGGATTTACTGAAGCACTTTCATTTATTACTCTTGATACAGTTGCCTGGGACACTCCCGCTTTTTTTGCAACATCCTTCATTGTAACCATATTAATTTAGTTGTTCTACTTCTTCTAATGTAGGTAAAGCATCAATTGCTCCAAGCTTAGTACATGCTAGTGCACCAACCTTATTGCTAAATGAAACTATCTCCTTAACTTTTTCAAAATTACTTATTAGCATTTTAGGATTTTCCTCATTTGAAATCTTATAAAGAAAAGCTCCTACAAAAGCATCTCCTGCTCCTGTTGAATCAATAGATTTTATTTTTATACTACTTATTATACTAACATTTTCTCCATTAGAAATTAAGGTTCCTTCCTTTCCTAATGTAACTGCTACAAGTTTTGCACCTAATTTATGAAATTCTTTAACGCCTTCTTGTAAATCTTTCTTTCCTGATATTATTTCAATTTCTTCATCGCTTACTTTAACGAAGTCTGCATGTTTTATACAATCTCTAGATACTATTATAAACTCATCTAATCTACCCTTCCACAAATCCACTCTGTAATTAGGATCAAAGGATATAAAATTTTGTTTTTCATTTGCAAGTTTCATAACTTTTAAATAAGTATCCTTAGATGGACCTCCTAATAGTGCAGTTGCAGATCCAAAGTGAATTATATTAAAAGCTTCCAATTTTTCACTCTGTAAATCCTCCCATGTAAAAAGTTCATCTGCTCCTCTATTAAAAATAAAATCTCTTTCTCCATCCTCATTTAAGGAAACAAACGCAAGAGTAGTATTTGAGTTATTATCCATCACAAGCATTGAAGTATCAACTCCAACTTGTTCCAATGTTTCCTTTAAAAATTCTCCAAAATTATCATTACCTACTTTTCCTGCAAAATACGCCTTTCCTCCTAATTTTGTTAAAGCAGCTGTAACATTAGCCGGTGCACCTCCTGCTTTTTTTACAAAATTAACTCCTTTAGTTAACCCCTTATTTACATCTGAACAGATGAAATCAATTAATAATTCGCCTAAACATAGCACTTTATTTGACAAAACAAACACTCCTTTAAGAATACGTATTCATGTATATATTTCAATATTAACAGCTATAAATTTACTTGTCAATATCTAGTGTAAGAACTAATTCACAACCGGTTTATCATATTCAATAAATTATATTTTATGACATTTAAATATGTTTTATTACAAAATTATGAAAAAATATGTTGATTATTAATGGTAATTGTAGTAAAATTATACCTATATTATAAAGGAGGTCTTTATTTTGCTAAAAAGGCTTGAAAATGGAAAATTAGATGTTAATTTGTTAGAAATTGAGGATGTTATTGATATTGATTTATTACAGAGGTTTCAGGATGATTTTGCTGTTGGAATGAACATAGCAAGTGTAACTGTAGATAAAAATGGTACCCCAGTAACTAAGCCAAGCTCCTATACTAAATTTTGCAATTTTACTCATTCATCTAATGAAGGTGATAGTCGCTGTGCTAAATCACATAAAGAAGGCGGCGAAGAGGCTGTAAGAATAGGTAAACCATATATATATCGATGCCATGCTGGTTTAATAGATTTTGCTGCGCCAATAACAATCTCTGGTCATCTTATAGGAACAATTTTAGGTGGACAAATTTTAACTGAAGCACCAGAAATAGACCATATTAGAAAAACTGCTGATGAAATAGATGTAAATTCCGACAAATATATTGATGCAGCAGAACATGTATATAGAATGGAAGAAAAAAATATTAAGGCAGCCGCTGACGTATTATTTGTTGTAGCTAACGCATTTTCAGAGATGGGCTACCAACGCCTTAGATTAGGAACTATGTCTCACCATCTTTCAGATAATTTTAGTCAGATATCTGCAACTATGGAAGAGCTTTCAGCTTCATCTGTAAATGTAACAAACAACCAACAAAATCTTAATAATGAAATTTCCAATGTTAAAACTGTGTCTATAGAAATCAATACCATTGTTGACTCCATAAAAAGCATAGCAGATCAAACAAACATGCTTGGCTTAAATGCAGCAATTGAAGCTGCCAGAGCTGGAGAAGCTGGAAGAGGCTTTGGAGTTGTTGCAACAGAGATACGAAAGCTATCTGAGAATTCAAAGCAAACTGCCTTAAAAGTAAGGGAGCTTACAGAAAAAATTCAGAACTCTGTAAATATAACTATTGAAAGCTCTAATGAAACATTAAAAACTACAGAGCAGCAGACAGCTGCAATACAGGAAGTCACTTCAACTTTGATGGAGGCTACTTCTCTTACAGAGGAACTAAGCAAGATGGCTGATGATGTTAAGAAATCATAAAAGTATATGTATTTCTATACTTAGGCATATAAAAAATCACTAGTTAGTACACCCCTCTTGAAACATAGCATAAGGTATTCTACAAAATATATTATATTGCATATAAATACAAATTATTTTATAATTAGCAATCTAAATATATTGCTTTTTAGTCGAAAATACAGTAAAATTGTATTATTGTATAGAATTGCAAGTAATATTGTACCTATATTATTAAGGGGGATTAATATGATTAAAATACTTGAAAATGGGAATTTAGACCTTGATTTGTTAGAACTTAAGGATGTTGTTGATATTAATTTATTGCAGAAGTTTCAGGATAATTTCGCCATTGGAATGAATATAGCAAGTGTAACTGTTGATAAAAATGGTGAACCAGTAACTAAGCCAAGCTCCTATACTAAATTTTGCAATTTTACTCATTCAACTAATAAAGGTGATAGTAGATGTGCTGAGTCCCATAAAAAAGGTGGCGAAGAAGCTGCTAGAACAGGTAAACCCTATATATATAAGTGTCATGCTGGATTAATAGATTTTGCAGCACCAATAACAGTTGATGGACATCTTATAGGAACAATTTTAGGTGGACAAATTTTAACTGGAGCACCAGAAACAGACTATATTAGAAAAACCGCTGATGAAATAGATGTAGACTCTACCCAATATATTGATGCAGCAGAGCATGTATATAGAATTCAAGAAAAAAACATTAAGGCAGCTGCTGACGTATTATTTGTTGTAGCTAACGCATTTTCACAGATGGGCTACCAACACCTTAGATTAGGAACTATGTCTCACCATCTTTCAGATAATTTTAGTCAAATATCCTCAACTATGGAAGAACTTTCAGCTTCATCAATAAATGTAACAAACAACCAACAAAATCTTAGTAATGAAATATCAAATGTTAAAGCCGTATCCATAGAAATCAATGCCATTGTTGACTCCATAAAAAGCATAGCAGATCAAACAAAAATGCTTGGCTTAAATGCGGCAATTGAAGCTGCCAGAGCAGGAGAAGCTGGCAAAGGCTTTGGAGTTGTTGCAACAGAAATAAGAACTTTATCTGAGAATTCAAAGCAAACTGCCTTAAAAGTAATGGGGCTTACAGAAAAAATACAAAGCTCTGTAAATATAACTATTGAAACCTCTAATGAAACATTAAAAACTACAGAACAGCAGACAGCTGCAATACAGGAAGTCACTTCAACTTTGATGGAAGTTACTTCTCTTACAGATGAACTAAACAAGATGGCTGATGATGCTAAGAAATCATAAAAGTAAGGTCCATGGATTTGATTTACGCAAATCTATGGACCTTACTTTCATATGTCTAACTTGTAAAAAATCAAATGATCTTGCCAATGACCATTAATAAATAGATATTTTTCACTTATTCCAATTTCTTTAAATCCACACGCTTTTAAAACACTTATAGACTTTATGTTATTAACTAAAGTGCCGGCTTCTACTCTATGCAATTTTAAAGTCTGAAAAGCATAATTTAATATAAGATTTACTGCTTCCTTCATGTAACCTTTTCCTTGTTCCCTTTCATCAACAGAATATCCAATAGTTGCACTTTTAAATATTCCCCAAGCAATATTATATAACTGAATAACTCCTATTATATTTTCATCTTTAAATATACCAAAACAAATACTATATCCATTTAAAAGCTGAACATATTGTTGCCTAATAATTGTTTTTTGAGTTTCTAAAGTATAAAAACTTTCATCTCTTAATTCTTCAAAAAACTTTAGGTATTCTTTATTCCTTTCATAATAATTTAATATTTTATCTGCATCATCAGTAGTTAAAATTCTGAGACATATATTATCTCCATCTAATTTAAGTAAATTTGTGGTTTTTAAATTTTTATATTCATCATAATCTATACCTAATAACATTTCATTGTAATATTTAGAATCATTTATTACATTATTTGTTAAGACTCCTTCAATATGAAACTTCAAATCAAAAAAAGGTTGAAATTTTGTATCTTCTTTAATTAATATATTGATTTTATATAAGGCTGCATTAGCAAATAGCATATCTGTAAAAGTCTTAATTGCATCTCTAAGATATTTATCTTCATTATTATAAAAATGTAATCTAAATGTACAATTTCTATTTTCTTTGGAATATTCTATAATTTCTATCTTTCCCATGTCTAATTTGTTTTCATCTCTAATAATATATCCTCTTTCGGTTTTAGCAGCCTCAATTGTTACAAAATCACCTTTAATCATTAAAAGTCCTCCACGGTTATATTTTAGACATATTCAAAAATAACTATTCAGTTACTAGCCTATTTTCTCTCATATTTCTTGCTTTAAATTTTACTCTACTAATATGTTTGCAAGTTGCCAACTTTGTTAACATCTTATGAACTTAGACTTGTCAACTAATGCCACTAGGCATTGACTATAGTTAGTAACTTTAGTATACTTATATATAACGTTAGATTCGACATAAATATAACGTTGTATAACGTGTAAATATAACGTTGCATTTACAACTAAATCAATAAATATGTTTATGGGGGTATGCATTTTGAAAAATGATAAAGTTAAAATTTCAGATATAGCTAAAGTACTTGATGTCTCTACAATTTCTGTTAGTAGAGCACTGTCGGATCAGCCAGGAGTTAGTCCTGAATTGAAAATTAAAATATTAGATAAGGCAAAAGAAATGGGATATTTTAAAGAAAAAAGAAGTAAAAAAAATACAATTCTAGTGCTGCATCAAAAGCCATTTGTGCAAGATACTAGTAATTACAGCCATATGGTCCAAGGAATTGAAAAGGCAATTCAAAGAATAGGATGCGAGTATGATTTAGAGTTTGTAGATAAAGAGTATCAAGATAAATTATATCTACCATTTAAGATTGAAAAGGGGATTAAGTATGATGGAATAATATTTATTGGAACATTTAATAGTAGATATGTAGCTTTTATTTCGAATAAAGTTAAAAATCAAGTTTTCTATTCAGGTTACTCACCTTCCTTTGATTGTGATAGTGTTTGGTATAACTTCAATAATAGTGGTTATAAGCAATGTGAATATTTAATTAACAAGGGACATAAAAAAATCGGATTCTTAGGCAATAGTAGTATTTACAAAAATAAAGAAAAGATTCTTGGTATTACTTCAGCTTTAGAAGACTATCAGTTGCCAGTAAAAGATGAACTTTTTATATATGAAGAAAATTTTGAGGAAAAAATGACTAAATTAATCAACAGTGAGAATTGGCCAACTGCAATGATATGCCAGTGGGATTATACTGCAATAAAGCTTATAAAATTTTTACATGAAAAAGGTATGAAAGTACCAGATGATATGTCAGTTATTGGCAGCGGAAATACAGAAATATCTGAACTAACTATATCCCCTTTAACAACTTTAGAATTGAACATTGATTATGCATGTGAAGTGGCCGTAGAACTTCTTTTAAAAAGAATCAACAAACCTGATAAGCCTTATGAAAATATTACAATAAATAGCAACTTAATTGAAAGACATTCAGTTAAAAGTATATGAAAATTGAAAGAGTGATATTATATGAATTTTACAAATGAAGCTAAAAGCAAATTAAATAATCCTTTTGTTGCATTGAAACACAAAAATTTCAGATATTATTGGATAGGCATGTGCGTTTCCTTAATAGGTACATGGATGCAAAATATAGCTCAGCCTTGGCTGGCATATACGCTAACTAAATCACCATTTTTACTAAGTCTTATTGGAGCACTTCAATTTACACCAACCCTATTTTTATCACTATTTGCAGGGGTTATTATAGACAGGATCCCAAAAAAACGAATTATTATATTTACTCAATCAGCATCCTTAATAATTACGCTTGTACTTGCAATGTTAGTATGGACAGGGAAAATACAATATTGGCATATTTTATTAATGGCAACCCTACTTGGAATAGTTAACACTCTTGATATGCCATCACGTCAATCCTTTGTTGTAGAACTTGTTGGGAAAGACTATTTAATGAATTCAATTGCATTGAACTCTATGTCTTTCAACATAGCTAGGATAATTGGTCCTGCTATTGCAGGAATAGTAATGGGCTATGCTGGTATTTCAGTTTGTTTTTTTGCAAATGCAATCAGCTTTGGAGCTGTTTTAATAAGTCTGTTTTTTATTAAAACGAAACCCATACAAAAGAAGCCTAAAAGTGACCGTAAAATATTAGAAGAAATTAAAGATGGAATCAAATACATTTATCACAAAAAGAACCTATGGTATACTCTACTAGTTATGGCCATAGTAGGTACATTTGCTCCAAATTTCAATGTACTTATTCCTGTTTTTGCAAAGGAAATACTTCATAAAAATGAAGCTGGATTTGGTATTCTTATGTCTTTTTTAGGGGTTGGTTCGTTTTTGGGTGGAATGTTTACAGCTACCTTAAGCAAATCAGGACCTAAAAAATATGTAATTTATATTTTCCCGCTAATTGTAGGTACTTTATTAATGATTACTGGTTTTACTAGCATCTATTTACTAACGGGAATATTTCTTGCAGTTACTGGTTTTTTCTTTATCTGCTTCACATCCAGTGCAAATACGACGCTTCAACTTAATTCAAGCAATGAATACCGTGGAAGAGTTATGAGTGTATATACTTTGGTTTTTGCAGGGTCTACACCTTTGGGCAATATTTATGCTGGACTATTTTCAGACCGGTTTAATGCAAGAATAGGTTTTGTAGCTTGTGGAGCTATAATAATTCTACTGATGATTCCTGTATTTATATATATACAAAGAAGAGAACGTATCTGTTAAAAATAGCAGAAAATTTCAAAAATGTATGCCAATCTTATCTTGGACTCGGCAAATAATTTATGAATTTTTATTAGGCATATTCTACAAAATAGACTAGCATACTGACTAGTTATTTTGTAGAATATGCCTAATTACTATATCTCCACATGCCATATTTTTCATAAATTATATAGTCTTTTGGAGGTAGTTTTCTTATAAATTCAAACCATTGAATTAAAATATTTCTCGTAGCATTATTGGTGTACTTTTCCAAACACTTTTCGTTCAAAATCTTTTATTTTTTAGATGCCTACTCTACCATCCATAATAATTTAATATTTTTTATATTGACTATTAATATGTTTATAATGTAATATTTTACAAAGTAATAATTATTTACAAATTCATTCCAAAAATAAATATCATAGAACTATAATATTATGATGAACTTTCAAATTTTATTTTAATAGCATAAATATATGAAAAGGAAGGATAATATGAATCGAAAATATCAGGGGCGCAATAGTTCCCTTAGAACACACTTAAATGGTCTGCTAATACTAATTCTAATAGTATGTTTTAACGCCAATTTTATTAACCAATACAGCATGACATCTTCAAACAAAATAACTCAATGGCTACAAAACTCAATATTACATGTATGTGATATAAAAAATCAGGTTATTACTTTGAATAAAGGTAGTGTCTATACCTTGCCAACTAAAATTGGAGCTAAGTTAAGTTTAGGTGTCACTGGCTCTCGGGATATAACTTGGAATAAGAAATTAAATACATCTGTGGTAGGAATTCAAAAATTTATTGGTACGGTTAAAGGCTATAATAAACCAGTTTCATATACAATTAATATTTTAGATACTTGTAATGAAACTTATTTTGGTCCTGTTGTAACCAACAATAGTGCTGTTCACTATAATATAGACTTTGGTAACGCTACACAATGGATTTCACTTAATTATTCAAAGGGTTCCATAATTAAACATAAATTTGTTCCTATTAATAATGGAATATTTAATTACACATTATATTTAGACCTTGGACCTGGTAATTATATTGTACAGTTTATACAAAATAATACTGCAAGTTTTTATAATAATGACAATACTTTTACTATAGAAAATAGAGATCATCGTAATATGAGTTATTTATTTCCAAGTAAATATGTAGAAAGTGATTCTCCTGAAATTATTAAGTTAGCAGAACAAATTACACAGGGATGTTATTCTGATATGGATGAAACTAAGGCAATACATGACTGGGTTGCTAAAAATATATCTTATGATACAGATGATAAAAATCATGAATATAGTGCTATTGAAACACTACATGGTACTGAAGCTACCTGCAATGGATATGCTAATTTAACAGCAGCATTGAATAGAGCTATAGGAATTAAAGCAAAAATATGTTCAGGACCTGCTAATCCTAGCAATACACTTGATAG
>Ga0255360_1000292_pt1 | contig 12389 bp, 9 predicted proteins | sample GFST50metaG_FD_186004 | JGI IMG/M metagenome (GOLD analysis project Ga0255360, IMG submission 186004) | Peat soil microbial communities from Stordalen Mire, Sweden - G.F.S.T50 | ecosystem: Environmental > Terrestrial > Soil > Wetlands > Peat | place: Sweden: Norrbotten County, Stordalen Mire... | reverse complement strand
AAAGCTCATGAAAAAAGATAATGATGCAATAATGATGGTTTTTCCATCAGATCATTATGTTGAAGATGAAAAGGCATTTGTTGATATATTGAAGCAAGCTGTGAATACTGTAAACAAAAAAAGGGGATTAATAACTATAGGCATAACTCCCACAAGACCAGAAACAGGATATGGATATATACAAATGGGAGAAAAAGTAATAAACATTGAAGGTACTTATAAAGTAGAGCGATTTGTAGAAAAACCTAACGTAGAAGTGGCAAAGGATTTTTTACTTGCAGGAAATTATCTTTGGAATAGTGGAATGTTTGTATGGAGAGCAGATGCTCTCTTGACCATAGTGTGAAATGCAATGACAATTGCTTAAATAATTCATTTTTATTTAATAAATCAATAAAAATGCTTATTTTTTGCATGAAATAACAAAAAGCTATTGCATTTTACTGAAAAACAAGTTATTTTATTAATTAATGATAAAATGGATAGAAATAAATAGGGGGATAAAAATGAGCGAATTTAAAAGAGTATTAGTTGCCAACAGAGGGGAAATTGCAATAAGAATATTTAGGGCCTGTAAAGAGCTTGGCATAAGAACAGTTGCAATTTACTCTAACGAAGATAAATATTCTTTATTTAGGACAAAAGCAGATGAGGCATATTTAGTCGGGGCAAATAAAAATCCAGTTGAAGCTTATTTAAATATTGAAGAAATTATAAATCTTGCAATTAAAAAAGGTGTGGATGCCATACATCCGGGTTATGGATTTTTATCTGAAAATGCTGAATTTGCAAAGAAATGTGAAGAAGCAGGAATAGAATTTATTGGGCCTACATCTGAGATGATGGAAAAACTGGGAGATAAAATTAAATCTAAAATTGCAGCACATGCGGTAGGAGTTGCAACTATTCCAGGGTTTGAAAAAGATATTGAGTCTGTAGAGGAAGCAAAAAAGCTTGCTAAAGAATGTGGTTACCCTATAATGCTAAAGGCTGCTGCTGGCGGCGGTGGAAGAGGAATGAGAATTGTTAGAAGCGAAGATCAATTAGAATCCGCTTTTTTAAGTGCTAAAAATGAAGCTAAAAAAGCCTTTGGAATTGATATTATGTTTATGGAAAAGTACATAGAAAAGCCAAAGCACATAGAAGTTCAGATTCTTGGAGACAAATATGGTAATATTGTTCATTTACATGAGAGAGATTGTTCTATTCAAAGAAGACATCAAAAGGTAGTTGAATTCACTCCAGCTTTTTCAATATCACAGGAAAAAAGAAATGAAATATGTAATGATGCACTTAAAATAGCTAGATCCGTTAATTACAGATGTGCAGGAACCTTAGAATTTTTAGTAGATATACATGGAAATCATTATTTTATAGAAATGAATCCAAGAGTTCAGGTTGAACACACCATTACAGAGATGATTACAGGAATTGATATTGTTCAAAGTCAAATCCTTATTGCAGAAGGATATAGGCTTGATTCAGAAGAAATTGGTATTGGATCTCAAGAGGAAATTAAGCCAAGAGGATATTCCATACAATGTAGAGTCACAACTGAAGATCCAGCAAACAATTTTGCACCTGATACAGGTAAAATAGAAGTATATAGAACAAGTTCAGGTAATGGAATAAGACTTGATGGTGGAAATGGTTTTGCAGGAGCTGTTATAAGCCCTTACTATGATAGCCTACTTGTAAAAAATATATCTTGGGGTAAGAGTTTTAAGGATGCTATAAGAAAATCCATTAGAGCTATGGAAGATACAAACATAGTTGGGGTAAAAACAAACATTGGATTTTTAATAAATGTACTTAATCACCCTAAGTTTTTAAAAGGTGAATGTGATACTGGATTTATTGATGAAAATCCAGCCCTTATTGATGTTATTCCTAAGGCAGATGAAGAAAGCCGAGTGCTAAAGTATATTGGCGAGAAGGTTGTCAATGAAACTAACGGTATAAAAATGCAATATGATGTACCTTTAGTACCAAAGATAACTGGAGTAGAAAGTTTAAGCGGTACAAAGCAAATACTTGATTCACAAGGTACGGATGGACTTGTAAAATGGATAAAAAATCAAGATAAATTACTTCTTACAGATACAACTATGAGGGATGCTAACCAATCACTTATGGCTACAAGAGTAAGAACGGCAGATATGTTAAAGATAGCAAAACCAACTTCAGTTTATGGAAAGGATTTGTTCTCTCTTGAAATGTGGGGAGGAGCAACTTTTGATGTTTCCTATCGTTTCTTAAATGAATCGCCATGGGAAAGGCTTAGAAAGCTAAGACGTGATATTCCAAATGTACTTTTCCAGATGCTAGTTCGTGGTGCAAATGCAGTGGGGTATAAAAATTATCCTGACAATGTAATACGTGAATTTATTAAAGAATCTGCTGAAAGTGGCATTGATGTATTTAGAATTTTTGACTCTCTAAATTGGCTAAAAGGTATGGAAGTATCAATAGATGAAGTGTTAAAAAGTGGAAAGCTTGCAGAAGCTTGCATATGTTACACTGGAGACATTTTAGACGATAGAAGAGAAAAATATAATCTAAACTATTATGTGAATTTGGCTAAAGAAATCCAAAAGACAGGAGCTCATATATTAGGAATAAAGGATATGTCTGCCCTATTAAAACCTCATGCTGCTTTTAAACTTATAAAGGCATTAAAAGAGGAAGTTGGAATGCCAATACATCTTCATACACATGATACTACAGGAAATGGTGTTGCTACTGTAATAATGGCAGCTGAAGCTGGAGTAGATATTGTTGATACTGCATTTAATAGTATGTCAGGTTTAACAAGTCAACCAGCACTTAACTCAGTGGTAGCTGCATTAAAAAATACAAGAAGAGATACGGGAATAGATTTATATGGAATACAGGAAATTTCAGATTATTGGGCTGCGGTAAGACCAGTTTATCATAAATTTGAGTCAGAATTAATGTCTGGTTCAGCTGAAATATATGAATATGAAATTCCAGGAGGACAATATTCAAATTTAAAACCTCAAGTGGAAAGCTTTGGGCTAGGACACAAGTTTAATGAAATCAAACAGATGTATAAAGAAGTTAATGAAATGGTAGGAGACATTGTTAAAGTAACTCCTTCATCAAAAATGGTTGGAGACTTTGCCATATTCATGGTTCAAAATGGTCTAACAAAAGAGAATATATATGAAAAAGGTGCAAACTTGGCATTCCCAGATTCAGTAGTTACATATTTTAAAGGAATGATGGGTCAACCAATGAATGGCTTCCCAGAAAAACTTCAAAAATTAGTGTTAAAGGGAGAAGAACCAATAACATGTAGACCTGGAGAACTTTTAGAACCTGAAGATTTTGATAAAATAGGAGAATATCTAAAGGACAAATATGATTATGAGCCAACTATGAAAGATAAACTTAGTTACGCATTATACCCAGAGGTATTTGAAACATACTTAAAGTATATAAGTAAATTTGGAGATTTAAGCAGGGTTGGAAGTGATGTTTATTTCCATGGACTTTCTCAAGGTGAGACTTGTGAAGTAGAAATTTCAAAGGGAAAGAGTTTCATAATAAAGCTTATAAAAGTGGGAAAAGTTGATTTGGAAGGAAATAGAACGCTATTCTTCGAGGTAGATGGTTTTAGAAGAGAGATTAAAATTAAGGATAAAAACAGTAAAAATGTTCAAAAAGTTATTGAAACAAGAATGGCAGACACTGAAAATTTAAAGGAAGTTGGCTCACCAATACCTGGAACAATTTTATCTGTACTTGTAAAAGAAGGGGATATAGTAAAGGAAAATGAGGCCCTGATTATTGTTGAAGCCATGAAAATGGAAACAAGAGTAACAGCATCCGTAAGTGGAACTGTTCAAGTGATTAATGTAAAAGAAGGTCAGCAGGTAAGTTCAGGAGAATTATTAGTAACAATTAAATAACAAAAAGGCTAGCATTTTGGTAAAACAAAAGAGCTAGCCTCTTTTGTTTTCCTTTAATAATTTTTGAACATCAAGCCAAGAACTACTTTCAATAATACCTTCATGTTTTGCTACAGCACATATCCAATCACTAGTGTTTCTATAAGGACCTGTTTTACCTTTACGTTTATTATAGGAAAGCATTCCGTGAATCCCATCTGGAGTTCCAAGGGTTTCAATATTCTTATTATTAAGAAATTGAAAAACATTATCATTTGTCCTTACATATACAGGGTTGGTTAATATGCCACTAATAGTAGCTTTAGAAAAAGCATTATTCATCCTTGTTTTTATAGCTTTGGTGTTCAAACATTGTACAACCTGAGAAATAGATTTTTTATCAAGGTACATATCAAATATAAGTTTCACTATATCTAATTCATCTTTTAATGGAGATAATCTAAATATTTTTCTCTCATTTAAATTTTCATCAAAAACAGTTAAGGTAGTGCTTTTAAAGCCAGTTGGAATCCTTCCACCAAGCCATCTACCACTTCTTGCAAGCTCAAGCATATTGTCTCTAACCCTTTCAGCTATGGTCTCACGTTCTAGTTGTGAGAATACTGATGCAATATACATCATGGCTCTACCCATGGGCTTAGATGTATCAAATTGTTCTGATACAGATATGAAGCTTATGCCGTTTTTTTCAAGATTTTCTATTAAAGATGAAAAGTCGGCTATATTTCGACTTACTCTATCTAGTCTATAGCATATTAAAATACTAAATTTTTTTTCTTTAGCATCCTCAAGCATTTTTATAAATTGAGGTCTGTTAACATTTTTACCGGAAAACCCTTCATCTTCATATATTAAAAATTCATTTATACTTTGCTGCATTAAATATTTTTGACATATTTTTATTTGATTTTCAATAGATTCGCCTCTAGAGGAATATACAGATTTTCTTGTATAAATAGCTGCAGTATTCATTTTTGGCTCCTCAATAAAATTACTATATTAAATTATATGATGTCTCATGAATAAATATTTCTTACTATGGTAAAGAGAGCAGATTCTCTCCTACGAGAGATGGAAAAATATCTTCCTAAAATGTATAAAAGTCTTATGACCATATACCAAGACATTGGCACAGAAAGAGAAGATGAGGTTATAAGGGAACAATATGCACTTATTGACGGCATATCAGTTGACTTTGGCATAATGCAAAAAACAAGAAAAGCTTATGTAATAAAGAGTAATTTTGTTTGGGATGATATTGGGAGCTTTGCTGCATTATCTAGGTTTATAGGCAATTATAAAGGCAATAGCATTAATGGGAATATATTCTTAGAACAGAGCGAGAATTGTTGCATATTTGGAAAGGATAAACTTATAATAGGCTTTGGAATTAAGGATTTAGTTGTAGTGGATGCTGGAGACGTAATGCTTATAATGGATAAGAATAAGGATCAAGAAATAAAGTCACTTGTTAACACATTAAAGGGCAATGAAAAACTAGAAAAATATTTATAAGGTGGTATCCAAAAGTTAACCTTTGGATACCATTTTTTCATTTATTGTAATATGATGATTATTACAATAATGTAAGATGATATTGTGAAATGTAAGAAGTAAGATATAGAGTATATAAGTGTATTTGATATAATTAGAATAAGTAATACATAATGGGGGAAGAACAATGGAAATTTTAAAGGTTGAAAAATTAAGTAAAGTATATGGAAAAGGTGAAAATAAGGTAGAAGCCTTGAGGAATATAAATTTATCAGTTAATAAAGGAGAGTTTGTTGCAATTGTAGGTTCTTCAGGATCGGGGAAAAGTACGCTTTTACATATGCTCGGTGGATTAGATAGACCAACTGGAGGAAAAGTTGTCATTGAAGGTGAGAACATATATGATTATAAAGAAAATAAATTAGCAATATTTAGAAGAAGAAAAATAGGTTTTATATTTCAGTTTTTTAACCTCATACCAGTTTTAGATGTGGAGGAAAACATAGCACTTCCAGCACTTATGGATAATGATAAGATTGATAAAAAGTATTTAAACGAAATAATAAATATTTTGGGGCTAGAGGATAGAAAAAATCATCTTCCATCTGAACTTTCTGGGGGACAACAACAGAGAGTGTCTATAGGAAGATCTTTACTTAATAAACCATCAATAATTTTTGCTGATGAACCTACAGGAAATCTTGATAGTAAAAATTCAAAAGAAGTCATAGAACTTTTAAAATTTACAGCAAAAAAATATAATCAAACTTTAATATTGATTACCCACGATATAAACATTGCATCTCTAGCTGACCGTGTAATAACAATTGAAGATGGTGAGATAATTTCAGATAAATACTTAAAAAAGGCTTAAGGATAGAGGTGGATTTTAATGATAAGCAGTTATAAAAAACTAACAGTTAAATATCTTAAAGCCAATAAGAAAAGAAGCCTTCTTACCATTATTGGAATAATATTATCTGTTGCATTAATCGCATGTATAGGACTTTTCATTAATGGTATACAGGAAACGGAAATAGGAATGATTAAAACAGAGTGTGGCTCGTTCCATATTATGTATACTGATGTAAATGAGGATTTAATTTCAAAAATAACTAGTAATCCTAAAGTGTCTAGAATTGGACTTTTTGAGAAGGATGAAGAAATACAAATTAGTAAAAATGTAAAATTAGCACCCATTGTAGTTACAAACAAAGCGTTAGACCTTACACCCTACAGTATAGAAAAAGGTAGAATGTCACAAAATAAAAATGAGGTAGCCATTGAAAATTGGATATTACCCTATGTTAATAAAACTGCGAAAGTTGGAGACAAAATTAATATTGATGGAAAGGAAGTTAAACTAGTAGGAATATTAAACGATACTATGGAAGATCAAATTGAGGGAGGAGGAGCAGTGCTATCAATAAGTAATAATATTGATATGAAAAAGGCAGTACTTTTAGTGGAAATAAGTAAAAAAACAAATTTAAAAACAGCAGTGACAGAACTAAAGAATATGACAGATAGAAATAACGTTACGTTAAATTCTGACCTTATTAATATTGAAGGTGGGGGAGAGAAAAATGCAAGTGACATATCAAGGTTATATCCTACATTAGCAGTTATTATTGGAATAGTAGTAATTGCAACCATTGCGGTAATATATAACTCCTTCCAGATAAGCGTAGTAGATAGAATAAAACAGTTTGGGTTATTAAGAGCTGTTGGCATGACACCAAAACAACTTAGAAAAATGGTGCTTAAAGAAGCCACAATTTTAGCTGTTATTGGAATACCTATTGGCCTCATACTAGGGGTAGTAGCTATTCGTGTAATAATTATTGTATTTAAATTAATTGGTGCGGATTCTGTTATAAATATGCAAATATCTATATCTCCCTTTGTTTTGATAATAAGTACATTAGTAGGAGTAATTTCAGTATACTTATCTGCAATGCTTCCAACTATTTTTACAGGTAGAATTTCACCGTTAATTGCAATAAACGGCAGAACTTCTATAGCAAAAGAAAAAATAAAAAAACGTAAGAGTTTTATCTTTGCGAAAATTTTCAAATTTGAAGGACAACTGGCAATAAAGAATATCAGAAGAAACAAAACACGATATAGAATCACTGTTTTTTCCATAGTAATAAGTGTAGTTCTCTTTGTAACATTTAAATCGTTTGTGGACACGTGGGTGAATGTTTCAGAAAACGTGAATGAATCTAAAAATATAAATTTTATAGTAATAGGAAATGATTTAGAAGGACAAAGGGGCATAGATGATAAAACCATAGACAAGATAGGCACATTAAGTTCTGTAAAGAGGGTTTACAGGACATATATGAATTATGATTTTATTGGAAGAATAAGTACTAATCAGGAAATTAAAAGCATTAAAGCTATGGGAAATACAATATACGAAACTGAAAATGTAAATGGAAAAGAGAATGCTTTAATTCGTGGATACGTTAATATATATGATGATAATTCACTTAATATTTCAAAACAATATTTAAGTGGTGGCGACATAAATAAGGAGGAGTTAAACAAGGAAAATGGGGTTATACTCATTGAAAAGAATACATTTTCAGATGATAGAGCAAAGCTGTATGATGAACCTATAGCCAATATGAAGGTTGGCGATGAGGTGGAAATTAAGTATAGCTTACAAAATACAGATGAATTAAGTATGCAAGATGGTGACATAAAAAAAGTAAAGATTATGGCTATAGTTAAAGACGATCCATTGAACTTTGTAGGCCCACAAGGGGATGAAAATGGATTAAAATTTATAACTACAGAAGATGTAGCGAAGAAATTAACTGGAATTAACGATATTAAACCATATGAACTAAATATAGAAATTAAAAACATTAAAGATGAAGAAAAAGCTAAAAATCAAATTGAAGAGGCAATAAAGGATAATCCTTCATTGAGGTTAGAAAATCTTTTAGATGAAAATAGAAAGTCAAAAGCAGTTAAGTTAATGATTGAAATTTTAATATATGGTTTTGTTGTCGTAGTATCTTTAATAGGAAGTGTAAATATAATAAATACGTTAACAACAAACATTATACTTAGAAAAAAGGAATTTGCCGCATTAAAAGCTATTGGACTTACACAAAAAGGGTTAAGGAAAATGATAGTGTTAGAAGGATTGCTATATGGAATTATAGGGACTATATATGGTTCTATAATATCCTGCATATTATCCCGCCTGATATATAGAGGAATGAATGGAGTGAGAGGAATTTCATGGAGTGTTCCGTGGATGGCAATTCTTATTGCAGGGGCAGCATCTATTATTATAGGATATCTATCTGTATTACCACCACTGTCAAGAATAAATAAAGAAAATTTGATAGAGGCAATTAGAGAAGATTACTAATAAGCTTGATTTTACAATAAATATAATTTAAGGTTGTAAGTGGGGTGATTTAATGAATAGATTATTATTAGTTGAGGATGATGAGTCTTTAGCTCTTGGAATAGAATTTACATTAAAGGATGAAGGGTATGAAGTGTTAAAAGCGGAAACTATAGAGGAAGGAAAGAGTTTGTTTGAAACTGAAAAATTAGATTTAATAATTTTGGATGTAAACTTACCAGATGGAAGTGGATATGAATTGTGTAAATATATAAGAACAAAAAGTAATGTACCAATAATGTTTCTCACTGCGTTGGATGAAGAAATAAATGTAGTATTAGGGCTTGAAATTGGAGGGGATGACTACATGACTAAGCCCTTTGGTGTAAGAGAATTTTTATCTAGAATAAAGGCACTTATTAGGAGAAACTATAGGAGTGAAGCAATTAACGGTAAACTAAAAAGTGGAGATATTGTTGTTGAAACATCTACTGCTAGCATTACAAAAAATAATAAAGAAATAGTTCTCACAGCGCAGGAGTATAAATTGCTTTTGATGTTTATGAATAATTCCAAGAAAGTACTTAAAAGAAATGACATATTAAAAGAAATAACAGAAGGGGAAGAGGCTTTTTTTGATGAAAATACTCTTTCTGTATATATAAAAAGAATAAGAGGAAAAATTGAGGACAAAGAAAAAACTCCAGAATACATAGTAACACAAAGAGGACTTGGATACATGTGGGACAAGTCTGTAATTAAGGAGTAGATGTTTATGGGATATTTTGTTAATCCGGAGCTTAAAAGAAGTACCAGAATCCTTTTAGCTTTAAATATAATGCTTTTACTTATGACAATTTGGATACTTAAAATTAATAATGATAATTTAAAAAGAGGTTATGTAAGCAGTTTAGGTGCGGTTGTTGAAAAAATAGACGAAAAAAATCCTGGATTAGAAAAGTACGTTATTCCACTTATGACCAAGGAAGTTTCTGATAGTGAAGCAAAAAAAGGAGAAAAAATTTTAAAACAATATGGCTTAGAGGATAACTTAGAAAATGGACTTTTTCCATATGTAAAAGATGTAGCTTATGAAAATAATTGTGCAATTGTATGTATATTTATAATTAGTACTATTTTTTATTTTGTTTTAAACTATATACAATGTGGGTATTTTTATAGAAGGATTAGAACTCTAACTGGAGCTGCAAAACAGGTGGTTGATGGTAAATACGATATGTGGATTGATGAGGATAAAGAAGGCGATTTTGCCAAACTTGCACTATCTTTTAATTCTATGAGAGAAATAATAAGAAATAATATATATGAATTAAAAAAAGAAAAACAATTTTTAGTTGATATTCTATCTGATATATCTCATCAGTTAAAGACTCCACTTTCATCAATGATTATATATAATGACATCCTATTAAATAAGGAATTAACAAAAGAGCAGAAAAACACCTTTCTCATAAACAACAAAAATCAATTATATAAAATGAATTGGCTAATAAAAAGCATATTAAGACTTGCCAGAATAGATGCTAACGCCATAGAGTTCTCAATGGAAAATAAAAGCTTAAGGGAAACTGTAGAGGATTCTATAGAAGCACTTAATGGAAAAGCCGAGGAAGATGGAATTAGTGTGAATTTAAAATGTAATGGTGAGGTGTATCTTTTACACGATAGCAGCTGGATTCAAGAAGCACTTATAAATGTTATTAAAAATGGAATTGAGCACAGTAAAAAAGGTGGAAAGATAAATGTTGAAATAAGTGAAAATCCAATATATACAAGAATTGTTATTGAGGACAATGGAGAAGGAATAAGTGAAGATGATTTACCAAATATATTTAAGAGATTTTATAGAGCTAAAGGTTCAAAAAAGAGTGAATCTGTAGGTATCGGATTAGCACTCTCAAAATCCATAATTGAGGCAAATGGGGGGATGATTGAGGCGGAGAGTAAAGTAAATTATGGAACAAAATTTATTATAACCTTCATTAGAAATGGGAGTGAAGGCATATGATAAAAAATAGACTAGCATACTGACTTGTTATTTTCTTTCATATGCTTTATTTAAAAAATAGTAATCCAATAATGCCTGCAATGGCTACTAAGAATACTAATATTCCAGATATTAAAGAGAACATACCAGTAGATTTGTTGTTATTCTTAAGTTGAATAATTCCATTAAAAATGTTTAAAATACCTAAAAATATAAAGGCAATAGGGAGTAATATCATAACATTAGAAAAAATAAATGAAAGAGTGCATAAAACCATAACTACAATGCTTAGTATAATTATATAAACAGTTTTTAGATTCATAATATAAATCCTTTCTTTGATTAATGTTTTCACCCTTGAGTTAAGGGTGAAAACATTAGATTCTATATGATTATTCTATAATCTCTTTGCTTTTAAGCTCTAAGTTGCTTCTTCTATTATCAAGAGGGTCAAGATTAATGTGATGAACCGTCATATTGTCCTCAGGTTTCATAAGTAATTTATCTAAATATACTCTTCCACCAGGGGTGTTCGTTACAACATGGACTCTTCCATATATTGTTGCACATATCCAACCATAAGTATCATTTAAAACTTTAGATAAATCTTCTTTAGAAATAAGAGTCTTTGCCTCTATTTTTCCATATTTATCTTTTAGAATTACAGCTACGGTGTCATTGTCTACAGCTTCATAGTCATTTCTTGTATTTCTATTGAATATTTCCAGGTTTGATTTTCTATTGTCTAAAGTGTCACCGTTAATATGCCTAATCGGAGATTTAGAATTAACATTCATAATTACCGATTGTAAACTTCTTTTTATAAATTTACTTTTACCATTTACAGAAGATTTATTCATGTTTTGAACTATATAATTATTGAAATCCTTGTGCCATTCAGCAAACCAAGTACCAGCATTTTTTACAGTATCTAAATCATTTTTATCTATCTTAGTAATAAGCATAGTACCGTCTTTTTTAAAAACTTTCATAAGTACAGTGCTGTCTTCAAACTCGAATTCATTTTCTTGTGTTTTATAATTTTTTTTCATTTTAGAACATCGTCCTTTTTTTTATATACTTCAAGTAATTATAACAGAATATAAACACAAAAGATATGTATTTATACAATTGGAAGGAGTATAATTAGAAATAATATATATAATTGTTGAAAAGGAGATACAAAATGGCATTAATAGATTGTAATTTTGCTTCAAAAGTATTAGGAATGGATACAACTATAAAGGTAATTTTACCAGAAAGAGATAAAACGGAAAATAAAGAAAGCGGATATAAATATCCAACGCTTTATCTTTTACACGGAATTACAGGAGACCATGAAACTTGGACAAGAAAAACTTCTATAGAAAGATATGTTTCAGATAAGGGTATTGCAGTAGTAATGCCTAATGTAGCAAGAAGCTTTTACACTGATATGAAATTTGGTTGTAAATATTGGACGTTTTTAAGTGAGGAATTGCCTGAAATGTGCAGAGATTTTTTTCCACTTTCTGAAAAAAGAGAAGACAATTTTGTTGCGGGACTTTCCATGGGAGGGTATGGAGCTTTAAAATTAGCA
>Ga0255360_1000291_pt1 | contig 12455 bp, 13 predicted proteins | sample GFST50metaG_FD_186004 | JGI IMG/M metagenome (GOLD analysis project Ga0255360, IMG submission 186004) | Peat soil microbial communities from Stordalen Mire, Sweden - G.F.S.T50 | ecosystem: Environmental > Terrestrial > Soil > Wetlands > Peat | place: Sweden: Norrbotten County, Stordalen Mire... | reverse complement strand
TATCAGGATTAAGAAGAAAAGGATATACTCCAGAAGCTATAAGAAACTTCTGCACAGCAATAGGTGTATCTAAAGCTAATTCATTAGTAGATTCTCAAATGTTAGAATACTTTATAAGAGAAGATTTGCAATTGAAAGCACCATCAGCAATGGCTGTTATGAAACCTTTAAAATTAGTTATTACAAACTATCCAGAAGGTCAAAGTGAAATGTTAGAGATAGAAAATAACGCTAAGGATGAAGAGCAAGGAAAGAGACTTGTACCATTCTCAAGAGAATTATATATAGAACAAGAAGATTTTATGGAAGTTCCAGTAAAGAAATATTTTAGATTATTCCCTGGAAATGAAGTAAGACTTAAAGGTGCGTATTTTGTTAAATGTACAGATGTCATCAAAAATGAAAATGGTGAAGTTATAGAAGTGCACTGTACTTATGACCCAGAAACAAAATCAGGTTCTGGCTTTACAGGAAGAAAGGTAAAAGGAACAATTCACTGGGTAGAAGTTAATACTGCAAAACCAGCTGAATTTAGATTATTTGAGCCTTTAATATTAGATGATGTGGAAGAAAATGAAGGAAAGCATTTCTTAGAACAAATAAATCCAAATTCCTTGGAAGTATTACAAGGATTTATTGAGCCTACAGCTGTAGAAAATGTTAAAGTGCAGGATAAGTTACAACTTATTAGAAATGGATTCTTTTCAGTAGATTCAAAATATACTACTGATGAAAAGTTAGTATTTAATAGAATAGTATCGCTTAAAAGTTCATTTAAGCTATAGATTGATATAATAGTAAGATTGTGTTTTAATTCACTAATAAAGATAACCGTATTGGAGAAATCTAGTACGGTCTTTTAGCTCTTTAATTTAGGTCTTATCATTTGTTGAATCATATCGTATATTGTAGAAACTTTAATTATTGCATTGTGAAAATGTTTAGAGTTTAGTATAATTTTTAATTGAAATAAACATTAAATCTTTAAGGGTAGGGATAATTATGATGCAAATATCACTGACAGTGATTTTTTTGGTAATAATATGTTTTGTAATATCAGAGATGAATAAGAGGATTGTTAATAATAAATACCAACATACTTTAAAAGTAAATGCGTTACTTATTGAAATTACCAAAGAAATAAATGAGTTTGAGAACATTGAGGACTTATATCAAATGTTGCTTGAATCAACTATAAAGCTTGTAAAAGGAGCAGAGTGGGGAAGTATCCTTATTTACAATCATGAAAAAAATTACATGGATTTCAAAGCTTTGAAGGGTTATAACATGGATTTATTGAAGGATGTCCATATTATGAAAGAGGAATTATTTCTTTATAAAATAAATAAGCTTGAAAAGCCTGCTATAATAATTGATCCAATGAAACACAATAGAGCTGTATTGAATGAAGTAGACCTTGATAAACTTAATAAGGCAGATGGACTTATCTGTAAATCTTGTATTAGTTCACCGTTATATGTTGATGGAGAGTTTTTGGGGTGCATTAATGTTGATAGTATTAAAAGTTATGATGCTTTTTCAAATAAAGATATTGAGATAATAGAATTTATAGTGACCCATCTTGAGATAGCAATAAAGAATTCTATGCTTGTAAGGGAAATGAAACAGCTTCTTATAACTGATAGCCTTACAGGACTTTATAATAGAAGATATTATTCTAATTATAGTTGTAGTAAATATGAGAACTCAGTACCAGAAGGCACTATATTTATTATGATAGATATGGATAAGTTCAAATTAATCAACGATACATATGGACATATAATTGGTGATGAGGTATTAATTTACTTTTCAGAAGTTATGAAAAGTAAATTTAGGGAAACAGATTTAAAAATAAGAATTTCAGGAGATGAATTTCTTATTGTACTTTTTGAGTGTAGTGAAAAGGAAGCCCTTGACATGGTAAAGAATATGGAAAATGAATTGTTTAATAATTCCTATAAAGGAATCAATATTAAATTTAGCTATGGAATCGGTATTTTAAAGGAGGGTATGAGTGCAGAAGATGTTAAAAACATAGCTGATAAAAACATGTATTCTCAAAAGGCAAGTAAGAAAGGGTGAATTTTATGATAGATGAACTTAGAACCTTTATGGCAGTTGTAGAATATAAAAATTTTACTAAGGCTGCAGAAATTGTTAATTTATCCCAACCAAGTGTTAGTTTACACATTAAACATCTTGAAAATTATTTTGGTACAACATTAATACAACGTTCAGTTAAGCAAAAGAATATAAATATAACTGAGCTAGGTTATTTACTTTATGAACGTTCAACCCAAATTATTAAATTATTAGATGATACTAAAAATGACTTGTTGAATTATGAAAATGCTATGAAAGGTCAATTACATATAGGTGCAAGTCTTACTATAGGTGAGTGTTTTCTACCTGCTTTTTTAGGATACTTTGCAAAGACTTATCCAGATTTAGAACTAGAAGTTACAATTGAAAATACTCATAATATTTGTGAAAAAGTTAAAAACTTTCAAGTTGATATAGCCTTAATTGAAGGCACAGCACCATCTTCTAGTTTTGTTATAAATCATTTTTATTCTGATACAATGAAGCTTGTTGTTCCATATAATCATTATCTAGTTAATAAAGAATTTTCAGTTGAAGAATTGCAAAATCAGACATGGATTAGCAGAGAGATAGGTTCTGGGACGAGAGAGTATTTAAATCTCTTCTTGACTAGTAATAATATTAACCCTAAAAATATAATTGTATTTGGAAGTAATTATTCTGTAAAAGAAGCAGTTAAAAATAAATTAGGTATTACATTTATCTCATCTCTTGTTATAGAGCAATCATTAAAAAACAAAGAAATTTCTATTTTAGAAACACCGAATAACTATACTCGCCAATTTTCATATATAATACAAAAAGGAGTTGTCCCATCAAGAAGTGCTTTGGCATTTATAGATATGTTAAAAAATTATGTGAAATGATTTAGGCATTTATTATTCTCTATACAAAGAAAAAATATAAAAAATCCATCTAAAGCATCTTAAAAACTAGTGATTAGATGGATGTAAATGCCTAAATAGAATAATCAATCAATTTTGAGCAATACTTCAGATATAAATTTTTCCTTTCCGATTCTATCCATAACTGCTGAAATTCTCTCACCTTTATTACCAACTTCTCGATAATATTCCATAATATTATCGATCACGGATACTATTTCTTCTTCTTTAAATATTTTTCCAAGTGAGTCTCCAATTCTTATTCCTCTTCCAAATCTTCCGCCAACAAATATTTCTGCACCTTTTTCAGTCCATGCAACTGCGTTAGTTTTACACATTCTAACACATTCACCGCAACTTACACATAAAGCGTTATTATATACCACTTTTTTGTTCTCTATTTGTAAAGCTTTTTGTCTACACTCTTTTACGCAAAGACCGCAGCCAACGCAATTATCTAAATTAAATTTAGGCATGACCCTACCCATAACTCCAATGTCATTTATATTGGCTTTGGCACAGTTATTAGCACATCCTACTATTCCTATTTTGCATTTATGTGGAGTGTCAGTTCCAAAATATTTCGTTTCTAATTCTCTACAAATTGCTTGGGTATCAATATTTCCGTGAAGACATACAGTTCCTTTACATGCAACTAGTGGTCTTACTTTTTGACCAGTCCCACCATGACGTAAGCCTGAATCTTTAGCTTCTTGGATTACTTTTTCTACATCTTCATCTTTAATCCATGGAACTTCAATTTGAAGTCTTGTTGTAAGTCCGCAATATCCATGTCCATATTTTTCTGCAATTTTATTAATGTTATTTAATTCCTCTACTGTAAAGTTCCCTGCTTTGCTTAAAAACCTGACTGCAAAGTGTTCTTTGTCATTTTGTAATAAAAATCCTAATGATTTCATTTCTTTTTGCCTATTTTGATTAACCATAATAATTGCACATCTCCCTTAAAATTATCATTCGTTCATATAAATATATACTTATTTTAAGTATAATATAAGTATATTCAAAAGTATAATACAGATATATAATAATAACCATTAATATATTTAATGGTTAGGCACATTCATAGCCTTTATACATATACGATATATATTTTTTTGAAGATGCCTAAATTCATTTTTTAATTATTTTTTATCATTACAAGTGAAATACAACTCAAATTTAATGCCGTTATTCATAAATTTAGTTATTTAGTTTATTTATTATTAACATTATTTTTTTCTTATAAGCATCACATTCACCTATTGAAAATTCCAAATCGGATATTATATATTTAAAATCTGCTTTTAATAAATCCCCGTCATTACTTAGAAAACTTAATGTACTCATTACTCTTTTAATAATTTCATATTTTAGTAAATATTCATTCTTTAGTAAATAATGATTTATCGTATTAAAATCCTGTATGAATTCACTCTTCATTTTTAATGAATATTCATGTAATAAGAATTTATGAGAAAGTTTAATTATTGATATGACTAATATTATATTATTATTGTTTATATGAGCATAATTATTAAATATCCATTTTTTTAATTTTTCTAATTCATAACCAAGACCTTTTTCATCAATAATATATTCATCTAAAATTTTATCTGCCAATCCCAAAATTAATTCGCTGTATTCTTCTTTATTTATTGAATCTTTCAAGAAATTTTCAAGTTTATTTAACAGAAAACAGTTTAATTTATATTCTGTCATTAAATTGTTTTGTAAAATTGTACAAATATAATCAGGTCTATTTTTTAACATAGTGATAATGTAGAAATCTCCAAAATTCAAATTTTCATTATCAAAGGATTTTAATAATATCAGCCAATTAATTATTAATAGTAGTAAACTTAAAAATACAACTTTATTAAAAATTATAAAAATGCATGATATTATTATTACAGCTATAGTTATTATAATCCCACTATATATAAAGTAAATATATTCCTTACCAAACTTATTAAAGGTTATTTCATCATATATTGATTCATTTATTTCAGGAATAACATAACCTCCCCCAAGGAATAGACCGTTTTTATTAAAAACAATTTTACCTTTATCGGCATTATTAATATATTTTATAGGACCAACTTTAAATATTTTAACTTTAAATCTTAAAATATTTAAAGTTAATGCATGTCCTGTTTCATGAATTAAAATTGAAAGATGATACAGTAATATGAATACAACTATTATTAACAGAAATAGTGCACCTAGATACTCAGTACCAAATATTCTATAATATGTTTTAAAAGAATTAGCTAATGCATATCCTGCAACTATGTAGATCAAAATACTTACTATTATTTTCATTTTAAAATACATTTTTGTAACATTTTTTTTCATAATAATAATTTCCTACCTATTATTATTTAGGTGTTTTACCTTTTTAATAGCCTTAATAACCGCATACAATATTACAAATACCCACATTATAATATATGCTATAATCCTCTTATTGCTTCCTTTAGGGAAATTATCTCCTATACTAACATATATAATTACCCATATAGCTAATAAAATAATTTCTTTTATTTTTTTCATGATTTCACCTTCTATTTTGTATATTATTAAAATTAATAACATTGGAATTAAACTTTTGAATAAGTGCAATACTTACCAATGAATAACCTTTTTTTAAAACAATATGATACAGGTTTTTTAGCTAATTATATACTATGTCTAAGGACTCTGGCAGGAAGGGTATATTTACAATTATATGTATTTATATATAATTGTAAATATAATTTTATCGCCTTTTTTTTCGTTTTATTTAAATTTTCTGACAAATTATATTTTAGTAAAGAAAAAACCTGCCGGGGGTCGTGAACAATTTGTGATATTGATTTTTATTGAAAATCACCATTCAAAAATGAAATGGGACGTATGTGGGGTTCATCAAGATTTATGTCACCAGAGGAATTTGAATTAGGAGCAACTATTGATGGGAGTACTAATGTATTTACAATGGGAGCAGTCTCTTTTGAACTATTAGGCAATAATTATAATAGAAGTATTGAAGAATGGAAAATAGCTTTAGAAACTAAATAACAAGTAATACCTTTTAATAAAGTGAATTTAGATTGTTCTTCTTTTACATCCAAAACAGTTTAATAGTTAATTTTTAAATATGGCTTACATAAATGTGTGTAAGCCTATATTTATACCTAAAATAAATTTAATAAGGCATTGCTCATTTATAACTATTGCATCAAATTCTTATAATATACGTGCTGAAAAAGTTATAACCTACTCTTCTTTGACTATTAAAATTCATAAACATTTTTTTAGACCATTATAGAATGTTTAATGGTCAAGCCTTTATACATATACGATATATATTTCTTTATCATTTACATTAATGAATTCATTTCTATATTCTTTATTTTTATTGAAATTAAATATAACCAAATAACCTTGTTTTAAGCTGTGGATATCAAGATAATTACACAATTGTTTAATGCCTTTTTCATGATATTGCTCTCCACGCCAAATCTTCAATTCTATAATGTATTTAAAATTATTATAAGTGATTACCAAATCCAATCGTTTCTCTTCTGAAACTTGTACTTCTTTAAAGTCAAAACCAACTCCGTTTATTATGGGTTTGATAAAAGCCAAGAAAAGTAATCTACCATGGTGTTCTAAAAAGGTGGCATCTTTAGAACAATACTGCTCCTTCATAAATAACTGAAATTTTTTTAGTATATTTTCAAAATTAAGTCCGTTACCTTTAGTTATAAAATTTTCTTTCAAATTGTAGCCGCTAAAGCCTACACTTTCTCTTGCAGCCTTTATTGTTAAGTGATTATAAATATATTGTTCAAAAATCCTGTTAGCAATAACACATTTTCCATTATGATTTTTAAAAAAGCCATAGGTTATACCAATATTTATTAAATTATCACTAGCTACAAAGCTAAATTCTTCTCCATCAAATATAATTCTTTTTACAAAATCCATTAAATCTATATTGTTTTCTAGATTTTTTATAAGGCTATCAAATAGTGTGTTTCTCTCATTTAAAATAAGTTTCACAGCATTTTCTATATCAGTTAAATTCCAAGGTTTTTTCTCTATAGCATAAAAATTTTCATCAATGGCTTGACAAATTCTACTTACTAAAAATGGATATCCACTAGTAAAGTAATAAATTCTCTCACTAAGTGAATCAATATCCATTGAAAAGTTATTACATTCTACATAGTCCTGTAGCATAGTTTTAATTTCATTAGGATTAAAGCTTAAATCAATATTAAAATCAACAGCTATGTTCCAAGGTGAGTTATATTTTTGATCTTCATCACTTCTAATCTTTAGTTTTAAGCTTTTAATGTCATGGACTCCAGCTAAAATTACTGATTTAAAAGTGCAATCTTTATTAGCTTCTCGCAACAAATATTTATTTCTAAGCATGCCTAGAAAACTTAAGAAAAGCTGATTATTAGAGGATTTGTCTACTTCATCTATGAATAAAATAATTTCCTTTTGTTCATTAGATACAAATTCAGTTATTACTTCAGATACTTCTTCTAAATCATTAACTTCAGTATATAATTTTTTTAATATTTCACTTTCTTCTCTATTTAGTAATCTTAGAGATTTTACCATTAAGTTTAAAAACTTATTTGAGAATATTTTTTCATCTTTAAAGGATAAATCTCCAACTCCTTCGAAACTCATTGAGACAATTAAGTAATCTTTAGATAAATAAGTTTCAAGTTGATTCAAGGTAGTAGTTTTTCCATATTGCCTCGGTCTGTTTATAACAAAGTAATTATCTCTATCTATAAGTTTTTTTATTTCCTTAAGTTTGTTATCTATACTAACCATATAGTGTTTTTTAGGAATGCAAAGTCCCGTGGTATTAAAGTATTTTTCCACTATCTTCACCCCATATCTTAGTTTTAATTTGTTTTATATAATGCATTATATATTTAATTATATCAGAACTTATAATTTTTATACATATATATAAGACGGCAGCTATTTAAGACCCCATACTAAGTACTTCACAATAGATGTGGGACTGTTTATGTGCAGTATTATTATATTCGTACTATTACAAACTATTTAAACCCGTTATAACAGTAAGAAAGACATTAAAAAGTGGATATTATATTCTAAATGTATGATAAATGGTTATTCTATAAGAAAATGTGCAGAGATAGTTGGAATTAGTGTGCCTACATCTTTTTATTGGAAGCATAAGGAAGGCATTTACCATATACAGCACATAAATGCGTTTCATAGCAAACTAAAAGAATGGATGTATGGTTTTCATAGCGTAGCCACAAAATATTTGGCTAACTACATGTATTGGTTTAAATGGTTACAGTTTTTTAATACAGATAAGGATACTGTAAAAACCAAACATTTATTAGTCCAGTCACATACATCTCATTCTGATACAAAGTTAAAAGATTTTAAAATTAGGGAAGCAATTTACATTTAATTATGTTAAATATTTGAATAATTCAATTACTATAGTGTATAATTAAATACAAACACAATAGTAACTTATGACGTATCATCTATAGAAAAACTTTAATTATATCATTGTCATGAAAGATTCGTAATCTTGAGTAGTTAAAGTAATAAGTAGTAAAGACAGGATAAGAAAATGATTAAATGCTAAACGAAAAGAGGAGCCAAAATGAAAATAAGAGAAATCGAAAAATCAGATGCAACAGGATATTTAAAGATGTTAGTACAGTTAGACAATGAAAGCGATAAAATGATGCTTGAACCTGGGGAAAGACAGAGTAATGTTGAGCGAGAAGAAGGATATATAGACTTTATAAAGTCCAGTAATTCACTTGTGCTTATAGGTGAAGATGGCACTAATATTGTTGGTTATCTTTCCATCGAAAGAGGTTGGTCAAATCAAATTAAGCACACTGGATTTCTTGTAATAGGATTATTAGAAAAGTATAGAGGTCAAGGATTTGGTACGAAGTTATTTGAACAAGCTATTGAGTGGTGTAAAACAAATGATATTCATCGCATAGGACTTTATGTAAGGTCTGATAATAATAATGCGATTTCATTGTATAAAAAAATGGGATTTCTTATTGAAGGAACAAAGGTTCATCAATTAAAAGTTGGAAATTGTTACTTTGATGAACTTTCTATGGCAAAACTCTTATAAGATTCATAATTAAATAGTCTATATGATTAGACGTTTGCTTCAGAATCTTCTTAAAATGTGAATTAAGGGAAGTCAGTTTTGGCTTCCCTTAAAAATTAGCATACTACCAACACTGTTATTAAACATAGCCAAAAATATAAATAATAAGAAGGTAGGTGGATATAGTGAAAGAAAATATAAATAATATAATTATAGAAATAATTGGTGGAAAGGTGCAACAATACATTATATCTTTTATATTCATTTTAGGGATATTAGCAGCAATTTTTTCTTTTATAATAGCAAATAAAAATATTTCATATTTGTTAAAATTAGGTACCTTTATTGGATATGTTTCTGTAGGTATGTATGTTGCTATCTGCCTAATTACATACAACTTTAAAAAAAAATGATAACACTAAAAAATTTGGCATAGTTCAAATAAGGCATATGAAAAAAAAGAACAAGTCAAAGATTCTAGTATATTTTGTGTCAGGCAAGGAGGTAGGTTCCGCCGATAGTGAGCTATCGAAGGGTTCTGCCGACGAAGCATGACGCAAAATATACTAGCATACTGACTAGTTATTTTTTTGAATATGCCTAAATTAGAAACCAAAAATTTAAAAAGTAAAAAATGTAGATTTAAGTACAAGACCTATTGGGATTTATGACGCTGCAACAAGTAATACTGAAATTTTTGAGAAAAGTTATTCATTGGAAAATATTGTGCATAGTGGAAAGATGAGTTATAATATTAAGTGAAGACAATTAAAAATTATGTAAGGAGTTAGTATTTATGATGAAAATATATCTATTAGCTGCAGTTCTATTTTATATGTTATTTTTAAGTATTGGTTTTATTACAGGAAAATTTATTTTAATAAACAAAAGAAGTTATGAATATTTACTACACAATGCTATAAATAAAGAACTTTACAGCAAAATATTAGGAATACAACTTTCGTTTATATCAGTTTATTTGCTGTGTACATCCTTTATAGGAATATGTAGTAGAGCAACTAAAACATATTACTGGATAACACTAATTATATTTTTTATAATTAATGCATTAATACAACATAAATTGAACAAATTAAAAAAATAAAATATACATTTGGTAATAGTATCATCATCATTTACACTTCATTCCTATATTCTTTATTTTTATTGAAGTTAAACATAGCCAAATAACCTTGATTTAAGCTGTGGATATGAAGATAATTACACAATTGTTTAATGCCTTTTTCATGATATTGCTCTCCACGCCAAATCTTCAATTCTATAATGTATTTAAAATTATTATAAGTGATTACCAAATCCAATCGTTTCTCTTCTGAAACTTGTACTTCTTTAAAGTCAAAACCAACTCCGTTTATTATATCAGAACTTATAATTTTTATACATCTAAGTACGCCACAATAGATGGGGGACTGTTTATGAGCAGTATTATATTTTTTCGTACTAGTACAAACTATTTAAAAATATAAATAATAAGAAGGTGGATATAGTGAAAGAAAATAATTGGAGGCGATGTAATGAACAATGAAAAACATATGTCATACTTTGGGGTTGGTCCTATTTATGTAAGTTTAATATTTTTATTAACTGTTAGTGCATTTTTTATAGGTAAAATGAAATGCTTTTCTCTTGGAGTAATGCCAATAATAAAACTTCCATTACTTATTTTAGGTATTATATTAATAGGGTTAGGAATTATTTTATGGGTGGAAGCAGTTGTTATATCCAAAATAGATAAAAATATTGCCAAAAACAAATTGGTAACTACAGGTGCTTATGCGTGGGTACGCAATCCTATATACTCTGCATTTGCTATTATATTCACAGGAGTGATATGTTTACAAAACAATTTATTCCTTTTAATATTTCCTTTTATTTATTGGGCATTTATGAGCATAATTGTAAAAAAAGAAGAAATTGTTTTAGAAAAGACATTTGGACAAGAATATATTGTATATAAGTTAAAGGTAAATCGTTGCATCCCATGGTTTCCAAAATAATCTATGTTAAAATGTAAAAATCATATTATATTTGACTATTAAGCATTTTTTGTTTATCATTTATTATTAATATTAGTAAATGCAAGGAGAAATAATAAATGAGTGTAGAAATGAAACAAAAGAGAATAAATTCAGCAATGAAAAGAGAAAAAGCAGATTTGGTAATTAAAAATGCCAATATAGTAAATGTGTTTACAAAGGAAATTATCAAGGGTGATATTGCTATTTATAAAGATCAAATTGTAGGAATAGGAAACTACAATGGTCACAAAGAAATTGATGCTGACGGAAAGTACGTATGCCCAGGACTTATTGATAGCCATCTTCATATAGAGTCTTCTATGGTTACGCCAGTAGAATTTGCAAGGTCTGTACTTCCAAAAGGAACCACAACTATTATTGCAGATCCTCATGAGATAGCTAATGTATGCGGGATAAATGGAATTAACTTCATGCTTAATCAATCTAAAAATTTACCTATGAATGTATATTTTATGATGCCTTCCTGTGTTCCAAGTACACCTTTTGAAAATAATGGTGCAGATTTAAGTGCGGAACTTATGGCCTTGCATTTATCAAACGAAAGAATTTTAGGTCTTGGAGAAGTGATGGATTATACGTCCGTAGTCAATGCAGACAAAGAAATCCTTAAAAAGGTTGATTTATTTGATGATAAAATAATAGATGGACATTCACCAAATCTTAAAGATGAGGAGCTGAATGCATATCGCTGCTCAGGAGTTATGACAGATCATGAATGTTCTACTATAGAAGAAGCCCTTCAAAGGTTAAGGCTTGGAATGTACGTTCAAATAAGAGAAGGTTCTGGAGCTAAAAACTTAGAAAATTTGATAAAGGGTTTAATTGAAAGCAAGATGAATTTTGACAGATGTGTATTTTGTACAGATGACAAGCATTTAGAAGATATAAGTAAGGATGGACATATTAGCTACAATATAAAAAAAGCTATTAAACTAGGAGTAGATCCAGTAGAAGCAATATGTATGGCAACTATAAATGCAGCTACTTGCTATAAATTGAAAAGGCTTGGAGCTGTGGCACCAGGATATTCAGCAGACTTGCTGATTTTTGATAACTTTGAAGAGTTTAATGTTGATAAAGTTTTTTATCGTGGAAATTTAGTATATGAAAATGGTGGAATTACAGCTGACATGCCAACTAATGTTCAAGATAAAAATGTATTTAATACAGTTAGAATATCAAATGTAACAAAAGAAGATTTAAAAATAAGTTTGAAGACAGATACAGTTCCAGTAATAAGTCTTAATTCAAATGAACTTATAA
>Ga0255360_1000289_pt1 | contig 12580 bp, 14 predicted proteins | sample GFST50metaG_FD_186004 | JGI IMG/M metagenome (GOLD analysis project Ga0255360, IMG submission 186004) | Peat soil microbial communities from Stordalen Mire, Sweden - G.F.S.T50 | ecosystem: Environmental > Terrestrial > Soil > Wetlands > Peat | place: Sweden: Norrbotten County, Stordalen Mire... | reverse complement strand
TAGCATAACAACATTTGTTTCTTCATCAGCAGAGCTTCCTGCTATACATGCCCTTAAAGATATACATTCAAAGATACCGGCTGTAAACTTTACAAGTCAATCAGGAACTAAAGTTTTTACAGATGGCAGCCAAGGAAGTTATCTTGGTTCTATATCAAATGGAAGTTATGCAACTTATAATAGTGTAAATTTTGGATTTGGAACAGCAAAAGGATTTGCTGCAAGTGTTGCAAGTGCATCAACAGGTGGAACAATGGAAATAAGGCTGGACAGTATTAATGGTCCATTGATAGGAACATGTCAGGTACCGGAAACAGCAGGGGTACAGACTTATACAACAGCATACACCAGCATAAGTACGGTAACTGGAATTCACAATGTTTATCTTGTATTTAAGGGGAGTGAAGCAAGTAATTTATATAATTTAAGCTGGTTCAGGTTTACAGATGGAACTCAGCTAGGGGGTGAACTTGCAGTAAATCCGGGATTTGAAGATGGAACAACCAATGGATGGTATAATTTTGGTGCAGGTGCAATTACAGCCACCAATACTACAGCCCACAGCGGAATGTACAGTGGAGAAGTTACAGGAAGAACGGCAACATGGCAGGGTATAGCACAAGGATTTACAAACAAAGTGGAAATTGGAAAAACTTATCAGGTATCAGCATGGGTTAAACTTGATAATGCGACTTCTGACAGTGCAGATTTGTCATTTAAGATGACTGACGAAAGTGGAACTCACTATAGTCCGTTTGCGTATGGAACAGTAAACAATACGGGATGGACACAGATTACAGGAAAATATACTGTCAATCCTAATGGCTTGCTTATGCTTCTAGATTTATACGTAGAAGGACCTGCACTAGGTGTAAATTTCTATGTAGATGATTTATCCTTTAAGGAAATTGCCGACTAACCAATAACTTCAATTAAAACACAGTAAGTTTTGAGTGTAAAATCACAATGGTTTTGCACTCTTTTTCTTGTTTAATGACATTTCATTTTTCTATATTAATAAAAACCTTAGTGTATAATCACATATCTATTAAAAATTCCCACACAAAATTGAGCATGTTGAAAATAATATAAATTAATATTTAACAACACTATAATGTTAAAGAAAAACTTGTTATAATTAAGTATTATTTTTAAAAACATTGTCACAATTTGAAGGAGATATATATGAGGAAGACTGCAATTTGCATATTGGGAATTATAATAATTTTAATATTGATAGTTGTTTCTAACATAGGAAGGTTTAGTTTTGAAAAAGAATCAGCATTAACACCTGTAAATAGTGGGTGGCAGTATAGAGCAGGGGATTCTCCTATTGATAAAAATGGTAAATTTTCATGGTTTTATGATAATAACAACGCCTTATGGAAAGACTTTAGCGTCCATAGTCATCCTAATATTAATAATAGTAACAGTTATTTATGGGAGAGGGTTAAATTGCCTAAACAAAACTATAGGGACCCTAGCATATATTTTTATACTAAAAAGCAAGACTTTCAAGTATTCATGGATGGGGAAAGAATATATAGCTTTGGGAACCTAAATAATAAAAAATTACAAGGTTCTTTTTGGCATACTATAGACTTGCCCAATATTTATGGAGGAAAGGTTATATACATAAGGATGCACTCTATAGATAAAGGAGCTCTTGGGGAGATAATAAATTTTGAAGTAGGTTCAAAAGCAGATGAAATTGTGAACATAATTATGTGGGATTTTTTAAACTTTACTATGGCATTATTGTTTGTGGTAATAGGAATTATTTCACTTTTTGTTTCGTTTATAAGGTTAAGAGGAAAACAACTTTTTATTTATGCTAGCTTATGTTGTATATGTGCTGGAATATGGCTTATATCGATGGGTAGCATGAACCAAATGTTTATTTATGCTCCTGAATTTTGGGGATATATAAAAATGATATCTGGATACTCAATTCCAATAACTTTTGGTTTATTTATAAATAAATTATTTAATAGCAAATTTTCTAAAATGTTTAACATTATAGTGGTTTTTCATATGTTGCTTCTGGTTGTAAGTTTGTTAGGTGATTTTTTTAATGTTATGGGAATGACCGCTACATTGCCTGTGTATTTTTTTTCCTTTAGTTTGAGTACGATAATGGTTATGATAGTAATTATAAAGAACTATTCTAAGCATGATGTTGAAGTTAAGATATTCTCATTAGGATTTATTGCACTCTGTTTCTCTGGAATTTTTGATGGTTTTAATTGGGCCTTCAATCCTAACCACACACAATCATACTTAACTCAATGGGGAATGATAATATTCTTGATTAGTCTTTGTATAGTTGTAAATTTGCATTATGCAAAAGCTAAGGATGATGCAATTAAATATGAAAAAAAGCTTATTGAAAGCCAACAGCAGCTTAAATTTTTTTCAAATATATCTCATGAACTTAGGACACCGTTAAACAGCATACTAAGTTCCCTTCAATTGTTAAATATTTCTATTCCAGATGATTCTATTAAAATTAATGGTAAAGATGCCTCAGATTATTTTGATGTTATGAGGTTAAATTCCTTTAGACTTTTAAAACTTGTTAACAACTTGATCGATATTAATAAAATTGATGCTGGATATTTGAAAGCAGATTTTCAAAACAAAGATATAGTTTCGGTAGTGGAAGATATAACGCAGTCTATTGCAAATTATATAAAAAGTAAAGGAATAAGCATAATATTTGATACGGATGTGGAAGAAAAAGTAATGGCTTGTGATATTGAGAAGATTGAAAGGATAATGCTAAATTTATTATCAAATGCAGTAAAATTTTCAAAAGAGGGAGGGGAAATTTATGTAGAAATACACGATGCAGACACTGAGGTGGTAATTACAGTAGCTGATACGGGGATAGGGATAATGGCGGATAAACTTAATGATATATTTAAGCGTTTTGTCCAAGTTGATAAATCATTTACAAGAAGTCATGAAGGAAGTGGAATTGGACTTTCTTTAGTAAAAGAACTTGTAGAAATGCATGGTGGAAATATAGCAGTAGAAAGTGAATATGGACGTGGGAGCAAATTTATGATAACCCTTCCTGTAAAACAAGCGGAGAATGATACTTTAAATGAAAATATGAAAATTATGGAAATTGAAGATATACATAATGAAAAAATAAATATTGAATTTTCTGATATATAGTTTAAAGCCCTCCCGTTACCGCACGGGAGGGCTTTAAACTGTAAACTTTCCTATTATTAATAAAAACCTAATAATCTATTAATTAAAAAAATTGACACAAAATAGCGTATAGTGAAAATAATGAAAATTAAATATTTAACATCACTATAATGTTAAAGGAAAATTTGTTATAATTAGCTATGAAATATAAAAATGTTGTCACAATTCGGGAGGATAGATATGAAGAAGACTATAATTTGCATATTGGGAATTATAATAATTTTAATATGGATATTTATTTCTAACATAGGAACTTTTAGTTTTAAAAAGAAATCCACAGTAACACCTGTAAATAGTGGCTGGCAATATAGAACGGGTGATTCTCCAATTGATAAGAATGGTAAACTACTATGGCTTTATGATAATAATAACGCCTTATGGAAAGTATTTAGTGTTCCTGGACATCCTAATATTAATAATAAGAACGGTTATGTTTGGGTTAGGGTTAAATTGCCTAAACAAAATTATAGGGATCCAAGCATATATTTTTATACTAATAATCAAGACTTTGAAGTATTCGTGGATAGGAAAAGAATATATAGTTTTGGGAATTTAAATAATAAAAAATTGCAGGGTTCTTTTTGGCATACTATAGACTTGCCATATATTTATGGAGGAAAGGTTATATACATAAGAATGCACTCTATAGATAAAGCAGATCTTGGTGAGATAGTAAAATTTGAAGTAGGTTCAAAAGCTGATGAAATAATGAACATAATTAAGGGAGATTTTTTAAACTTTACTATGGCAGCATTGTTTGTGGCAATAGGAATTGTGGCACTTTTGATTTCATTAATAAAATTAAGAGCAAATCAAATTTTCATTTACTCTAGCTTGGCTTGTATATGTGCTGGAACATGGCTTATATCAGTGGGTAGCATGAAACAAGTATTTATTTATAATCCTGAATTTTGGTTATATATAAAAATGATATCTGGATACTCAATTCCCATAACTTTTGGCCTATTTATAAATAAATTACTTAATAGCAAATTTTCTAAAATATTTAACATTATAGTGGTTTTTCATATGTTACTTCTGGTTGTAAGTTTGTTAGGCGATTGTTTTAATGTTATGCCAATAAACGCTACATTACCTTTGTATTTTTTTTCCTTTAGTTTCAGTGCGATAATGGTTATTATAATAATTATAAAAAGCTATTCTGAGCTAGATGTTGAAGTTAAGATATTCACATTAGCATTGATCGTACTCTGTTTCTCTGGAATTTTTGATATTTTCAATTGGAACTTCAACCCCAACCATATGGAATCATACTTATCCCAATGGGGAATGATAATATTTTTAATTAGCCTTTCTATAGTTGTAAATTTGCATTATGTAAAAGCAAACGATGATGCAATAAAATATGAAAAAAAGCTTAATGAAAGCCAGCAACAGCTTAAATTTTTTGCAAATATATCTCATGAACTTAGAACACCGTTAAACATCATACTAAGTTCCCTTCAATTGTTAAATGTTTTTATTCCAGATAACTCTATTAAGATTAATGGTAAAAATCCCAAAAAATATTTTGATGTTATGAGGCTAAATTGTTTTAGGCTTTTAAGACTTGTTAACAACTTAATTGATATAAATAAAATAGATTCTGGATATTTGAAAGCAGATTTTCAAAATAGAGATATAGTTTCGGTAGTGGAGGATATAACGCAGTCTGCTGCAAATTATATAAAAAGTAAAGGAATAAGCATAATATTTGATACTGATGTAGAAGAAAAAGTAATGGCTTGTGATATTGAAAAGATTGAAAGGATTATGCTAAATTTATTATCAAATTCAGTAAAATTTTCAAAAGAGGGAGGGGAAATTTATGTAGAAATACACGATGCAGGCACTGAGGTGGTAATTTCGGTGGCTGATACTGGTATAGGTATAATGCTGGATAAACTTAATGATATATTTAAGCGTTTTGTTCAAGTTGATAAATCATTTACAAGAGATCATGAAGGAAGTGGAATTGGTCTTTCTCTAGTAAAAGAGCTTGTAGAAATGCATGGTGGAAATATAACAGTAAAAAGTGAATATGGATGTGGAAGCAAATTTATCGTAACGCTGCCAACAAAACATGGTGAAGATAATACCCCAAATCAAAGCATAAAAGATATGGGGATTGAAGATGCACATAATGAAAAAATTAATATTGAATTTTCTGATATATAATTTGGTTTACAGCCACAAAATACGGGCACAGCAAGTAATTTGTATTACTTGCTAAAGATTGTCTATATTTCTCCATAACTAAAATTTTTAACAACTTTATTATTATCTAAAATCTTAAACTCACTTGGATAATCTACTACCTTAAAAGGAATTGGGGTTTCATTTATTCTGTTATGTTCTGCTAAGTATCTCAAATGAACCTCTTCATATTTTTCGCCTTTACTTAACCAGAAGTAGTCCTCTAAACACATGGCCCTTGTTCTTCGACATAGCTCCCAAAAGTCATAATCTATAAGTCCCATCACTTTTAGTATTTCATCTATATTCGCTCTTTCCTTAGGAACAACTCTGTCTTCAAGCCAAAATACAATATCATCATGAGTTGGTTTATACTCTACATTCCAGTTTTCATAACTATACATACCTAATGGCAAATACTTTCTATGTGTAATTTCAGCATATTTGCTAAAACTAAATTTTTGAGTATTTGTGTCATACTGAAGATCCCCGACAGGGGTATCTTTACACATTAATATATGTTTATCTATCATAAAATTCCCCTCTCTACTAAATAGTTGTACCTTGTTTGGATTAAATAGTTGATACAATTTGTTCTGTGCTTTGATAAATATTCCTTATATTTATCTACTACATCTAATAGTTCTTTTAAAGATACCGCGGGTAAATATAGTTACTATATAAATTATAACATATATAAAAATCCATGGGGGGAGTTGACTTTTCTCAGAATTACAGCACTGTGCGGAAAGCCCAAGCCGTTAGGCGTGGGATTTTCAGTAGATAAATACTACTGAAAATCAATTATTTCCATAAACCTTTCAGGATTAATTAAATTTTTTAAAACCTTCTGCGCAATGAGTTGGAACAAATTCAATTATTTCATATTTTGCAATGCTGTTTTTGTAAAAGGGATCTTCTCTAATTATTGAGTCGACTTCAGTTTTATACTCAGCATTACATAATATTATGCCGCCTGTCCTAGGTTCCTGTCTTCCAGAACATATAAATTTATCAATAGCATAATATTTTTCAAGAAACTTTATATGAGCGTCTAAATGGATCATAACTGTTTCAATTGGTTTTTCATATTTTAAAATTATTATAAACATACTTAGTTTACCACTAACACCTCCTCGTATAATTAATTATTTATGATACAATTACAGTGTAATTTATCTAATAACACAGTTCAATAAAGAAAAATTGAGATTGTACTAGTACAAAACAAGGAGAGCTATGAGCAAATATAGTGATATAGTTGATTTTATTAATAAGGAAATAGAAAAAGGAAATATAAAATATGGGGAAAATGCCAACTATAAGAAATTTATCTCAAAACTTTAAGTGCAGCAATCAAACCGTTGTACATGCTTATGAGAAACTTGAAAGTGAACATATTGTGTATTCAATACCTCAAAGTGGGTATTATTTAGTTGATAAAAAAGAGATTCATAAGGATGGATTAAATAAAATAATTGATTTTTCAGCAGGTTCGCCAGATAAAAGTATTTTGCCTTATGAAGATTTTCAACACTGTTTGAATCAAGCTATAGATAGATATATATAAAGCTACACTTTTTAATTATTCATCTGCTAAAGGACTTGCTGGGCTCCTTCATACTTTAAAGAAATACTTTGAAGAGTATCAGATATTTTGTGCTATGGAGGATATTTGTATAACTTCTGGTTCTCAGCAGGCAATAAATATACTGTGTAGTATGCCTTTTCCAAATGGAAAGGAAAATGTGCTTGTGGAGCAGCCAACATATAAAGGTGTTTTGAAGGCTCTTGAAACAACTAAAGCTCCAGTGCTTGGTATTGAGAGAAAATTCAATGGGATAGATTTTGAAGAACTTGAAGGAAAATTTGCCTGTGATAACATAAAATGCTTTTATACAATGCCAAGGTTTAGTAATCCACTTGGCATAAGTTATTCTAATGAGGATAAAAAACAAATTTTAAAATTGGCAATGTAAAATGGCACATACCTGATACTGGTTTTTATGGCTGCATTGAATTTTTAAATGGAATTAATATGAATTGGTTAATTAACGAATGTACTAAAAAACATATATGCATTAAAGATATGAAGTACGACTATTTAACAGATTATTTTAGCAGTGATATTTTAAAGATAAGTGTTGGTAGTTCTGGGATAAGAGATATAAAAAATGGAACTCGACATATTTCAAAAATACTTAGCTTAGAGTGAACTTTTTGAGACTGCAAAACGTTATAGTTATGTAAAGAAGGTGAATTATTGGATGAGCTAAATTTAATAGAAAAAGCTAAGCAAGGAAATAAATCCGCTTTAAATCTGCTACTTACTGAAAATTATAATATTCTAAAGGGCTATATTATTAAAATGACTGGTGATCCTACGTTATCTCAGGATATTTTACAAGAAACTATGCTGAAAGCGGTGTTAAATATAAAAAAATTTTCACCAAAAGCTAAATTTTCTACTTGGCTTATCACCATAGCCACTAATTTATACAGAGATAGCTTAAGAAAAAATAAACGATTAACTGAACTTGATGAAAATATAGTGTCCACTTCAGACAACCCCGAAGTAGACACAATTTCAAAGCTTGAATATACAGAAATTCTTCAAGTTATTCACGGCTTGTCCTATGAAAAAAGAGCAGTATTCATATTAAAACATTTCTATGCTTATAGCTATGAGGAAATTGGGAAAATACTTAATTGCCCTATAGGCACTGTCCGTTCCAGGTTACATTACAGTGTTAAATATATAATCCTTGAGTTAGAAAGAAGGGGTATAACACATGAGTAAAAAAGAAAAACTTATAAATACACTTATTGATAAACACTATAACGAATCCTATGACATAAACCTTTTAAACCAATCAAGAAATCAAGAGCAAGTGGATGTAAATAATAACACCGTAGATAAAGCTGTTGATACTGCAGGCTTTGAAAGTAAAATGGATGGGGCTTTAGAAAAAATGGACTTAGCTGATAACATTGATTTTAATATTAATATAGACACTTTAAAAATAATAGAACAAGCGTCACAAATACAAGCTAAAAGAAATTCTTTTAAGGAAAATGTATGTTTTATAATAACGTCAATTTTAATATTATCTGTATTCAGTGTTGTTTTTATTAACATTGGAATAAAGTTTCTAATATATTTTCAGTTAATACTTTTTTTCATTATGCCTTGGTCTTTAATACCCCTTTCAAAACATGCTTTGAGGAGGAGTGAAAATGAATAAAAAACTTATAGCTTTAGCAATAGCTATACCACTACTTTCAGCACAAGCATTTTGGATATACACCGATGCAAAAAAAAGAGGCGAAAAATACTACTGGCTTTGGGGATTCTTTGGACTATTAAATCTGCCAAGTAGCTTAATTATATATTTGATTGTAACTAGAATAATTATTGATAGATATAAGAAAAAATAGAGTTTAGATGGGGCTAAGACCCCATCAAAAGATATTTTCAAATTTACTTTTATACATCCGAATTGCTGCTATGATTATACAAACGCCAGATACGGATAAGATTATGAAGGGATGCAGTTTATCTATTAGTAATCCAGCAAGGATTATTCCCAGAGGAGTGATACCTCCAGCCAAGGTGCCAAGTATGCCAGTTATTCTTCCTCTAAGATTTTCAGGAGTTAATCTTTGCATGGCAACCAACATAGGAGTATTTATTGATATTAATATTACACCTAGGGTGAAAAGAAGTGATATATTATACCCCATTAATATTGGTTTTATTTTGAAAATACTAAAGCCTATAGTTGGAACAGCTATTAGTATAAGCAATGCACCTAAAGTAGCAAGGGATACTGCTAAGCTCTTTACTTTCTTATTCTTTTCCTTTTGATTTCCAATAACAATGGAACAAACTATCATACCAATGAAGTAAAAGCCCTGAAATGTACCATATTGTGCTGAACTCATACCCAATACCTTATTTATAATATAAGGGTACACCACGCCCATTGAAGCACTCAAAAATAGATTTATCATTAGTACATATTTCAGAAATGAATACATGACTTCCTGCTCCTTAACAAAGTCTAACACTTCTTTAAGCTCCATTTTAAAAACACTAAAAGTCATAGCTGCTTTTGAGAAAGCCTCCAAGGTTTTATTTAAGTTAAAGTCAATAAATACTTCTAATATAGAAGAAAAAATAAAGGACGCACCATTTACAATTAAAAAAATATTAATTGGTACAAATCCGTAAATAACGCCTGCAAGTATTGGTGATAAGACTCCGGATAGTGATGTTGCTAGGTTGGTATATGAGTTAATCTTCATAAGCTTTTCGTCTCTAACAAGGTTAGGTAAAGATGAAGTTAAGGATGTGTCATAAAAAACATTAATTACTGATAAAATAAAGCCAGTAACATAAATGAAAATAAGTCTTAATCCATAAAATGATGATAAGCCCAAAAATGCAAAGACTATTAATCCGCTTAAAATATCAAATAACACAGTGAGTTTTTTTCTGTTTACTCTATCTGCCAATATTCCTGCAAAGGGCCCTAATACTATTCTAGGCAGCATTCCAAGTAAAACATTGATAGCAAAAAAACTTCCTGATCCCGTCACCTTTAGAATATAGAGAGATAATGCAAAATTATAAATATTAGATCCAAGAAGTGAAATGGTTTTTGAAATCAAATATAAAGTAATATTTAACTTCTCTTTTTCATTTATTTTTTTATTATTTTGAGTAAAATTACTTTCAAGTGAATTAGATGCGGTTTTTGCGGTTTCCATATAACATTTCTCCTTTTTTACGAATGCATTTGTTAAGTATTATTTAACATAATTTAATTGTAATGCTGTTAGATAGTATTGTCAATACATAAAGTTAAACGTAACTAAACTAATAAAGGTTAGATTAATCTTTTATCCTTGTATGCTGGTTTCAAATGTACTATAATAAATTAGAAAATACTTTATATTTGTTTAGTTTTGCTTAACTTAATTAAGTGTCTTTTGAAAGGATGAGTAAGTTGATTAATAAAGTAGGAGAAAAGATAAAAAAGCTTAGAAAAGAATTAAATTTGACTCAAACAGAGCTTGCTGGTAAGGAAATGACTAAAAGCATGTTAAGTCAAATTGAAAATAATATATCCAATCCTTCTATTAAAACTCTACAGTATATAGCAGACAAATTAAATAAACCCATAAGCTATTTCTTAGAGGATGGGAATAATGATAATAAAACTACCATTCAAGTTAATGAAAAATCAAAACAGCAGCTAGATGAGAGTGTAAAACATATTAGTAAGCTTATTGATTCATATAAAATAGAAGAGGCAAGAAAAGAACTTGAGGAATTAATAGATGCCAATACCATTATTAAAAGTGTAAAAGACCGTGGAGATATATTATTTAAGCTAGGAAATGCTTTAATAGAATGCAACAATATTGAGGGTGGAAAAAAATATATAAATCTTTCCATAGAAGCATTTACTGAGGGGAATTTCTACATTGAAGCTGCAAAGGCGTATGTTGAACTAGCAAAAGGGTTTTATCGAGAGTTTAACTATAAAGAATGTTTAAGTATATGTAAAATAGCCTTTGAATTATATTATAAGAATATAAATACGGATCCATTATTCGAAATTGAACTTTATTATTACAAAATACTTCTTTTATCTGCTATAGGTGATGTTAAAAATGCAACAAAATCAATTGAAATTGCTATAAACCTATCTACTAAAACCTCAATTTACTATAAGACAGATGAACTTTATAGGCTTAATGCAGTTTTTAACTTTATGATGGGAAATAAAGATGAGTACACCAGAAATATAGAAAAAGCACTTCAATTTGCACAGTTTACTGAAGATAAAAAATGTTTAGGTAAGATCCATGTTGTAATGGCCAAGGTGGCGTTAGAAGATAATGATGCAGAAAAAGCTTTAAAATTAAATGAAAGCATCAAATTTTATGCAGAAAAAGACTGGTATGTTTATTACTTAATAGCCGGAAGAGCATATTATATTTTAAATAAATATGAACTTGCCTATGAAAATATTATAAAGGTTGATTTTCCAGCCTATGAAACCCATAAATTTGATTATCTCAACATGTGGTATTCTAAAGTATACGAAGGCTTAATTTTAAACAAGCTTGGAAGACACACTGAAGCTGTAGAGGCTATAAAATTTGGTATAGAGAAAATGTGCCGTTTTGATAACACTAAATTTCTAGTTAATGCATATAAAAGTCTTAGCCAAGTATATTCAGATATGAGTGATTTTCAAAATGCCTTTATAAACTTAAAGAAAGCTGATGAGCTTCAGGATATTGTTAATAAAGATAAAAATATTATATTTTAGGTGCCTAAGTAAGCTCTAATATATATTGAAACTCAATGTTTAATAGGCTATAATATTGTCAATAATCTAAACTAAAGATAAAAATTAAAATTAAAATAAGGCAAGGTTAATAGATGAATAAAACTTTAAAGGAATTAAATCTTGAAGATGATTTCCTGTTTGCAAAGGTAATGAGCGATAAAGAAGTTTGCAAGGAATTGTTAGAAGAAATATTAGAAATTGAAATAGAAAAAATAGAAATGATAGAAGAGCAGAAAACTATAGACTTATTACTTGAAAGTAAAGGAATAAGACTAGATGTTTATGTTAAGGATGAAAATAACACTATTTACAATGTAGAGATGCAGCGTGGGAATCATAGAAATTTACCTAAAAGATTAAGATATTACCAAGGAAGCATTGATTTAGACTTAATAAGTAAAGGCGAAGATTACAGAAAACTAGCCAAAAGTTATATAATTTTTATTTGTACATTTGATTTGTTTAATAAAGGACGCCATAAATATACGTTTCAAAATGTATGCTTAGAAGATAATAGTATAACATTAAATGATGAAGCACAAAAAATTATATTAAATACAAAAGGAATGATAAAGGATTTAAGTGAAGAATTGCTGGAATTCCTTGCATATATAGAAGAGTCAACAGATGATACAGTAAAGCATGCAAAAGGTAATCTTGTGAAAAGAATACATAAAAGAGTGCAAGAAGTCAAAAATGATATTTCTATGGAGGTGGAGTTCATGAGTGCGCCTGTAAGGCGTATATCCTAAAGTTGGTGGAAACCCAACATGGTAAAGTCTAACCAACAACCA
>Ga0255360_1000288_pt1 | contig 12648 bp, 8 predicted proteins | sample GFST50metaG_FD_186004 | JGI IMG/M metagenome (GOLD analysis project Ga0255360, IMG submission 186004) | Peat soil microbial communities from Stordalen Mire, Sweden - G.F.S.T50 | ecosystem: Environmental > Terrestrial > Soil > Wetlands > Peat | place: Sweden: Norrbotten County, Stordalen Mire... | reverse complement strand
CGCGACTGCGGTTCGAATCCGCACGGGACTATACGCCTTTCGAGGCTGTGCCGAGGTGGGGTAGCATGGTTATCCTATGGCCCTGTGGAGGCCACGACGCGGGTTCGAATCTCGCCCTCGGCCTTTTATTTTCGATTTTCGGCGTCAGATTCGCTTCCGCATTGAAAAATAAGCGATTTTAGCTCGCTAATCTCAAATTCAAGAGAAGATAAGCGAGATTCGACGCCATTTGGGCTATCCGGTTGTATAACTTTAGGCAAAAGTTGTATAACTTTTGAATCCGGTTGCGCAATTTCAGACTCTGCATCCTTTACCTCGTCGTCGAAAGTGACCAGAAGTGCCCGTCTGTTATCGTGCTGAGTCTCGAATATCTCTGCAACCTTTCCAATTTGGTCTGCGTAGCTCTTTGGCAGCCTAATAAGCGGGTAAACGACACCCGCTTTAGCACTCAACTTGGTGACCTTTGATCTTCCTAGATGATGCATGACAATTCCCCGTGTCGATCTGCGATAATGGGGTTTCATTTGGGCTAATAGAATAATAACCTGTCTGGAAGGCTCGTAAGTCAGATAAGTGGAATTGTGGCGTCGTGCGCTTCACGGTTTGGATGTTTATCTTGGGCGTGCAGATCGGTTGCTTGCGTCTCTGGAGATGCCATCCAAACATAACCGTTGCGATGGGCAGCGGCTGCGTTTCAACTGCTTTTTAAGGCGCCACTACGTGCTTTTGCTACCACGCCTCAGAACGGGCTTCAGAAATCGAAGGAATCGAAAAAAGAGGTAATCTCCCGTAGCTAAGAGGGGGGCGAAAAGAACCTGTCAAGCGATAAATGCTCTGCACAATCATCATCAGTGCTAAGAGGTACCCATCTGTTAGTTTGCTCGACTTGAACCTGTCAAATATTCCTGTTAATCCCCGGTGCAACTGGCCGTTACCAATTAGTACGGTGTTCTTTCTGATGGCATTGCTCGCAAAGAATAATTAAGTTCTCTTCTGTGTTTGAACCGCTGTGACGGTAAGGTACTTTGTGATGGATTTCTAGTTTTATTGTGCCGCCCTTAGGGGCGCCGCACTTAACACAGCGATTATGGTCTCGCCTAAACACCGCGCGCACTACCTCTTGAGGGATATATCGGTCAGAATTTGGCACTCCATATGTGCTTTGTCGTTGTTGACGTTGCTCGGCGTCGAGCAAGAATATCAAGCATAATCCAAAGATTTCAATCGCTCCACTATTCGGGATAGCAAAAAAATAGGTTTTTTGACGCCCTTCTATCCACATTAGAATCCCGTTTTCGTTGCAATTGAAATTCAGTACTTTCTTAAGACTGATACTAATTGGCGCTCGCCCCTCCGAAGGGTGCAAAAAGAAACGCTTGTTAGTCATGACTAGAACACCGGAAGAAGCATGCTTACCCTTAACGTGTAAAGGAACGGAAGCCTTGGCTGCGTTTTTATAAGCCCCTGCGCGGTAATTGACGCCCTTAGTTACTCGAAAGTTAACCCCCTGCACACCCCCCGGATTGTTGTTGATGATCGTCTTGATCTCATAGAGGGCTGCGCCATGGCCGTAGTACACTACTTCCCCGCTTCGCAATATGGGTGCACCGACTTCGCCGATTTGCAGGTTGATAGTTGGTAGCGTGCCCTCGTTTCGTATTGAGTTCACGTAATAGTACGGTTTGACAAGCTCTTCGAAATGTATCTCAGTATCAGTCAGCCCAGTAGCCCTCTGAATGTTTCTGAGGAAGGCGATATCGTGCTCGTCGAGCTCTTTTTCGGAGACAAACTGGTTGTACAGGCGAAAGTAGAGGTCAAGAAGTGTTTTGTGGTCGTATGTTCTGAGCAGCTCAAACTGCTGCGACGTACAGGCGCGGGTCACTTTTATTGACCGCTCGACACGCGCCAACTGCGCGTTGCGCTCCGTAAGCTCTGCTCTTCGCTTGTTGTCGAGTGCAACACGGCACTCATTGCACAGCATGTCGCTGTAGAAAAGTCTGTGCGAAAAAGATAGTTTCTTTCCACAACTGTCACAGACGTTCGCCATACCGCAGTAGGTTTCGTAGGAAGTGATAAATAAATACTGTTTTGCGAATACGAAGGAGATTGCAGGGGTCGTGAGGTTTTAATGCCTTTTATTCTTCCCTTTTCTTTCACTTTCGGCACGTTCTTGAAGCACCGTTATCAGTCACAGGATCAACCGCCCTTTGTGCAAAGCATCTACAAGCAGAAAGTTACAGCCGAAACCAAGAATCTATTTACACCCTCTTTGCTGCCTATCTTCGTACAGTGCCACTTGAAGAGCTGATAGAGAGCGTAGAACGAGCGCGGCGAGACGCTAAACTAAGGTATGTGGTCAGCTACGGGGCGGCCTGCAGCTACTGCCTCGCTAGGGCCGAACGGCTTGAAGGGTCGTACCTGCGAACGCTTGCGCTTGAGTTAAAGGAACAGTTTGCCCAGAGGTATGACTTTCCATCCGTATTCGACCATATGAAGCGCCTGTTGCCAAACCCCTGTCGACAAGTCAATCAAGTGCCGGGAATTTGCTTCTGGTTCGTCTGAATTTGCGGTTAGGGAAATCTTCAATGTGATCAACGAGAATAGACTTCTCACACGAAATCCTAGCTTTTAGGATTACATATTTAATCGCAGAATTTAAGAATAATATCGACTTATAAGATCAAATGGACGGTGCCATTGCTTTAGAGGGAATAAGCTTTTCGTGCATTATGCTCGCAAATGCCTATGTTTTTCGTATATATGAGCGAGAATATCTGGCTGGGAAACAACGCGACCAAATTTCCTGACTTTATTCAAATTCTTTACTAAAAACTCAATGAAACCAATGAAAAAACATTAAAATGGAAGCCGAAGAACTACGAGCCCGATTGTTAGAGCTGGGCGCGGATATACCACTTCCCACGCTTCGACGTTGGGCATCAGATGATGAAAGCCTCATCCCAAAACCCCTTCAGTACTACAAGCCGCTTGAGAGAGGGGTAGGGCGCCCCAAGAAGAACAGGGGCGAAGAATCTCAAGCGCATCCAGGGCGCTTTTCATACTGGACCCAAGAGTCGCTAGAGGCGGCTGCAGCCGTGTGGTCGATTCGATATCTTGCTCGCCCTAGCGAATCATCTGACGACGAGATGCTGTGCGTTCTACGAACATCGCAAAAAGACGTACCCAAGAGAGCGATTGTGCAGGGACAACAGATGGCCCGTAGCCTTCATACACTACTGTACTCTGATTGTAAAGAAGCAGCCAACCGTTTCAGAAAATATCTCTGGCCAGCAGGTTTCTCTACTCCCGAGGAGAACCAATCAAAGATCGCAACTTTTGCTGAGAATACACTCTACTCTCTCATTCTTGCATGTATTCAGGCCAGTGAAAAAGTGAGGCATCATATCGCGCTCAACACGCCCGTTAGGATAACATACGAGTGGGCAATAAGGGAGGATGGATCCAGCGCTTGGAAGGGAATTCGGATAGAGAGAGTGTATGACTATCGAAACAGCATAAGCTTGAAGATTATCCATCTAAAGCCATGTGAAAACGGCTATTCGAGTGGGTACGGGTTCCCGCACCTTAAAGAGTATATGCGAGATGGCTTTATCGATCAATTCTGGCTGAGCGGAAGTCAGCTACGCGAGGAATTTAGTAGGTCTCCTTTCTACCGTATTCCAGAAGGCTTCTACGATGATCATGAATATGTAGACTTTTGGGAAAACGATCCTTACGGCTGGGCAGATATTGCTGCTGCGCATCCTGAAGACTAACAATGAGCGGTCGCCACACTTCCACCCCTTGAGTCATCAAAGCAAGAGTGAACGCGCTGCTTTTTTTTCATGCCGATCATGTTTTGTTTCACTTTATAATCAAAAAATTATATCGGTTTATTTATTAATCTCAGCTTCAGAAGTGAAGCCAGAATTCGGGTCTTTCCCTTGCATAAAATGCTCTAACTTGGAGAAGAGAACTGCAAGCAGCGGCACACTGCGCTAAAAAAGCTTATGTCTCGTCTCGTTAATATTTTTGATTGCGGAACAGCTAGAACCTAAAATATCGCTGGTCGCTATTTGAAAGCAAAATAGCGATTTAAAATGTAGTTTGATTTAAGGCATCGACGCTTGTGACTAGGTGGAACAGTGCTTGAGGACAAAGCGAATGAAACCCAAGAAGCAGTCTAGGGAAGCTATTCGGACTCATCTAGCTATAAAAGACATGCTTGCAGAACCTCAAATACCCAACGAACTGCGTGTCAAGATTCTCAAACTAATGGGTTATGCTTTTAAGGGGATATATGATCGCCAGCTCAACTATACGGGATTCTTTCGTAATCCTTTGAACGCAATCGTTAATCGGTTTGAATATCAAACAGGCCAAACTCTCCGCGGAATAGACAGCCAAACAAAAATCGGACAACTGGTAAACGATGCGGGAATAAAAGACTTAGTCAAGATCGTTAGCGTATTTCTCGAAGAGATACTCAGATACCCACATCTCGGTGATGCTATTCTTGGATGTGATTTTGTCGCCGAGATCAACCGCCATTTTAGAGAGTATCACGTAATGTACGAATTTGCTGCTGACGGATCTGGCAAGATTCGTGCTACTAATATAAGATCTATGTACCTCCACAAGGAAACGATCGCCAAACCGATCAGTTTGCTCACTGAAATCGGCTTCCGTGGACCCCTCGAAGAGTTTGAAGACGCCAAAGAAGCACTTGACAAACAAGATACTGACAAAGCGGTCACTGAAGCCCTAAAAGCGTTTGAGAGCACAATGAAGGCGATCTTACAGGAATTAGGTCACCAGTATAACCCAAAGTGGGCTGCAAAAGATTTGATAAAAGCGTCCATTGAAGCGGACGTAATTCCGACAAACCTGGAGTCATTTAGTGCGGGAATAAGAACCGTTCTCGAATCAGGGTTGCCACCGATCAGAAATATGCCAGGTCCCGCTCACGGAACAGGCCGCGATCCAAAAGATGTCGAGCGAAGTTATGCACAGTTTGCCTTGAATCTTTGTGGATCTTATATCGTGTTCCTCATAGAGCGGTATAAGGAGAAGAAGTGAGAGACACTTGAACGCCGCGCTCGGTTGGAATTTATCGCCGTTGTTGAAAAGCACTTCGCGCTGCCGGACTGCAACGCTTGAGGATGGCGTAGCTCCCGTCGAGAGGACCACCACTCAGAACGTCGCTTCAGCCGGCTACCCCCGGTAGGCTTTTCTGCGGAACTAGACTTCTTTAATCGGTTTATGGGGTTGCCCTGTCGCAATTTTTGAGGAAGAACATATCAATTATTGATAGGTTGACGTCAATCAGACTACCGGCCACCCTAACGAGCCAATCAGCTTTTCCGAGAGCCCTGCGACAATCGTCTTGCGAGCGATTGGTTGCCCGTATTCGTATCTTCGAATTGCTGCAGTTTACTCAGTTTGCAGCTGCACTATACTATGCTGATACTACAACTGCGCAGAACAAGCACGTTTATCTCAATCAACTACTAACAATAACGGTGGGCTCTGTTTAATGAGCCGTTATAATCCGTTAAACCTGCCGTTTGATAGCGCATCAGAAGAAGCGGGTTCATTGCAGTTCACATTGGTCGATAGCGACGTGCTGGACCTATCTGAGGATAATCGCTATTTTTTTGACGTCCAACTAGGCGGATCGAAGTTTGTGCTGTTTAGGGACAAGTACCTAAATATTCGCTTTATTCATTCGCGCCCCGAGAGTGACATCAGAATTGCTACAATTGGTTTAGCTGGCCTACGTGTGAACGAGCGTGTTTCAATCATTTGCACGTGGTCTAACGACGGGGACAGTCTCAGCGTGAGCGATGTGTTTAGTCCGAGTTTCATCTATGCCGCACAGCAAACCAAAGGGGTTATCTTGCCACTTGGGGTAAGCAGTGCCTCGGTGCACGGTAAGCTATGGTCTACGGGAAGCTATCGAAAAAGTCTGGCGGACGTGGAACTCTCAGACGCAAAAGGGCTGTGGGATTGGCACCTAACTTCTGTGCACAATCTAATCGACGGGTTGTCAGCCTGTTGGAGCGTCGAAGAATGCAAATGGAGAAATGCGCTTTTTAAATCCACACTAGCGATGCAATGCATCGTGATTCTGGTTACGGGCTTTGAAGCTTATACAAGAAGTAGATTCGCTGAAATGGATAAGGAAGGCAAGGAGCCCAATGTCGGTGCATTACTCAAGAGATTCGACCCAAAAGGTTACTCAAAAAAAGAGAGGGAGGAACACCGCAACGCGACTGGTGGAAGCGAGTTAAGTGGCGTACTCGAGATCAGAAACGGAAAAGGACTCATCAATTTTCAGAACTTCCAGCAATGTAAAGACGCGTATAACAAAGGTTACGGCATTAAGTTTGGGGAGCTTTGGAACATCGGCCTGACGCCAAGACGCATCCAGAATTACATAAAATACAGACACGCCGCTATCCACAGTAAGGGCGTACCAACTATTGGGTATGATACGAAGGGCTACCCCCTTCTTGTTGATATACCGCAGGTTGAAGAGGCGGCAAGTGATTTTAGCTGTTTTGTTGAGGCATTACACGTCGAGACCCTGCTTTAACGACTCGCAAAGTCACCGACCAATTTTTTTCCATTAGGTTGTGTTTTGCCCCCCAGAGCTTGAGCAAGCGCTAAGCCTGAGCTAATACTGCGAGACTAATGGAAACGATGAAGAGGGCAAGAACGCTGTTTCACTTTAAGTTGCCTTGCCTCTCAAAGTGAGGGCGTTTTCGAAGACCTGTCTTGATTAAGCGCGGCGATATACCTAGCTGAATTCTACGTCCTTCCAATAATGTAAATACACATCGTACACGTTCTCAGGCAGCGGATGCTTGTAGAATCGCCAATCGACTCCAGACACCCCGTGCGTGAGAATGTAGTTCTTGTTTGACTGATCCCACTGAATAATGTCGCCATGCTGTTCGGCGAATTTCCTCAAATCACCGCAGACGAAATGTTCGCCATGCAATAAAGGAATCTTTCTTCTCCTCGCCCATTTGTCGAAATATTCATGGGCAAATATGCGGGTGTCGTCTTTTCGATTTCTGCCCTCTAGAAGTGGTGTCGCCGCCTTTACAACGCAGGGGTGTAATGGCACATAGTGTCCCATCCTGATTTTGTCCTGGTGTGGCAGCACATCAAGCACAGGAGGGTCGCGCTGTAGAGCGGCCCGAAACTGCCCGACGGTAAGTTTGCGGATGGTGGCATAGGGACGTTGCCCTGTGTATGCGCCGAACAACACAAGGGCCTTGTAGTTTTGGCGCTGTCGCGCCGTAAACTCAGCGTTCTTATTATCTTCATCTATCGCAGAAAGCACATTTTTGATATCCTCTATCGTTACGATGCGTTCTGTTATCCTTTTGCTTTCCTTGACTGTTTTAGGCATCTCTAAAAACAGGTCAAACTCCTTATATCGCGTGTCGAGCCGCATCTTTGTGAGATATCGGAGGAACGCTTTGGCGAAGCTTAGCATCTTCCGTTTTGAGTAGATGCCGGTGTATTTGGAGAGAACGTATTCGCGGAACGCTTCTGTTCGCGCTTTGTTTATGACTCCCTTTGTGACCTTCCAGTACGTTTCCGAACACTTGTTAATCCATGGAATAGTCGCCGCAGTCACGCCTATACATCGAAACGCAGTGTAATCAGTGAGTTCTTCCTCCCCGTAGTCAAGTTCGAGCGATATCAGGGATTGGTGATGTCGCTGGTCGGGTGTCTTCGGTTTCGGCTCTTCTGTGCTCGCACAAGTAAGCTCATTCTGCGGTTTATATTCAAAAATCGGCCCTGTGGAGGCCACGACGCGGGTTCGAATCTCGCCCTCGGCCTTTGATTTTCGATTTTCGGCGTCAGATTCGCTTCCGCATTGAAAAATAAGCGATCTTAAGTCCGCGATTTGTGATTCGATGGCGGAGAGGCGTTTGCCGAGGCCTCTATAGGGCAAGATTTGTCTCCTGATTTGTCTGCTTTCACTATGACAGCAAACTTGCCTCCTTGTTCCGTTTGGTAGATCCGCGCTTTTTTTCCTGCTAGAGCCTTGTAATCCGTGGGGGGTGGATGATGGGATACGCGTGCGAGGGCGTTGAGCTTTGTAGGCATTACAGAGTTAGAATGGGGTGGCGCGTACCTTTAGCCTTTCTGCTACAAGTTTTTGTAATAGCTCACTAAAGTAACGGCCGTAGCACAACGCCTGTAATATCGCCCATCACCAAGTAACCGGCAACTCATGGCAGAAAAACAACTTGTCTCGACAATAAAATATGTAGCCGCTTCAAAACCGGCATTTTTCCTGTCCGAGGTCCTTCCTTACCTTGATAAACCTTTGGCGGTGCACGAGCTGTTCTACATCATTTCACCGAAACTTCCGGCTCTCGGACTCATGGCAAAAAAAATCGAAGGGGATTTTGAGATTTCCCGGATTCCCAAGGCACAGCCATACCTTCTGAACCAGGAGGAGAGTAAACGGCAGAATGCATTTTTTACTGAAAGAAGCATCCCTCACGTCCTTGCGCAGAGTATTGAACAGTACATTACAAAAAAAACAGGAAGAGAATGGGATGATCCGGCCATCATCGAAAGGATCCGCCGGGCAATTGTGGCCCAGAAAGACGAGTACTGGAAACCTGCACAGAAACGGTCATTACAGTACATCAAAGGCTATAGTGTACTCGGATATCTTGCCTACCACTTCCCTGTCTATTTTATGCAGACAGAGTACCTGCTCATGATGCTCGCACGCGATGGGCTGCTGAAAAAAAGTATGAATATCCTTGACATCGGAACCGGGCCCGGGGTTGTTCCGCTTGCCATTGCAGATTTCTACTCACGGCTTGATGACGCACGCGCGGCCGTTTGGTCTCTGGAGAGATCCGAAGAACATATCGAGGCGTTCACCTACCTGCGCAATGCGTGTGTCCCCCTGGGGGGCAGGGTTTCCGTCAAGCCTCCCGTTAAAACTGATATCAGGACTATTGACCGCGTTGCACTTCCGGATACGTTCGATCTCTTAATCTTCTCCAATGTCCTCAATGAGCTCGTTGATCCCACTACCGATGTCCAAGCTGATATTGTCACACAGCTCTCTGAACGGCTCGCTCCCGATGGTTCGATCCTGATTGTCGAACCTGCGGATGAAGAGAACGCGATCCGCATGCGTACTCTTACCGTTACGCTCCTGAAGAAAGGGCTCTCCATCTTTGGCCCGTGTTTATTCCTCTGGGGTTCGACCTGCACCGCTCCGCGCTGCTGGAGTTTTGAGACCGCACCGGCAATCAGACTTCCCCGGCTGATGGAGACACTCGCCTATTGCGAGGATTCATACCGGTACGTGAATACCGATATCAAGTACAGTTATGCGATCCTGCGCACGGATACACTGAAACGGAAATCGTACCACCTGTCTGCCGGATCCAGATTCCTCCGGTTTTCCAAACTGCACCCGCATGTCGGAAAACGGATCAATGTCGTCGGCATAAAGATGTCCGCCGAACTCGGGGACGCCCGATCCCATGTTTTCAAGCTGTGTGACGGGACTGCAAAGATACCAGTATACGCCGTCCTGCCTTCGTATCATATCACTCCGGAAAATGACCTGATCACATCAGCACCCTATGGATCAATTCTTGAACTGCGGAATGTCCTGGTGCGGTATAACAGGCAGCACGACGCATATAATCTGCTGGTGAACCGGAATACTCGTATCAATATAGAAAAATCCTGACAAAATCAAAACTGGTTGAAAAATATACACAACAAAAATCCCTATGATGCGCTCTTTATCCTGGAGTACAACTCTATCTGTTTACCATGCACACAAGGGTTTTGTGCTTTGCTCACAAAAAATAAGAACAGGTCCCGGAGTTGTGCTCTTGCGCGATTTTGGAGCAGACACATCTCAAAGGAGTTGTCTGCCGCCGTTTTTTTTGAAACTGACGTAAACACTCTTTCTTTTGAAGGTTGTGTTGTTTGACTGGAAAGTGCGCCAGTGTTATGGATGGACGTTATCGAAGCTGACCCCCCCAATACTTCATATAGACATCATACACGTGCTCAGGCAGCGGACGCTTGTAAAATCGCCAATCAACCCCAGAAACGCCGTGGGTCAGTACATAGTCCTTGTTTGACTGATCTGATCTTATGAGTCGAATCTTACGGCGTGACAGTTATCTGTGCCGTTCTCTCCGATGGCTGATACGTGCTGTCGCCTGAGTAGTGCAATATGACGGTATACGTGCCCGCACTCAGGCTGCTTGCGTTAAGGAACGCTGTGGCATCACAGTCACTAGAACCTCCCGATGATACGGTTCCAATTGACTTGCCGTCTGGTCCTAAAACAGTGACTGTTCCGTGGCCGCAAATTAAGATCCCTGACGTGTTTGTAACTACGTTGATCCCCAAGGTTGGGAAACTCTTACTTACACTCGGAACATTGGCGAACCGAATCGAGGTCGCGATCTTTGTGGGGGTAGGCATAGGTGTTGACGCCGGCGTTGGTTGACCTGATGGCGTATGCGTAGCCTGCGCGGTCGGTGATGGTATCGGTGTTGGCGACTGCGAAGCGCCCCGTATCGACGTTGTAGTAGTATTCGCCGTTATGGTAGCATTTGCGGCCGCGTTTGCAGAAATGGTTGGACTCGTTGCCGTTTTCGTTGGACTAGTGCAACCCGCTATCAAGAGCGAAGCAATCATCACAAGACCGACGATCACAGCTACTTTTTTGATCATGAGTTGACTGTTGCTACACCGTTTATAAGGTCGCCATAGCTCAATTTTGAAGCCTTTGCACTCTGAAGGACTTCAAACGCGAGTTATCCTGTCACATTGTCTCCGGGATTCGTGTGGAATACCCCAGTTTTGAATCCGTTGCTAAGCCAATATGACGAAGGCGAGTATGAATACATCGTTTGGTCTTTCTAGTCAGTGTGAAATGGGGGGGATTGCCTATATAAAGGTCGTTTTTTTTTCATAAGTGGAAGCCGATGTTCAACAAACGTACTTGCCGTTATACTCGAAACTGACCGGGCAACACATGACGCTAACGGACCCATCTTGTACTCATTCGTCCTTTTCTCAACGATCGCATTCATCGTTGAGTAATGCCTTACGTCTCTGGCATGCACGGCTCATACACGTTTTCGATCCCGCAGTTCGTGAAAATCACGCGGCATCCAGGTCGATAGGCAAACGACTGTTTCGCGCTTTGAAGGCTGATTTTGGCGTTTAAATCGGTTTCGCACTGTAACAATGCGCCCGCGCACACCGCTGCACTAATTCTTCCGGTTGGACGTGTGCTGTTTACCGTGACGCGATTCAAATATAGCAACGTTTATTAGAATCGAGCGTATACTACCGAGTTCAAGAAACGAGGGGCATAATGAAGTACGCACACAAGCGTAATTGTATAAGTATGGTCTTGGCGGCCCTCGTGCTCATCTCGCTCTGCGCATGCTGTGCGAGTACGCTGAGTGTGAGTGCGACACAGGGCAGCGCGAACGCCCAAGCTCCTGCTCTTGCCGGCGCCTCTCTCGGCGGAGCACCTGCCGTATGCGCGCCGTATGCAAACAGCATTGCCCTCTTCGTAAGAGGTACGGACGGCGGCCTCTGGTATAATCACTGGGATGGCACGAATGGCTGGTCGCCGACGTGGACGTCCCTCGGCGGGGTTCTGACGTCAGACCCCGCTGCGACGTCAAGCGCCACCGGTCACATCGACGTCATTGTCCGCGGCAGCGACGGCGCCCTCTGGCAGAGGACTACCACGAATGGAGGGACCTCCTGGTCCAACTGGATCGGTCTCGGCGGCCAGCTTGCTTCCGGCACGGGACCTGCGGCCTGCTCATGGGGTGCAGGTCGTCTCGACGTCTTCGTACAAGGTACGGACGGCGTCCTGTACCAAAAAACGTGGACCGGCTCGTGGTCTGGCTGGAAATCCCTCAGCGGGAAACTGACCTCGTCACCAGCTGCGACGTCACCGGCCAGTGGCGTGATCGACGTCTATGTGCGCGGCACCGACAATGGCCTATATCAGAAGACCTACAACGGCGGGTGGTCTGGCTGGACGTCCGTCGGCGGTATGTCTCAGACCCAGACGCAAACTATTTATTACGTTCCCCAAGCAGGATCAGCATGGGCCAACCAGGGGACGGCAGGCACAAGCTATAACGCCTACGTCAGCACTCCCAGCTTATTTCAAATCCAATCAAACGGGTACCCGTATTGGGGTGATATTGGGCAAAATGATTTTACCTACATCCCGGCGGGCAGCGCAACAAACAACCAAAACGTAGCTTCTTGGGAGATCGGTTTTCATTTCACCGGAATATCATCCGGCCAGCGCTTCCAGAAAATTTGGGACAAAGCGTTTGGCGGTTTCATGATTGAAATCGACACGTCACTGGGCCCTAACCAATGTTTGCTCACTATCTATCGCGCGACGACGGGTGGTAGTGGCGCGCGGTGGTACATACCAACTGATACCGTGCTCCGCTCAAGCCACAATTATTACATTCAGATTGCGTGGAACACCAGTGCGGGCCCAGGACATGAACCGTATCCTACTGTCTGGATCGGTGAGGACGGAAAGGCGCCTGTGCATCAAACGGACTTTGACGAGAGCGG
>Ga0255360_1000285_pt1 | contig 12906 bp, 9 predicted proteins | sample GFST50metaG_FD_186004 | JGI IMG/M metagenome (GOLD analysis project Ga0255360, IMG submission 186004) | Peat soil microbial communities from Stordalen Mire, Sweden - G.F.S.T50 | ecosystem: Environmental > Terrestrial > Soil > Wetlands > Peat | place: Sweden: Norrbotten County, Stordalen Mire... | reverse complement strand
ATACTAGTGGAACCACTGGAACACCAATGAAGTATTTTAGAGATGTAAATTCTATGGTAGCAGAACAGTTTTTTCAGTGTAAATATTTTGGGTGGAAAAATAAATATTTAGTTGTATTAAGAGGTGAAAATATTTTTCCTTATAGTAAAAAAGTTGAGAAAATATATAAAAAAATTCCATTCATTAAAGAAATGTATGTTTCATCTTATCATTTGAATGATAAATCAATGGGTAGACTTGTAGAAGAATTAAAAAAAATTAAAAATAAATGTCTATGGGCATATCCATCCACGGCATATTTATTAGCTGATTTTTGTGAGAGAAATAAACTGGATTTAAAGTTTGATATAGTTGCAACTTCCTCTGAAAAGTTATATCAATATCAGGCTGAAAAAATTGAAAAAGTTTTTGGAACAACAGTAAAGGATTGGTATGGGCAATGTGAAAGAATAGCTGCCTTTGGGAGATGCTCCTGTGGACACTATCATGAGATTCAGGGTTATTCATTTATTGAGTACGAACATATAAGAGACAACATTTATGAAATTATAGGCACAACAATTCATAATAAAGTTATGCCATTGATACGTTTTAAAACTGGCGATTATGTTGAAATATCCAAGGAAAATTGTGAGTGTGGAATTGAGGGCGCTAACATTAAAACCATCCATGGAAGAAACAGTGATTTTCTCGATGTGCCAGGAGGGAAAATTCCTGGTGGTCTACTAAACTATGCTTTTAAAAAGGTTATAAATATAAAAGAGGCACAGGTAGTTCAACAAAAAGATAAGACGATAGTAATTAAAATTGTAAAAAATAAAATTTTTTCCGGCGAAGATGAAAAACATTTAAAAAATGAATTGTTTAAATTCCTTCCTAAGGAATGTTGCAATTTTGAGTACGTGGATAAAATAGATAGAGAAAAAAGTGGAAAGCATAGATTGGTAATTAATGAGGGAGCATAATTTATGGGAAAAAATGATGAAATAACTGTACTTCACTTGATATCATCATTAGGACGTGGGGGCTCAGAACGACTATTAGTTGATACAGTCAAAAATTTAAATGGAGCTTCAATAAAAATAGTAGTTGTGGTGATGAATAATATTATAGATGAAAATTTGAAGAGTGAATTAACCTCATGCTGTAAAAATGTCTATTTTCTTAATAGAATTCAAGGAAAAAAGAGCGTAAAGTATTTGTTTAATTTGAACAAAATCATAAAAGAGCACAAAATTAATATAATTCATACCCATAATTTTGGATCAAAGTGCTGGGCAATATTATGCAAAATTAAAAACCCGAATTTAAAACTAGTACATACCCTTCACGATACTAGGTTAAAAGACTTTGATAGTATGACTATTTTACATAATTTGTTTATAAACAAGAGCATTGCTATATCCAATTCAGTTTATAATAAAGCAAAAAAAAATTGTATTAAAAAAGTAGAAGTTATTTATAATGGAATTGATATAAAAAAATTTCAAAATTCCAGTAATATTAAAAATCAAAAAACAAATGAAATAATTAATGTGGGACGAATTGTACATCAAAAAAAAGGTCAGGATATTTTAATAAGGGCAATAAAGGAATGTGTAAAAAAAGGAGTAGAGGTTAACTGCAGTTTTGTTGGTCAAAGTGATGGATATTGTACTTCTTCTTATAACTATCTATGTGAACTTGTTAAAGAATTAAAGTTAGAAGAGCATGTTACTTTTTTAGGAAACAGAGAAGATGTAGAAGACCTACTTCATAAAAGTAAAATATTTGTATTAGCTTCTAGATTTGAGGGCTTTGGACTTGTTGTTTTAGAGGCTATGGCAGCAGGAATACCAGTAATTGCAAGCAACATAGAAGGACCTGCTGAAATAATACAAGATAATATTAATGGATTGTTATTTGAATATGAAAATTATACAGAATTGGCTAAAAAGATAGTATTACTATGCAGTAACGCGGAATTATACAATAGATTATCTAACAATTCCTTAGAATTTGTTAAAAAATATGATGTTTCGGTTATGAGTCAAAAATATGCTAAGCTGTATAGAAATCTTATAGTTAGCGGCAAGGTGGTGTAATTATTTTGAATAAGGCTTTTCTTATCAATAGATTAAGGCAAATGTCTATACCTGAAATATTGTACAGGTTCCACAATGAGATGAAAAAAATAGTTGATAAGGCTACTTATAAAAACATCAGCTTCAATGAAATTAAACATTTGGATGAAGGTATTTTGTTTAAGGATGAAATATCATTAGATGATACAGAGTTTTTAATAAAGCTTGCAGATGAAGTTTGTGAAAATAAGATAGACATATTTTCTCTTAAAAATTTTAACATAGGGGAAAAAATCAACTATCATAAAGATTACAAATCAGGCAAGGCAGCACCAGATAATGTTTTTGGAAAATCCATAGATTATAGAAATAGTGATGAGATTGGAGATATAAAATATATTTGGGAGCCTAATAGGCAGCTTTTCATCCTAGTATTAGCACTGACTTATCACGTAACTAATAATAAAAAATACATGGACAAGCTACAACAATATTTGGAAGAGTGGATAAAGCAAAACCCATTTATGTTAGGCGTTAATTGGTGTAGTTCACTAGAACTAGGAATTAGAATTATTAACTGGTCACTCAGCTTTAAAATACTAAGTAATCGATTAGATGGAAAGTTAAAGAAAAAGATATTGGATAGTGTGTATAAGCAGTGCTGGTATATTGACAGAAATTATAGTAAATATTCTTCTGCTAATAATCATTTAATTGGAGAGGCGGCGGGGGTTTTTATTGCAGCTGTTTTGCTACCAAAAGTTAAAGAATCTACAAGGTGGATAGAAAAAGCTAGAACTATTCTTGAAAAAGAAAGTGAATTACAGAATTATAGTGATGGAGTTAATAAAGAGCAGGCAATTTCCTATGAGCAATTTGTATTTGATTTCTTATTAATAGCAGGTTTAGTTGGAAGAAACAATGGATATGAATTTACAAAAGGTTACTGGAACAATATAATAAAAATGTACGAATTTACTACATGCATTGCAAATTTAAGCTACGACGTTCCTCATTATGGTGATGAAGATGATGGCTTTGTAATTGATATAGGTCAAAAAAAATATGGTACATATAAATCTATTACAAATACTATGGCAGTTTTTCTTGGTAGAGAAGAATTACTCAGCCGTGACTGGTCAAAAGATATTAAGACTAAATTTTTGTTAAGTATTATGGGGAAAGAGGATAGTATTAAAATCAATGAAGATTATTCAGAAGTACATAAAGGATTTGATAAAGGTGGTTACTTTATTTTAAGCCATAACCGTGGAAAATCTGAGGAGCAAATGCTTGTATTTGATTGTGGAAGTTTAGGGTATCTTTCATTAGCGGCACATGGACATGCAGATGCTTTATCATTTTGGTTCTCGGCAAGAGGCATACCAATTTTTATTGATCCAGGAACCTATGCTTATCATACAGAAAAAAAATGGAGGGACTATTTTAGAGGAACCTCAGCCCATAACACTGTAAGAATAGATGGTGTTAATCAGTCTAGTATTTGTGGAAATTTTATGTGGAATCACAAAGCAAAATCATATTTAAAAGAGTATGTGAGGGATGTATCGGTTTCAGGTTATCATGATGGTTATGAAAGATTATCAGGAAAAGTAAGGCATGAAAGAAAAATAGGATTTTTAGCAGATGAAAATTGTTGGTATATTTCAGATAATATTTTAGGAGTAGGAAGTCACCTGGCAGAGTTGTATTTTCACTTGAACCCAAAATGTAAGGCTACAAAGGTAGGTGAAAATTCTATAAAGATAGAGTTTGGTGTTGGAAATGTATTTTTACAGGTTCATGGAGGAGATACTGCTGAAATAATTGAAGGTTCAGTAGAACCGATTTTAGGATGGTATTCATCAAGTTATGATGTAAAGGTGCCTACTAAAACAATAGTTGTAACAAAAAAATTTAGTGATAAAACAAAATTTTATACAAAATTTAGAATAGAGAATGAATAATAAAAAATTGGAGGAATTGTTATGAAGATTAGTATATTTGGGTTAGGGTATGTAGGTATTGTTACATCTGCATGCTTATCAAAAAAAGGAAATGAAATTATTGGTGTTGATGTAAATGAAGTAAAAGTTGACTTGCTTAACAAGGGAATATCTCCAATTATTGAAAAAGATTTACCTGAATTGTTAGCTGAAGGCAAAAAAAATGGATTAATCAGTGCTACACAAAATTCGGGGAAAGCCATACATGAATCTGAACTTTCCATTATTTGCGTTGGAACTCCAAGTAGAGCTAATGGTAGTTTAAACACAGGCTATATAGAAAATGTATGTGAAGAAATAGGAGAGGCTTTAAAAAGCAAATCGGAGAAACATATCTTGGTTTTTAGAAGCACTATGCTGCCAGGAACTATTAGGGAATTAGTAATACCAACATTAGAAAAAACTTCTGGAAAGGAACATAATGTGGATTTTTATGTAGCCTTTAATCCTGAATTTTTAAGAGAGTCTACAGCAGTATATGATTTCTTTAATCCACCTAAAACAGTTGTTGGAACGGATATGGAAGAAATTGCGGACAAAATTATAAGTCTATATAGTGATATAGATGCGCCAGTTATTAAAACACAAATTGAAATCGCGGAAATGGTAAAATACGTTGACAATAATTTTCATGCATTAAAGATAACATTTGCAAACGAAATAGGACAAATTTGTAAAAAAGTAAAAATTGACAGTCATAAGGTTATGGATATTTTCACTCAGGATAGAAAATTAAATATTTCACCTGCATATTTTAAGCCTGGCTTTGCTTTTGGTGGATCTTGCTTACCAAAAGATTTGAGAGCTATAAATTATTTGAGTAAAATGAATGATTTGCAAACTCCACTTTTAAATTCACTTATTCCAAGCAATAATATTCAGATTTTATCTACTATAAAGAAAATTATGTCTTATGGAAAGAAAAAGATTGGAATTGCTGGATTTAGCTTTAAAGAAGGAACGGATGATTTGAGAGAAAGTCCAATTATAGAAGTTATAGAGACACTTATAGGTAAAGGATATGATATCAAATTATATGATGAAAATGTATCAATGGCAAAATTAATAGGAGCTAATAAGGAGTATATAAACAATCGTATTCCACACATTTCTTCTTTAATGGTAGAGTCTCTTGAGGAATTAATGAAAGACAGAGAAATTATAGTAATTGGAAATAAAGATGAAAAATTTAAAAGAATATTGAATGAAGCAAGAGAAGGTCAGATAATATTTGATTTGGTTAGAATCGGAGAAATAGAATCAAATATAAAGGCAGAGTATGAAGGCATATGCTGGTAACTATATTCTAGATTGTATTTAGGGGGTAGAATTATGGACATTGACAAAAATAAAGAATTTCAGGGTAAGAAAATATTAATAATTGTTGAAAATCTCCCTTCACCATTTGATCGTAGAGTGTGGCAAGAGGCAAATGCACTTACAGAAAAGGGAGCTATTGTTTCTATAATTTGCCCTAAGGGAAAGGGGTATGAAAAAAAATATGAATTAATAGATGGTATTGCAATTTATAGACATAGTCTGCCAAAAGAAGCAGATGGAGCACTAGGATATTTATTTGAATATGGGGCTGCACTATTTTGGGAATTTGTTCTGTCAGTGAAGTGCTTGTTTGGCAGAGGATTCGATGTAATCCAAGCGTGTAACCCACCGGATTTAATATATCTTGTTGCTCTTCCATTTAAATTGCTTGGTAAAAAATTTGTATTTGATCATCATGATATTAATCCAGAATTATATGTAGCAAAATTTAATAGAAAAGATTTCTTTTACAAACTGATGCTTCATTTTGAAAGGAGAACTTTCAGGTGGGCAGATATATCAATTGCAACTAATAATTCTTATAAGCAAATTGCTATTAATAGAGGCAAAATGCAGCCAGAAAAAGTTTTTGTTGTGAGAAGTGGGCCAAGTTTAGAAAGACTAAAAATTATTCCGCCTATTGAAAAAATAAAAATGGGAAGAAAATATTTAGTAGGGTATGTTGGAGTTATTGGGAAACAAGAAGGGCTAAATTATCTTATTAAAGCAGCAGAACATATCGTTTATGAGAAGAAAAGAAATGACATACATTTTATTTGTGTCGGTGGGGGAACTGAACTTCAAAATATAAAGGCATATGCAAAAGAAAAAGGAGTTTCAGAATATTTCACATTTACAGGAAGGGTATCAGATAAAGAATTAATAGAAGCACTAAATACAGCAGATATATGCGTAAATCCAGATGAGTACAATGAAATGAATGATAAATCCACTATGAACAAAATAATGGAATATATGGCATTAAGAAAACCTATAGTTCAGTTTGAAATGACTGAAGGTAGATTTTCTGCACAGGAGGCTTCTTTGTACGCAAAACCAAATGATTCTATTGATTTTGCTGAAAAAATAATTGCCCTTATTGAAGACCGAAAGAAAAGAGAATATATGGCTAATTATGGATATAACAGGGTTAAAAGTTGTCTACAGTGGGAGTATGAAAAAGAAAATTTATATATGGCATACAGAAAAGTATTTTTTAATGTCAGCGAAGAGGAAAGGGTATATGGAAGCAATAGCAAAGTACACAAAAAAAGTATACAGTAAAAGGATTTTTAAAGATTTAAGTATTGTCTTTACCGAAAATATAATTACAAAAGCACTAAATTTTATAATAATTTTAGCGCTTACACGAAAATTAGGTCCAACTGAATATGGAAAATATTCGTACATGTATGTTTTTATAGGTTTTTTTAGCTCGTTTTTAGACTTTGGTATGGAAAATACAGCTGTAAGATTTTCATCAAAATACAAAGAATTAAAAGATAATATTTTTGGAATTTATGTTACAGCTCTATTTTTGGTTATGACTTTTGCCATAGGTTTTTTTACTGTTTTTCATAAGCAATACTTAGTATCAATGCATAAACAGGAACTTAATATCTTTTTTACTGTTGTTATGATTTCTCTTTTTGGCGAGTCGTTTATATATGTCAACGATACATATTTGCAAGCAGTACAAAAATTTAAATTTAGAGCAGCTATTAATATTTCGAGATACGTTGGAACGTTAAGTTTTGTAGCTATTTTAATATTTACTAACAATATAAATTTACACTTTGTTACGTATATATTTTATGTTCCGGTTATAATGACATTGTTTTTTATTAGGAGGTACATTACATTCATAAAAAGCATAATTGGCTATGTATTTGATAAAAATATTCTAAAGAAAATTATTAAATATCAGATGTGGATGCTATTTATGTCTATGGCAAATAACATTTTGTCAAGGCTGGACATCATAATGTTATCCTTTTGGGTGAGTTTTAAGGAGATTGGAACCTACAACGCTGCATTTCAGTTGACATCAATCGTATCATTTTTACCTTATGTACTTGGAAAGGTACTATTACCTAAATTTGCAGAAAAAAATCAAAAAGACGTGTGCAAAATTGCAGTGAAAAGTATGAAGATAACTAGTATAATAGGGCTTCTAATTTTGGCGTTTATACCCCTTGTGCCTGCTATTGTAAAATTTCTATTAGGTGAAAAATATTTAGATGCTATGGCTATTACACAGATTTTACTTATTTCATTTGATTTATCTATGGTTTTTTTACCTATCGAACAAACTATGTATGCTATGGACAATCCTAAAGCTTTGTCCATAGGGAAATATGTACAAATAATAATTTTAATAATATTAAATATATTGTTCATTCCTAGATTTGGTTATGTATTTGCAGCTATTAATGTTTTGGTTACAAGGGTAATTTATTGTGTAATAATTACTAAATTATTTTTAAACCACAGACAGAAATTAATAAATTAAGATTAAGGAGGAAGCTAGAATGAATTTTAAGAAGCCTATAATTTGTTGCATACTTGTATCTATGGTTCTTAGCACGAGTTGCAAAGCAAACATTAATCAAAATAATAATTCTAAGGATACATCTGATGGAATAACATACTGCACTGTACAAAAAGGGAGTCTCCAAAGCACAATTACAGGAATTATAACTCCATCAGGAAACAATCAAACAAGCTTATTTTTTAAAGATGTATCTGGAACACTTACTAAGTTAAATGTCCAATTAAATGACAATGTTAAAGCAGGGGATGTTTTGGCAGAAATTGATCCTAGTGCTATAAATAAAAGTATAGAACAGCAACAACTTGTGTTGAAAAAGGCAAAAATGGAATACGAGGCTGATGTAAATAATGAGCAACTAGCAAATATACAATTGAAGGAAGCTCAAAATGATTTGAATAATGAGCAATTAAATTATTCAAAACAACCAACTGATGCTAATAATTCTTTAGTAGTGTCAGCACAGCTAAAGGTTCAAGAAATTCAAAAGACTGTGGAATTAAGTGATAGTAGTAAAAGCGATGCTCAAGCTGATATTGATATTGCGAATATGCAACTTAATAACCTTAATGATGAACTAAATAATTGTAAAATAATAGCTCCTGAGGATGGAGTAGTATCTTTTGTGGATGATGTTTTTGTATCAGATTACATAAATGCAAATAAAACAATAATCAAGATTTCAAATAAAAATAATATAGTTGTTGACTTTGATACTTCAGATGCAACTTACGTAACTAATGGTACAAAGGTTAAACTAAGATTTAATAACAATATATATAATGCAGAAATAGGTAATATTGAAAACAATATAAATGAAAATTCAAAGGGTACAAGGATAGAACTTAAAGTAGACTCTGACAAACTAAATCTTGCATCAAATAGTAATGTGAATGGTATTATACAAATAGACAATAAAAAAGATGTGCTTATTGTTCCTAAGTCTGCTGTTTTTACAGATGGAGATTCTTACTGGGTTAACATGTCAGTTAATGGTAAAATAACCAAGAAAATAGTGCAAATAGGAACAGAAACATCCACTGAGACAGAGATATTAGCTGGTTTAAAAGAAGGAGATAGTATAGTTCTTAATTACTAATTGATAGAAAGCTAAAATCTAACAATCCCAATATCTTATGAATGGAGAAAGGAAATCAGATGAAAGAAAAAATAAAAGTGTTGATTTTACTCATGGTATTATTTTGTGTAGGTACTGCTTCTTATTTAATGTTACATTACAGTAAATCTAAAGAACCAAAAACTAATGTTAGTGTTGAGGCGGCAGGAAGCTTTACTAAAAAAGGCGTTCATCCAAGGTTATTTGTAACATCAGGGGATTTACAAGATATTAAAAAAAGGATTGCTAATACAGACAACGGTAATGCCTTTAAAAAATTAATTAAGCTTTCAAAAGAAAACACTGATAAACTTAACTATACTACAAAAGATGAAGTTATAGAGGCTAATGCACTAGACTATTTATTAAATAAAAATAAGGAAAGCGGAAACAGGGCGATAAAGCTTATGCAACAAATGACAATGGAAACGGAGGATATTAAACAAAAGTACAAGGATAGTTATAGTCTTGCAAACGCATCAGGTGATATTATGGTAGCGGGTGCAATGACGTATGACTGGTGCTATGACCTATTGACAAAAGATGATAAGACTAAATTTATCAGTCTTTTTAAGCAATTAGCTCAAAACCAGGAGATAGGATATCCTCCAAATAAATTAAGTTCAATCACAGGTCATTCTAGTGGAAATCAATTAATGCTTTATATGCTTTCCGCAGGTATTGCAACTTACGATGAGGACCCAGAGATGTATAATTTGGCATCAAAAAGACTATTTGATGAATTTGTGCCAGCTAGAGAGTTTACATCCAAGGCAGGAATGCACTATCAAGGCAACAATTATGGTGAAGATAGATATGAATCCGAAATGTATGCTGTTGAGATGATGGATAAACTTGGATATAAAAATTTATTTGGTGAGTCCGAAAAAAATATTCCCTATGAATGGATTTATTCTGAAAGACCAGACGGTCAGCTTCTTCGTGATGGTGACACCTATGCAAACTATGATCCAGGAATAAAATGGACATTTATTAATCCATTTTTACTTTCGGCAAGTTATTATAATAATTCTTTTTTTCAATATGAGTTAATGAAAGAATATAGATATTTAAAAAGTAACCCTAAGGTAACTGCTTATGGAATTCAACCATTAAATCCAATATTTCAAATATTATATATGGATCCATCTAAAAAAGGCACAAACATTAACAAGCTACCTTTGTCAAGGTATTTTGGATCCCCTATTGGCGAAATGATAGCCAGAACCGGATGGGAAGATGGTATCAATTCCAATTCAGTAGTAGCAAGTTTTAAAGTTGGAGAATATCAATTTAATAATCATGAGCATCTAGATGCAGGAGATTTCCAAATATATTATAAAGGTGCTCTTGCAATTGAGTCAGGAGTATATGAAGGAGTAAAAGGTGGATATGGTTCAGATCCAGATTTAGACTATAACAAGAGAACTATTGCACAAAATTCTATGCTGGTGTTTGATCCGTTGGAAGAATTTAAGTATGGCAATAAAAAACTAGTTAATGATGGGGGACAAGAATTTCCAAATGACGGTGAAGAACCTGCTAATTTAAGTGAATTATTACAAGATAATTATAAGACAGGCTCTGTACTAAAGCATGCTATTGGTCCTAATACAAATAGACCATTATACACATACCTTGAGGGTGACATTAAGGATGCATACTCTTCAAAGGTAGAAAAATATACAAGATCATTTATGTTTATAAATAACAATAATAGGAATTGTCCTGCTACATTTATTGTTTTAGATAGAATTAGCTCTAGTAATGCCAGCTATAAAAAGTATTTTTTACTTCATAGCATACAAGAACCTGATGTAAATCAAAATGTTACTACAATTGTGAGAAATGAAAATGGGTACAATGGTAAATTGGTAAACACAACACTATTCCCTGAAGATGCTGATATTAATATTGTTGGAGGTGAAGGAAAAGAATTTGATGTATTTGGCATAGACTTCCCAAATTATTTACGTAGGCCTTCTCAAAATGAAGCTTATGAAGCGGGAAATTGGAGAGTCCAAATATCGCCTAAAACTGAAAGTAAAACTGATGTTTTTTTAAATGTTATGCAAATTCAGCCCGCAAATAGTAACAGTACTGGAAAGGTAGATAGAATAGAAACTGATAATATAGTAGGTGAATATTCTAACAATACCTATGTACTATTTTCAAAAAATGATAGTGGTTTTAACAATTCAGTACAATTCAACTTGGATAGTAATCTTAATTCTGGTTCATCTCATATTATTTTAGGGGATGTATCAGGTGGAACATGGAGTGTTAAAAAAGATGGAAATATAGTTAATCCTGGCATAAAAGTAAGCGAAGATAGTGGAGTGTTATCCTTTAGTGGACAACCAGGTAATTATACTCTACAGAAGATAAAATAAATTCAGATAAAAGAGATTATACAAAACTAAACTTAATATACGAGGAGGAACACTTGAGATGGAACGATTTTTAAGCAGTTTACGCAAAAAAATGTGGATAATTGCCACAGTAGTTTTGGTCAGTTCAGTATTTACTTGTTTCTACACTGCATACGTAATACAACCAGTTTATCAGTCAAATGTAAAGTTATATATTTTACACAATCAGGTAGAGGGTAATCAAACGCTAAATTACAGCGACATTATGGCAAGTAGGGAGCTAATAAATGACTACAAAGAAATAATTAACAGTGACTCGGTTATAAATGAAGTATTGAAGAACTTAAATATTAATAATATGACCACTGAACAATTTGCCAAGAAAATAAAAATATCATCAGTTAACGACACAAGTGTTATGGAGATTTCAGTAAGTGATAATTCACCCGTTGATGCTAAACATTTTGCTGATGAACTAAGCCAAGTATTTGTTGATAAAATAAAAGATTTAACTAATGATGATACAATTTCTATAGTAGATTATGCTTCTTTGCCGGATAAACCAACTAGTCCAAATATTAAAATGAATACTTTTTTGGCAGGGTTCTTATCTTTAATTGTGTCTATTTCAACAATTATGGCCTTAGAACTTTTGGATGATACAATTAAGACTGTTGATGATGTTGAGAAGAAATATGGATTAAAGGTAATTGGAACTGTTCCAAATTATAATATTAAGTAAAGGAGCCTTATTATATGAGTTATACATACAATTTTTACGATAAAATTACAGAACCTGTGGATGAAGCTTACAAAGTATTAAGAAGTAATATAGGTTTTAACAATATAGATAATAAAATAAAAACAATCTCAGTTATTAGTTCAACTCCAAAAGAGGGCAAAACTACAGTTTCAATAAATCTAAGTATATCATTAGCGTACACTAATAAAAGAGTATTGTTAGTTGATGCAGATCTCAGAAAACCAGAAATATTGAAAAAAACGGGTGAAAATATTGGAAAAGGAATAAGTGATTATTTATTAGGAAAGATTGATCTTCAAGATGTAATATACAATACAAATATTAAAAATTTATTTTATGTTCCATCTGGAGTTAAAACACAATTTCCATCAGAACTTTTAGAATCAGATTCATTTTCCGCTTTTCTTAAAGAAGTAAAGGAAAAATTTGATTATGTTATTTTTGATTCATCTGCTTTAAATACAGTAATTGATGCTGCTTTGATTGCTTCAAAAACTGATGGCACATTGATTGTTTTAGCTTCTGGAAAAGTAGCAAGTAAAAATTTTGAATTAGCAAAGCAGCAGCTAGATAATGCATCTGCAAAGGTATTAGGAGTTGTATTAAATAATGTTTCGAAAAATGAGTACAACAAATTTTTTAACTATTATTCCAAATTTAAAGAAGTAACAAAAAAACAATTGAAAGGAAATAAATAATATTATGGGAAAGGTA
>Ga0255360_1000282_pt1 | contig 12951 bp, 8 predicted proteins | sample GFST50metaG_FD_186004 | JGI IMG/M metagenome (GOLD analysis project Ga0255360, IMG submission 186004) | Peat soil microbial communities from Stordalen Mire, Sweden - G.F.S.T50 | ecosystem: Environmental > Terrestrial > Soil > Wetlands > Peat | place: Sweden: Norrbotten County, Stordalen Mire... | reverse complement strand
TCCAAGCTAAAAAGTGATATTTTGCAGTATCTACAATTACACCATCCAAATCAAATAAACAAGCTTTAATATTTGTCATAATTGCCCCCTTAGATAACTATTGGAGATTTGTGCAAACGTTTGTCTTTTAATTAAATTATATTCCTTTGTATTGACAATGTCAATTAATGGAATTGAGAATTTAAAAAGCAAACAGGACTCACTAACTTTTTCTAGTCTTAGTGTGTCCTGCTTGCTGTCTATATTACGCAAATTATTCTCTTTATAGAATCCCTATTTTTTAGCAATAAACCTCTATTAATTTCTTTTCCTTATCACCAATTTTGATTATAACTTCTTCCGTTTTTCCTGCCAGACCTGTTTTTTTCCTAAAATCAAAGATTAACAAATAACCTTCCTCAAGTCCGTATTGCTCTAAATATTCTCCTAACTGAAGCTGCCCCTTTTTATGATATTCTTCTCCATACCATATTTTAAGCTCAAGAATAAACATTTTCTTTTCATAAGTAATTACAATATCAAATCTTTTTTCTTCTCCACCTTTTACTTCTTTAAAAGCAAAACCTGTGCCATTTATTATAGGACTTATAAATGCAAGAAACAGTAGTCTGCCATCCTCTTCTAAAAAAGCTTTCCTTTTTTCAGAGTATTCATGCTTCATAAATTCCTGAAACTTTATCAGAAGCTTCTTTATATCTAGATTTCCATCAGCTGTTAAAAATTTAGATCTTTCATTATTAAAACTTAATTTTGTAGATGTTTCAATTAATGAACTCATGTAATCATATATTCTTTGTTCATAAATCCTATTTTGAATTTTTAATTTTCCACCTTGGCTTTTAAAAAATCCATAGATTACTCCAAGCATTATTAATGGATTGTCTTTATTGAAGGTTACTAAGTCTCCGTCAATAATTACTTTGTATACTAATTCTTTCAATTTGCTATTGTTTTCTAGGTTTTTTATTAAGCTATCAAAATTAGTGTTACTTTCATTAAGCAGTTCTTTCACTGCCTTTTCAAGATATTCTTCTTTCCACTCTAGCTTTTCTTTATCCATAATATTTTCATCTATTATTTTACACAGCTTACTTACTAGGAAAGGATACCCAGAGGTGTAAAAATAGATTTTCTCTGAAAAGTATTCCATATCTAGTTTTATACCAGTACTTCCTACGTAATCTTTTAACATTGTTCCTATTTCTTCTGTTGAAAAGCTCATATCTACATTGAATTCCGAAGCAATATTCCAAGGACTATTGTATTTTTGTTCTTCTTCTGGTCTTATTTTTGATTTTAAACTTTTTATATCATGTACCCCTGCTAGAATTACGCTGTGAAAAGTATAATCAAGACCTTCATTTCTTAGCAAGTATTTATTTCTAAGCATCCCTAAAAAGTCCAGGAATAGCTGGTTATTGCTACTTTTATCTACTTCATCAATCATTAAAACCATTTTTTTCTGAGTATGTTCCGCTAAATCAGTAATGAATTCACTAAAATCATCCATACTATTAACGGATTTAATATATCCATCAACAAAATTTGATAATTCTACTAATTTGGAAAACCTAAAATAATTTTTCATTTGTAACAAAATTGCTTTAATAAACAACTCTTGATTTTTATGGGTTTCACTATCTATTGCTTCAAAGCTTATTTTAATAGGTAGATATTCTTCTTTTTCTTTTAATATTTTATATAGCATAAAAAGTGTTGTAGTTTTTCCATACTGTCTTGGTCTACTTATAGCAAAATATTCTTCATCATCTATTAATTTAAGTATTTTATCCAATTTTCCATTTATATCAACCATATAATGTTTTTCTGATATACATGTTCCCGTAATATTGAACTTCTTTCTCAATGCTATTACCTCCTTGCATTCCTTATACTGCCCTAAATAGTCATTTTGACTATTTACTCCCACACCTAAAGGAGCTGGCTTTCCGCACAGTAGTGTAAACTACTCTTATTTTATCACATATTCTTGTATCTAAACTATATTTATATAAGCATCTTTAATAAATTTATAGGTTTTAGGCATATTCAAAAAAATAACAAGTCAAAGATTCTAGTTATTTTTTTGAATATGCCTTATTATTCTTCAGTCCAGGTACATGCGTTTATATCCTTTAATGTTTTCTCCAAAGCTTAGTAATTGTGAATTATTAATAGTCTTTTTTTGTTTCCACTGCAGCAGACGAACATACACCCTCAAATTTACAATAAATACAAATTACTGTTGACAATTACAATACCTAGTAGTACGATGTATATACCTAGATAAACGATATATCAAAATATGGAATTCGAAAGGAGCTGGAGAATATTTTATGAAAATTAACAAGGAACTTATGAAAGGCAGTACCACAATTATTATTTTAGGGTTACTTAAAGACAAATCTATGTATGGTTATGAAATGATAAAAGCAATTGAACAAAAATCAAAGGGAATCTTTGACTTTAAGGAAGGCACACTGTATCCGCTTCTTCATGGTTTGGAAAGTAATGGTTACATTGAATCCTATTGGCAAGAAAGTAACGAGGGAAGAAAAAGAAAATATTATAGAATTACAAAAACTGGTTCAAACCAACTTGAAGAAAAAAAATTGGAGTGGGAAACTTATAAAGCTGCTGTAGACAGTTGTTTAGTGGAGGTTGTATTATGACTTTAATAAATAGTTCCTTTGAAAAATTTACAGGTGAAGTCTGTGCTCAAATAAAATGTTCAGAAGTTCATACAGAGATTAAAGAAGAATTGATGAGTCATTTAGAAGAAATGCGCGAAGAATATATTTCTCAAGGATCATCCTCAGAAGAAGCTGAGATACTAGCAGTTGCACATATGGGTGATAGTGAAACAATTGGATATGATTTAAATAAAGTATATAAAAAGAAGCCAGAATATAAGACTTTAATATTAACATCAATTATTGCCTCTCTAGGTTTGTTTGTTCAATTTGTAATAGCCTCTTACACTTCTTCCAATACACCTACTAAATGTGTGTTTTATACAATAGTTGGTATTATAGTAGGCATAGCAGCATATTTTTTTGATTATAGAAAGCTTGAGAAATATTCAATTCATATATTTATTGCTGCAAATTTGCTTATTTTAATTGCTTTGGCAAAAAAAGAATTCACTAACGGGAATCTTACTCTATCAATCTTTGGCAATTACATAGAAATTGCATTTGTTGCTACTATTATGCTTATTATTTCTCTAAACGGTATTTTGCCTAAATTATATTCCTCTTCTTTCGGAGTGATTAAAATAATTGCTTTGTATTTATTTAGTTCTTTTATGCTTTCTCTAACTAATCAACACGCTTATATGTTTATTTTCTTACTTGTGGCTATACTTCTATTAAATTACATAGGTATACCTAAAAAGTATATTACATTTGTGGGTTTGTTTTTCATAAGTGTTTTTTCTTATAGTATTGTTAGTGTACCTTATAGATTTAAGAGAATTATTAGTTTTATCAATTTCAATGATTATAAATCATCCTCTGGATATTTAAATTATAATATCCATGAATTAATAGCAGCTTCTAAGTTATTGGGCAATGGGACATCGAGAGGAATATTTAAAATGCTACCATCTACAAACACAGATTTTATATATTGTTATATAATATATAGTTTTGGTTGGTTAATGGGTGCTGCTATTTTAGTATTAATACTTAGCTTATTAGTAAATTTATTTAAAACCTCAAAGATAATAAAAAATAGTTATGGTAAAACCATATTGTTATCAATTTCAACCATCTTTGCTACAGAATTTTTATTTTCAATATTAACAAATTTAAATTTATCACCAATTATGTCAGTGGCTATACCCTTTATTAGCTATAGTGGAGCTAGTACTGTGGTTAATATAGCGTTAATCGGATTAATATGCAGCATATATGGAAGAAAAAATTTGAGTAGAAGTGTAACACTAAATTAAATTTTATATCTAAATCTGCTCATCAAATGCATAAAAAATCGGCTTGTTATAAATATATCAAGCCAATTTTTGTGCATTAATATTAAAAATCATCTGTTCTAAATGGACTGGTAGGCAATGCTTCTTTGTTATACAAATTAATTTTTTCATAATTTGACCAACCATATCGCACTGCTAAAGGCTCTATTATTTCATCTGCATATACCTCTATAATATCACCCTTTATTTGAGCTTTTGCTGGTACAAATTTCTTATCTTTTCCACATATTTTAAAGCCTACTGCTTCTTCTCCTTTAAATATCAGTCCAGTTCCTATGTGATCAAAAGATAGTAACGCTCTATTACTCTCAATTTTTATGTCCCTAAAAATTGGTCCTGAATAGACTATATCTTGTTTGTATACCTTAGCTCTAGCTAAAAGAGCTACACGTTCTCCTACTGGTTTTTTATTAATAGGATGAACATTATCCTCTTCTCCACAATCAATAGCTACTGCCATAGCTGTGTTATTATCTTCTTTCATGGTTAATAATTGAGCTTCTCTAATTCTTGGCCAGTTTTCTAAATTAGGATCTCCATCTCCATAGGAGGGTAGCTGAACAAAAAGAAATGGAAGTTCTAAATTATTCCATAATTCTCTCCAATTTTTAATAACCATACCAAAAAGTTTTTTGTAAATTCTGCACTTAGTACTATCTTCTTCTCCTTGATACCATATAAATCCTTTAATTCCATAAGGAGCAACCTTCTTAACCATAACATTGTATAATCCATTAGGACGATTAAAAGATTTTTTTCCAAGTGGTGGAGGCCAAGGATAAAGACCTACTTTTTCATCCATTTCTCCCATGAGAGCCTGTGGATGCAGTGCTTTATAATTTTCTATATTTTTGTTGTATTCTTCTAAACTTTTGTTATACTCAACTACTTGAATTTCAAATTCTTCATCACTAACTTTTTTCAAATGCTCATAGTATTCCTCTAAATATATTTTTGTATCATTATCAGAAGCAAGATATTCTTCGCTTACCCAACAAGACGCTGAAGTTCCTCCTCTGTTACAATTAATAATACCTACTGGCACGCCTATTTCTTTTGTTATATTCTTTGCAAAATGATAAGCAACTGCTGAGAAATATCCTGCATTTTCTGTTGTACAAAGCTGCCAACCTGGATTATCTATACTTTCTGTCGTTTCATCCTCATAGTCTATTTTAGGAACCTGATAATAACGTATATTGTCAAAATTTGCGGCTTGAATTTCTTCCTTTGCGTCTATTGTATCTTTTAGGTTAAATTCCATATTTGATTGACCACCAGCTACCCATACGTCACCAATTAAAATATTTTTTAATACGATTAAGGCTGCACCACTTTTTATTTCCATTTCATAAGGGCCACCTTTACTAATTGGCTCTAAATAAGTACACCATTTTCCCTTTAAAGCTTGTACTTCCTTAATTTGATCGGAAAATTTAATTATGACTTTAGCGCCATCTTCTGCATTTCCCCAGATTGGAATATTGCAATTCCTTTGGATTACCATATTACTAGAAAAAACTTGTGCTAATTCAAGTTTATTATTGTTCATTACTATACCTTCTCTCTTCTATATTCACGTGGAGATACTCCATTAATCTTTTTAAACATTTTTGAGAATATTAATGGATTATCATAACCTACAGAACGTGATATATCTCCTATAGATAGTTGGCACTCTTTCATCAATGCCTTGGCTTTATTAATTCTAAAACTTATTAAATAATCTTGAAGGGTAACCCCAACTGTATTCTTGAATAATAGTGAAATATATTTTCTATCTAGCCCCATGTAATCGGCTAATTCTGAAATTCTTATCTTATGTGAATAATTAGCTTGTATAAAATCAATTACTTTATTTATATAAATGTCTTTATTTGTTTTGGCCATCTTAATTGATGAATCTACCGCTGCTTCATCAATTAAAATGGCTAAAAAAAGATATACCAGACTCTGTAATCTTAAATCATTACTTTTTTCCATGTTAATAGCTTGTATCATCTGCTTAAAGCACGAACTTACCTGATCATCTTTATTGTATTCAAAAATAGGATTTTCAATTGTTAAATTAGCTCGTTTTAAATAAAATTCTGCATTAAGTCCATCAAATGCGCACCATGAATAACTCCAAGGTTCTTTATCATCTGCTTTATAATATGAAACATTATTAGGACATATAAGAAAGCCTTGTCCCTCTTTTAAATTGTAGGTTTTATTTCCATATTTAAAAATCCCTTTACCTTTATGTATATAATGTATTTTATAGTGGTCCTTAATTCCAGGCCCCCAAAAGTGATTAGGACTACACTCTCCTGTACCACAGTAATATAATTTCAAATCTAAGTGATTTATTAAGTTTGAAGTGTTTATACTTTCCATTTTGCTCCATATTCTCCCACTATTTTTTAACAAGCTAATTATAGCATAAAAAATCACTGCATATTGTCTAAATTTATTTGAGGATCTAAAATATTATTATTATTATCTCAGGGCCATAGATAATCTATGACCCTGAGGTTTATAATCAAATGTAAAACTTTATACCATAGAAGCAAGACATATACATGGTTTATTTAACTTCCTTAAGTCTCCAAACAATACTTGAAAAATCTCCGTTTAACTTTGTACTATCAAGACCAATGTACATAAGTTCATCTCCACCTACAATCATGTCATAACCAATTACTTCATATTTGTATTCTGGATTTAGTCCTTGAAGTTTTATTCTCTTTGATGGTACAAATGGTTCTGCAAGTACTTTAAAATATGCAGCAACAGCTTCTGTTTTATCTTCAGTAACAAACATCCATGCAGCTTCATTACCTTCAAATGGATTTATTAATCTATAAAAATCTCCAAATTGTGTAATATGCCTTATTTCTTTATAATTTTCAACTTGTTTTTTAACAATCTCTTTTTCATCTTCAGTAAACTTTGTTAAATCAAGTTCATAACCAAAATTACCTGACATTGCAACATTACCGCGAGTTTCCAAACTAGTTGTTCTTCCAACTTGATGATTTGGACTATTTGAAACATGCGCTCCCATAGTAATAGCAGGATAAACCATGCTAGTGCCGTATTGTATTTTTAATCTTTCTATTGCATCAGTATCATCACTTGTCCATGTTTGCGGCATATAATATAAAATTCCACCATCAAACCTTCCACCACCTGAAGCACAACTTTCAAATAATACATTAGGGAAAGCACTGGTAACTTCATTCATTACTCTATAAAGTCCAAGCACATATCTATGAGCAGTTTCCCTTTGACGTTCTGCTGGAAGGCATGCAGATCCCATTTCTGTAAGACCTCTGTTCATATCCCATTTCACATAAGAAATAGGTGCACTTTTTAATATATCTGATACTGCTTTTATTACATAATCACATACTTCTTTTCTTGTTAAATCAAGTACAAGTTGTGTCCTTTGATATCTGCCTTGAGACCTTTTTCTATCAGCTACATGAATACACCAATCTGGATGCTTTCTATATAAATCACTATCTGGAGAAACCATCTCTGGTTCAAACCAAAGTCCAAAGGATAATCCAGTATCATTTATACGTTTTACTAAATCTTCAAGACCATTTGGAAGCTTATTTTTATCCACTACCCAGTCCCCTAAAGAACAGTTATCTGAATCTCTTTTTCCAAACCAACCATCATCAAGCACGAAAAGCTCTATTCCTAGTTCCTTTCCAGCCTTTGCTATGTCCTCAATTTTGTCAGCGTTAAAGTTGAAATATGTAGCTTCCCAATTATTTACCAATATTGGTCTCAATTTATCTCTAAAATTGCCCCTACATAACCTTTTTCTATATAATTTATGATACGTTCTAGACATTTCTCCAAGTCCACTTCCAGAATAGACCATAACCACTTCTGGTGCTTGAAAAACTTCTTCTGGTTCTAAAAGCCATGTAAAATCAAAAGGATTTATTCCCACGGAAACTCTAGTGACGAAGTTAAAATCTACCTCTGCCTGTGCTAAAAAGTTTCCACTATAAACTAAATTAAAACCATAAACCTCACCATTAGTTTCATCTGCATCTTTACTTAATAAAGCTATAAACGGATTTTGTTGATGGCTACTCATTCCTCTTTTACTTTCTATGGATTGAAATCCAGGTACTAATCCACGCTTATATATATGTTTTTCTCTACACCATGCTCCTGATAATTGAAGCATATCATAGTTTGAATTATCAAAATCAACACTCATGCTTAGCGCTCTTAAAAGTTTCAAATTCTTTTTACCATTGTTTATAAATTTTACCGATCTAGTAATGGCATCAAATCCATTAAAAACAGTATATGAAAGAACTACATTTAATCCAGTCAATGAATCTATTAAACTTATTTCTAACGTCTCTGCTTCCTCTTCATTTTCTACATAGGTGGCAGGAATGTTAATAAGTTCAGGTTTACCTTTAAATATTTTATGTGACTCATATTTTAAATCACATATAGTTGAACCATTTTCAAGCTGTACCTCAAAGGCAGGACTTCTAAAGTCACTATTGCCATATACAGGATATTCTTGTGGAATCACATCAAAATTTAATTCTTTATCTGAAAGATTATAATTTGATGTAGATATTATGGATTTACTATTAAAATTAATTGTTTTTATCTTTCTTCCCCAGTAAATATGTGCCAACTGGCCAGTTTCACATATTTGTAATACATAACTAGTTTTTTTTGTCTGCAAATGAATTATTCTTTCTTTTTCATCGTAAATAATTGCCATTAAAATCACTCCCATATAATAAACTATAATATATATATTTTTATTTCTAAAACTATATATTTATTTTATAATTTTTTCTACAATATTTATATGGAATAATGTATACTATTAATATTATGATGTTGCTTTATAAGACATATTCAACAAAATAACAAGCCAAATATTTTAGTATATTTTGTTTTATATTAGAAAGAGAGTGTAAAATTATATTATGTTTGTAGGATATACTAGTTCTAAATATGTTAATACGGATTTAAATGTCACTTGTTGTGGTCATGAAATATGTAATACTACTCATTACTGGGGCCCTGGCATAAGGGATTATTACTTAATTCATTATGTAGTAAATGGTAATGGATTATTTAAGCTTGGTGATAAGTCGTACACTCTTAAGCAAGGCAATGTATTTTTGATAGAACCTGGGGTTCTTACTTATTATGAAGCTGATAAACAAAATCCTTGGGAATATGTATGGATAGGGTTTAATGGTACAAAAGCTAAACACTACATATCTCAAATATATAATTCAGACACTTTCCCTATTTTTACCTGTAATAATGCAAATAATTTAACTCAATGTATAGAAGAAATGATATCTTATTCCTATGAACAAAATGGAAGAGACCTAATACTTCAATCTTATCTTTATAAATTTATTTATCTTTTAATGAATAATATTAAAAATTTGGATAAATTTCCTGAAGAAGATATTTCTAAAAAATACGTTGAAGCTGCAATAATTTATATAAATAATAACTATTGTAAAAATATTACTATTAACAATATAGCAAACTATGTAAATATAACAAGGGCTTATCTATACAGATTGTTTAAAAAATATTTAGATAGCTCTCCTCAGGAATTTTTAATTAATTTTAGAATGGAAAGAGCCTCAGAACTTCTTAAAACTTCAAACTTTACCATAGGGGATATTGCTCGTTCCGTTGGTTATAGAGATGCATTACTATTTTCTAAAATATTTAAAAAAATTAATGGAGTTACACCGACTGAATTTAGGAATATGAACTAAGATGTATATTAATTTAACACTTTTTCAATGAATACCCTTACAAGATCTGAATCAAACTGAACACCTTCATTTTTTCTAAGTTCTTTTATTGCAGTTTCCTCAGGTAAAGGTCCACGATAACTCCTTTCGCTTACCATAGCATCATAAGCATCAGCTATTGTTATAATCCTTGACTGAAGTTGTATTTCTTCTCCCTTCAAACCTCTTGGATATCCACTTCCATCTAATCTTTCATGATGATTTAATACATATTCTGCCATTTCAGACATGTTATTTACTGTACTAAGTATCCTATACCCAATTTCCGGGTGTTTCCTTATTTCCTCCCATTCTTCATCTGTCAGTTTTCCATTCTTATTAAGTATATTTTCTTCAATGGCTATTTTACCTATATCATGCAATAATCCAACAATTTTAAGTTCTCTAACCTCGTCTTCAAGTAAACCAATGGCTATTCCCATTCTTTCGCATAATTTTGAAACTCTAAGTGAGTGCTGTTCTTCCCTTTTATTTTTTTCATGAAGAGCCATAATTATGGTGTCTATTGTTTTTCCTCTCATACTTGGACTTTCAAGCAATTTTTTCTTATACATGTCATCTTCAGCTTTTTTTAATTTTTCTACAATTTTTTCTTTTTTATTATTCTTAGTTGCATATCCAAAAGAAATAGATATATCCACTGATTCTACTTTTTCTTTTGAAGCTAAATCATTAATATTTTTAATAATTTGTCCTGCCTCATCATTATTTGTTTTTGGTAACAAAATTACAAATTCATCACCTGCTAGTCTAGCAATAACATCGTCCTTTATGCATCCATTTTTCATAACTTCTACTACTTTTTTAAGAAGTCCATCTCCTATAGTATGACCAAAAGAATCATTGACCAACTTTAGCCCATTAACATCTGCCATAACAATAGTTAAAGGATAATTTTTTTCTATATCTATTTGCCTTAATTCCTCTTCAAAAAATCTTCGGTTATACAAACCTGTTAATTGATCATGGTAACTTAAATATTGCAATTTATATTCCATTTCTTTTCGCTCTCTTATATCTCTACATAAAAAATGAAAAACTTTTTTTCCATTAAGTAAAATAGTTGTCATCATAACCTCAATTGGTAATGGAGTTTCATCAACTTTTTTATACCACCATTCAAATCTACAGTTTGCATTTTTCATAGCATATTTATATATTTCAGTAGATTTTTCTTTAGAAAATTCTCCATTAGGCTGTTTTTTTGGCGAAAACTCATCTATACTTTTACCAATTATGCTTTTTTTGCTATCATATGCCAATAATCCAATCATAGCCAAATTGCAATCAATTACCCTATCATCTGAAACAATAAGTATCGCATCTGATGAACTTTCAAATAGCTTTCTAAAAGTATATTCACTTGCTTTTAGCTTTAATTCATTTTGTCTTTCCACCGTGACGTTTCTTGATATAGCTAATATTTCTTTTTCATTATTTCTTAACAATCTACATTCAAAATACTGTTCTTTATTACAAATATACATTTTATACTCAAAATTCTCCATTATTCCATATTTAAATACAGATTGCATTTTTTCATAGGCTATTTTTGATATTTCTTTAGGTAAAACTTCAAAAATTGTTTTTCCTAAGAAGGCTTCTTTTTTCATTAATAAATTGCTTTCATCGCTTGCCGTACAATCTGTAAAACGACCTTCATTATCCATAACAAATAACAAATCAGGAATTGCCTTAAGAATATTTCTATTTTTTTCTTCACTTTTTCTTAATTTCTTTTCGCTTTCAATAAGTTGTTCATTTTGATATCTTAATTCTTCCTCAGAATTAGCTACTTGTTGTATATATACTTGTAGTTCCTCATTTGCTTCTGTTAATTCACCATAACTCTCATTTAATTTCATTTCTGTTGAAATAATTTTTATTAATAGCTTATCTATTAATAAATATAAAATAATTGAAGTTACAATAACATATAGCCAACCTTTGTATATGGTAATAGCTAGTGTGATACCATCATTATTACCGATCCTATTTACTATTCTGCTAGAAAAATAAACCCACAGAAATCCTATAACTAAATATATCAGGATTATTTTAATACCTTCATCTCTATAATTATTGTTTTTACTGATTTTTATCATTGAGTATATCTTTCTCTTTATTAATGTAAACATACAACACCTCCATTACTTTCTATTTTAAATCAATGGCGATAAAATTCAACAAAAATTTCTTTATTATACTAATAATCTACAATTTCCATAATAAAAATTTTATCAAAAAAATTAACAGTCACATATAGCCTTGACCATATATGACTGTTAGTAAAGAATAGCTTATTAAATTTAATTAAATTTGTATATCTTGCTAGTTAATCTATAAGCATGTTTAGTTATTTTCCTTCCTGCATTGCCAGGAAGATTAGATACTGTACCTAGCAAACGATACCTCATACGGAAATAAAGTTTTTCGTCCATCTTCTTTAAATATGACCACAAATCACTTTTCTTTTGAAGATTTTCTTCGCTTCCAGAAATTAAAAGAAATACAGAAGAAATTGTCATCATCATGGAAAGATAATTTTTCATATAGCTTTCCAATCGTTTATTTGGTATGTTGTCAATCTTACAATAGAAATCAATCATAAGCTTATTTACGCAAAGCTGTTGGTCTATTCGTTTTATCATAACCTTCTCGTTTACAGACTGATCTTCTCTCCCAATAAAATATCGGTAGAGGTCAATATCCATGTAATAAAGTGTCTTAACATATGGTAATGGTTGATAAACAAACAAGTTGTCCACATAAAAGGTATGCTTTGGAAGTACAAGTCCACATTCCCCTAGGAGTGACCTTCTATAAATTACAGAATGCATGAGAATATACTGTGACACCTTAAATCTACCTACATCATCCCATCCAAATATGCGGTTTTGAGGTAATACATTTTTATATTCCATGGTATGGCTAGTATTGTCTTCTGAATGCTCATAGACATAATTACAAATCATCATATCTAGCTGTGTTCCCTGTCCATGAATCTCCTTTAACACATCTATAATTTTTAACATTCCAGGTATGTCCAGCCAGTCGTCAGAATCTACAACCTTGAAGAATACACCAGAAGCATTTTTAATACCCGTATTTACAGCCTCGCCATGACCTCCA